>SPJL01017915.1_pt1 | contig 11193 bp, 10 predicted proteins | sample 3741751 | NCBI WGS metagenome assembly SPJL01 (sample SAMN10925998, study PRJNA522277) | cold seep metagenome | isolation source: Elba SIP-enriched marine methane seep metagenome, extraction at timepoint T3 | place: Italy: coast of Elba, Mediterranean Sea
AGCACCGCGCGTATAGGGCACCACACAGAAGGTACAAAATTTATCGCAGCCCTCCTGAATGGTCAGGAATGAAGAAACCCCACCGGCCACACGTTCTTCCGGCAGGTGGTCGAATTTATCTTCCACCGGGAAATCCGTGTCGAGCACCGGTCCCCCGCGTTCCTGGCCGGCTGCGGCCAGCATCTCCGGCAACCGGTGATAAGTCTGTGGCCCGAAGACCATATCGACCATCGGTTGGCGCCGGGTGATCTCTTCCCCCTCGGCCTGGGCGACACAGCCAGCAACAGCGACGATCATTTGTCCGCCATCCGCCGCCTTGGCGTCGTGATGCGCCTTGATCCGACCCAGATCGGAATAAACCTTTTCCGCCGCCTTTTCCCGGATATGACAGGTATTCAAGATCACCAGATCCGCCCCATCCGCCGCTGCCTGTGGTTCGAAACCGAGCGGCCGCAGGATATCCAGCATCCGCTCTGTGTCATAGACATTCATCTGGCAGCCATAGGTTTTGATATGGACACGGCGTTTGACGCCGCCCAAATCTGCACCTTTGTGGACTGCATCCATGTGGACCGCGTCTTGAGGGGCCACATCTTGAGGAAGTGCGTCTTGAGGAGCTGCGTCTTGCAAAGCAGAATTTTCTGATACCGGGTGGTCGGATCGTGAAGAGGTCAAAGCGGGCGTCTCCGCAGGCGGATGCTGCGCCCGATTTGGGCTACAGCGGTCAAGGGCATATCGGTCCCATGGGTTCGAGCGCGCTCACCTATCCTGTACAGCGCGCCTGTCAAGGCTTTGTTGGTCTTTTAGCCCATCAGCCCGCCGTTTCGGCAACCCTGCTGTGACATAAAAGACAACGCCCGATGCGCGCCGTTTCACATATTCAAACGTATCGTAATTCGAGTCGCGGTTCAAGCGGATGAAGGTTTCATTTCAATCCGGGGAACACCACGCCGCGCTGTTTCCACCCCCCGCGCCACCGCTGACTGGCAGGCAGCGGCCAGTGCTTTGCGGGAGGAAAAGTCACCCAGCCGCATCGGCTCATGATAAATGATGTCGATCCCGACGCGGCCGATCCCCAACCAACCGGCCAGATGCGACATCAACTCCATGTCGCCATACCAGGCATAAAGCGGGCGAAAGGCGCGCCCCATCGGCATGCCGTCGAGGCGCGTATAGGCGATGCTAACCGGCTGCACGAGCACGGTTCCATCACCATCACGCGGATGAATTTCCGCTGCCTGGAAGAGTGAGCTTTTAAAGGGGCCGATCCGCTCCCCATCATAGCTTGTGCCTTCGGGAAAGAGGATCACACAGCTTTCCCGATCATCGAGCCGCGCCCTCAGGGGTGCCATTTGTTCGGCCGCTTTCCGAGGGTCGCGCACCACAAAGATCGTCCGCTGCAGCTTGGCGAGCCAACCAAAGACCGGCCAGCCTGCGACCTCTGACTTCGCAACGAAGGAACAGGGCAGTTTCGCCCCAAGCGCGATGATATCGATATAGGACACATGATTTGACACCATCAGCACCCCTTCGCCCAGGGCCGGGCGACCATGCTGGTGGACATCAATCCCGGCGATCCGGCAAACCCCTTTGTGCCAGCGCATTGTGACGCGGGCCGGCATGCCACGCCGTGCAAAGAGATGATGCAGGTTGGTCACCAACAGCCAAAGCGTCCAGAGCGTAATCCCACATGCCCGAAAGAGGGTCATCGCCCGCATAGACCGCATTCCGGCGCCGTCCCGCGGCGTCGGATCGCCTACCGGGACAAGCCCCTTATCAGCCTTCACCGGCACGTCGGGCATAGTGCTTATAGTACCGGTCAGTGACGCGGCTGGTCTCTACGATCAGGCAGACATCCGTCGTATTGAACTGCGGATCAATTACGGCGCCATCACCAATGACCCCACCCAGCCTCAGATAACCCTTGATCAAAGGCGGCACGGCAGACAGCCCAGCCTTACGGTTGATCTGATCCGCCGGGATGCGGTTCATCGATTGATAATGCTCCGGCAACGCGACCGGGCAAATCTCTGGTGGCGCCAGATGGTTATGGTAGAGATAGCTTAGCGGGAGCGCGAGTTCATCCAGATCATTTCCGGGCAGGCTAGCGCAGCCAAACATGAACGCAATGTCATAGTGGAAGACATAGGCCGCAATCCCGCGCCACAAGAGTTCCATCACATGGCGGGTCCGGTATGCCTCCGCAACACAGGAACGGCCAAGCTCCAGGATTTCGCTATCCAAGGCGGTCAATGCGGAAATATCGTATTCATTAACCGAATAAAACTGACCGGCCCTCATCGCAGGCTCGCGGCGTAGAAGCCGGTAAGTCCCAACGACCGATTCCGGCCCGTCGCCCAGGCTCTTATCCAGAACCAGCAAGTGATCCGTATAGGGATCGAAGGCGTCGAAATCACGCTGATTCTGTGCCATTTCCGGCGTTGGCTTCGCCGCCATTTCTTCATAAAAGACCCGATATCGCAGCGCCTGGGACGCTTCGATCAAGTCCATGTCATCCGCAATCATGACCCCTAGAGAGCCATGAGTCAGCCCAGCCATCTGTTCCGCCAGCGCTGCCGGAGCGCCAAGCATGACTTCAGTATCACTTGATAGGGATTTGTCCGTCACATCCGCACTTTCGTATCGTTGCGCTGCCCATCGCTGGCACCGCCAATGGAAACAAGACTTGCGGCCTAGTCTTTCTTCTTATCAGCCCGCACGGCATAGAGCTCAAGACGGTGATCAACCAACCGGTAACCCAGCTGTTTCGCAACTTCTTCTTGAAGCTTCTCAATCGCCTCGTTCTGGAACTCAATGACATCACCGGTATCGATATCGATTAAGTGATCGTGATGCTCTTCCGAAACTTCTTCATACCGGGCACGCCCATCACCAAACTCATGCCGAGTTAGGATGCCAGATTCTTCAAAAAGTCGAACCGTTCGATAAACGGTCGCTATTGAAATGCCACTATCGATTTCCGACGCACGCGCGTGCAACATCTCGACATCCGGGTGATCGTCCGATTCTGACAGCACACGGGCGATCACACGCCGTTGCCCTGTCATTTTCAAGCCCAGTTCGGCACATTGACGCTCAATCCGAAGCGGATCGCTGTCTGGATTTTCCTGCTCGCCGGTCATCGCTTCTTTTTCGTTATTTCCATCCTGTCTTCTTTCTAAGCCAGGACTCGGGCTGGGCCAACCCGAAATACGATCAGAACGCCGTGCCTTGAAACATCAAATCAGCCAAAAAGTGGTCGATCTCGTGACTACGCCCGGCGAGAGCGGGTTCCCAAGCCAATCGCGCGGGCAAGTTTGGAGCGTTGCTTCGCGTAGTTCGGCGCCACCATCGGATAATCAGCGGGAAGATCCCAGCGATCCCGATATTCTTCCGGCGACATGTCATAGGCCGTTTTCAAATGGCGCTTTAACATCTTCAGTTTTTTGCCGTCTTCCAGGCAAACGATGTAGTCCGGTGTCACAGATTTCTTCACCGACACAGCAGGTACCGGCTTTTCTTCAACCGGTTCCGGCTCACCACCAACCGAAGCCAATGTCTTATACACCTGGTCGATCAATACCGGCAGTTCAGCCGTCGCGACCGAGTTGTTGGAAACATGAGCCGCCACAATGTCAGCTGTCAGACTTAACAACTCTGCCGATGAAATCTCATTCTCATTCACGTCCGACATGAGGATATCCTTGTTGCTTGATTGCTTGGCAGTACGCATGTCTAACCTGACCATCATCGCGCTTCGACGACACTTGATCCGGCGCAGGTGATCTTCAAAAGGAGTATGATGCACCGCCTGATGAAATCTACTAGTCGCGCGGTATTTATTATTAGGGCTTTCGACAATCAAGAGAAATTTATTGTTCAATACCCCATCAATATTCGGGATTACCTGTATTCGCAGCTTTGTTAACTTGTCGTGCACAAGATTTGTTAAGTTTCGTCACAAGTCTTTTGTCAAATCTAATCGTAAGATGCGGGCATCCGCCCGGCGTCCCCCGGGGCGTCGATAGTAATCCTTGCGAAGACCAACCTGGCGAAAGCCGAGCCCTCTATAGAGCGCGTCTGCCGCCGGGTTGTCCGTTCCAACTTCCAGGAACATGGCGTCGGCACTTTGCTGAGAAAGCACAATCGCAGCCTCCATCAGCGTTTTGCCAAAAGCCTCTCGCCGGCGGTCAGGATCGACCCCGATGGATAATATCTCCCCCTCCCCGACAACTATGCGGGCGAGCAGGAAACCAACCGGATCCGGCGCATACGCGATCAATCCCCAGCATCCCGGCGTTCGCATCAGATCCCGCAGTGATTGAACCGCCCAGTCCTCGCCAAAGCATCGGCCATAAAGCGCCGCTGCCGTTGCGATATCAGCATCACCCATCGGACGGATTGAAAACTCAGTCATTTTGCAGGCAAGGAGGTCACGGCCGGATTGCTGCCGGGTGCCCTGGCTCGATCCCGGCTTGGCGCGGAAACATCCGGCGCCCGGAGATACATCGGCTCCGGCTTTGCCAGACCATAGAGTGCGTGATCGGCGCCAGACTGCTGCATCCTGGACGCGGCAAGCTGCGCCAAAACGGCGGCATCGGGCAATGTCGGGCCGCCAGCCGCAGCGCCAGGAACCCCCGCATCTTTCAGGATTTTCAGTACTGTTTCCGTTGCATCGCCAGCCACACGCAGACCGCCGTTAGAGCGGTCTCGACCCAGTGTAGCGATATCAACCGCCGTCGCCGCTGTCGGGGCTTCGGCATGCCCATCTTCACCGACATACTGAATGAAGAAATCACCCCGCTTGCTGTCAATCGCGACAAGCAGAGCCCCTGGGCCCGCCGGCTGGGTCGCTGCCAGAATTTCCGTCGTCGGCAAGGCACCCACCGGCACGCCCAAAGCCAGCCCGAAGCCCCGCGCCGCGGCAAGACAGAGCCGAACGCCGGTAAAAGCCCCGGGACCACAGGTGACAGCGATCAAGCTTAACGTCGAAGAATCAACCGAGGCCTCAGCGAGAACAGCCTCTGCCATCGGTATCAGCCGCTCGCTTTGGCCGCGCGTCATTTCTTCAAAGCGTTGCGCAAGGATATCACCATCCTGCGTCGCGATCGCCGCAGAGCAGGCAGCCATTGTGCTTTCAAGTGCCAGAATCGTCATGCAACAGGTCAGCATTACCCAGGGAAGAAAAACCAGACACCAAATTGACTGGACCGCGCATCTTTGACAAGTCACGCCCAGATTTACATTAAAATGCTTGATTTTCATTACGATCCGGGATGAATCGCGGATTACATCAACTGTCGCGGTCTCCAAGGTGATTTTGCCTTGCCGTTTTGGGGCAATTCCCGGTCCTGGCAAGCAGCGGATTGGCAGATGGAACGCCTTTGGATTAGCCCCACGAGTTAGGAAAAAACTGTGCTCAGAGTAACACAATTGTCGTCGACCTCGTTCCGACTACCATGGCTATTATGTGTATTGGTATGGGCGATTGTGAGCTCAGCCTCTGTCCAGTCTCTAGGCCCTACCACGGCAAGAGCCGCCGAGCCGACATCGGCGACCATCTTGATCTATCATCGGTTTGGCGAAGATGAATTCCCGTCGACCAGCGTCATGATGGAACAATTCAAGGCCCATTTGGCGGAGCTGACATCCGGATCCTATACCGTCTTGCCATTGCCGGCTGTCATCGCCGCGATTAAGGCAGGCACGCCGTTACCTGATCGGACAATCGCGCTCACCGTCGATGACGCGTTCCGCTCGCTTTATGTTAACGCGTGGCCCTTGTTGAAAGAAGCCGGGCTGCCTTTCACCGTCTTTGTTGCCACACAGTCAATCGACCAGGGCCAGGCTGACTATATGTCCTGGGACGAGTTGCGAGAGCTTCGGGATGCCGGCGTGACCATCGGATCGCAGGCGGTAACACATCCGCATATGGCCGGATTGAGGCCCGCACGGAACCAACGGGAACTTGCGCTCTCTGCTCAGCGCATCACCGAAGAACTGGGGATAACGCCGCGCCTATTCGCCTATCCCTATGGGGAGGCCAGCACAGATGTTCTGCGACTGACGAAGGAGGCTGGCTACGAGGCAGCCTTTGGACAACATTCAGGCGCCGCCAATGAAACAAGTCCGCTCTTCTACCTGCCGCGCTTCCCGGTGAATGTGAATTTTGGCGGCATAGAGCGTTTCCGGCGCATTGTGAACTCGCGGCCCCTGCCGGTAACCGATCTGTCCCCCGCCGATCCATTTTTGGAAGACACCCCGACATCAAACCCACCGGCCTTCGGGTTCACAGTTGTTGATGGTGTGCAAAGGCTCGATGAACTTGCCTGCTATCATTCGGATGCGGGTCGGATCGAAACATTCGATCTATTGGGCCGTCGTGTAGAAGTGCGGTTTGATCGCGCGTTTTCTGCAGGCAGAACCCGCATCAACTGCACCGTGCCAGCCGGCAATAATCGCTGGCGGTGGTTCGGCATGCAGTATTATGTGAAGCCCTAGAAAGGGTCGGATATGACCGAGGACATTCTGTCACTTTCAGATATCGAAGATGCTCATCAACGCATTGCCCCCCATGTTTTGCATACACCAGTGGTGCCGGCCTTCGACCTGTCCGAAAAATCCGGCGGCGATATCTGGCTGAAACTTGAGACATTGCAGGCAACCGGCGCCTTCAAACTTCGTGGTGCTATCAATGCCGCGCTCTGCCTGGATGATGACGCCCGCGCCGCCGGGATTGTTGCCGTGTCTTCCGGCAATCATGGTCGTGGATTGGCCTATGCGGGGCGCAAGCTCGGGTTTCGGGCGATTATCTGTGTGTCGAGCCTCGTCCCCGCAGTGAAGGTCGAGGCGATGCGAAAACTCGGGGCAGAGGTTCGCATCATCGGCGACAATCAGGACGCCGCAGAAGAAGAAGCCAACCGACTGGTCCGGGAAGAAGGTATGACCTTCGTCTCCCCCTTCGACGATCCCATTGTCATGGCCGGTCAAGGAACGATCGGCATTGAACTGCTGGAAGACCTGCCCGATTTGGACGTCGCTATCGTCCCGCTCTCCGGTGGGGGGCTGATCGCCGGGATCGCCTGTGCCCTAAAAGCGCTAAAACCCTCCGTCCAAGTTATCGGGGTGACGATGGAGCGCGGCGCCGCCATGCATGAAAGCCTTAAGGCCGGGCACCCGGTGCCGGTAGATGAATATCCAAGCTGGGCGGATGCTTTGGGTGGTAGCATCGGGTTGGACAATAAATACAGCTTCACGCTTTGCCGGGCGCTGCTCGACGACACTGTTCTGGTGTCAGAGGATGAGATCGTCGCTGCGATGCGGCACATGTATCGCGCGCAACAGCTTGTCATCGAAGGCGGCGCTGCGGTTGGTGTCGCAGCCGTCTTATCAGGCAAATACGACTGCAGCGGCAAGAAAGCCGCCATCGTTGTCAGCGGCAGAAATGTCGATATGGACCGGTTTACGAAAGAGGTCGCACTATGACGCGGACCCTCGCAAACCAACAATGTGCCGCCATAAGCTCACACACCACATTGTGCTCATGTTTCATACCAAGCCTGCCGCGCAAATCGGTTCGTTTTTTATGAGCATCTCTGCCCAGGTTCCGCATCCAAGCCGGCGGTCACTATCAATTGAGCCCATTGTAGATGCCGGTATCTTCGGCATCGCTTTGGTAATTCGTGCAGCCATATTCTTGTCGGGCCGATCGGCGTTCAGCGTTGATGCGGATGATTATGTCGAAGGGGCATTCGACCTTGGCACGAAAGGATACATCGCCGATCCGGATCTGATGCCGGGATACCCGGTTTTAAATTTGTTGTTCGGAGAGGCAACGGCCTATCTGGATTTAGCACTCTCTTCCGCAGCGGCAGCCTTTGCTGCAATTCTCGCGCGATCAATTTTCGAAAGCCGTTCTGCCGCGATTGCCGCTGGGTTGGGGGTGTCCCTTCATCTGAATCTGGCAATTTACGCAGGAAGCGGCTTAACGGAACCCAGCACGACATTCTTGTTTCTGGCCGCCATGATCGCCTTCTTCAACAGATCCTTCGCAATCGGCTCCATTTTAATGGTTCTATCCTTGTTGATCAGGCCGTCCTTCGTCCTCGCCGCGCCAATCCTGATTGCGGCTTTCAGCATCATCACACATAAGGACAGTTTCCGCATGTGCGTCGCCCGGCTTGCCTTGTTTGCTGCGGTGTTCGTTGTCTTGTTTGCACCCTGGTGGTGGCACAATTACCAAGTCCATGGCCGGTTCGTTCCCTTGAACCTCGCCGGGTCGTATACGCTTTACCTCGGGAACAATCCGTCATCAGTAACCGGATCCGGCTTGGGGCAGATCGACATTAAAGCCGACCATCCTTTTGCCGATGTGAGGCCTCTCTCAGAACAGCGTCGACAAATGGGCGAAGCGGCAGTCGCGTGGATCTTCGAAAACCCGGGCCGATTTGCGGAATTGACGGTCATACGACTCGCACGGTTCTGGCATATCGAGTCCCATTCAAATGCCACGGTTTGGCTGGCGATTCAGCCCTACCACGCCGCCTTCCTTCTATTCATGATCTTTGGTTTCTGGCGCTTTGCCCGGCAATCCCTGCCGTTCGTACTCGCCATCGGGTATCTTTGCGCCGTCCACAGCGTGCTTGTGTCCCTGCCCCGCTATCAGTTCCAGGTGACGCCCTTGATCATCATGCTGGGGCTCGGATGGCTTGCCTGGGAAGCGGAACGGTTTTGGCGAGCCCGAAAATCAACACCGGATTAACAACACCCGCAGATTAGTGATGCCGGTGCAAGTCGAAGAAGTGGCGGATTGAACGCACGAATTCCCGTGTCAGGGAATCCTTTTGATCATCCCCACCACCGACGCCCTTACTCTCGAAAGCACGTTTGACCTGCAAATCCCGGTCGGCCAGGGCTTCGGAAAGGAACTCCACCAGCTCCGGTCGGGATTTCAAGATCGGCTCCAGCGTTTCCTTGGTGATCTCGAAGCCGATGGAATCAACTTCCGGCACCACTGTCGCGCGGCGCGCAGCCCCGGTCAGCAGCGACATTTCCCCAAAGAACGCCCCGGGCCCGATCTGATTGACCCGCATTTCCCGACCATCACCGCCGGTGACATAGACCGCCATGATCCCTTCGCGCAGGATAAACAGGGATTCCCCCGGCTCGCCTTGGCTGACGACCGGCGCGTCTTTCTTGAAAGATCGCCGATCCATACTCGCATCAATGACGCGAAGCTCTTCTTCGGTCAGCGCCGCGAAGAGATCCACGCCATTCAGGAAATCGATATCCCGGTCCGCCCCCCGGCGCACGGTGTTCAGATCCACCCGTTCACCCGGCACGCGAATGCCGGAGAATTGCAGATTTCGATAGACCGTCCGCATCAAGCGATACTTCAAGGCCCAGAGCTTGTCATAATTTGGCAGCCAATAGCGCAGGATCCACTCTGCCCCATGAGGATGAAAGGCGCCAATCCGAACCTGTGGCTTACGCGGCACAGAGGCCAGCTCCGAGACCTGTTGGACGGATGACAGGAACAGCCGTTCGACCCGTTGCGCCTGGACACTGTAATCAAGCACAATCGAAAACTCGTCCCGGAAGATTTCTTCCGGCGCGCTGTAGTTTCGAAAATGCCGGGTCGCGAGTTGCGAGTTCGGAATAACGATCAGCACCTCGGATTTGGTCAAAATACGGGTCGCCCGCCAGTTCATCTGTTGTACTTGGCCGATGGTCCCGTCTTCGATCTCAATCCAGTCGCCGATCTTGAAAGGCTGTTCTGCCCCCAACGCAACGCCGGTAAAAACATCGGAGATCAGATAACGCAGCGCGAAACCGATCACGGCAATGATGATGGAAGAAGTTGTCAGAATACCGCTGACAGACAGTCCATAGACATGACTGAGAATGAGAATCAGCGCGATCAGATAGATCACCACACCGGTGATATCGACCAGCAGACGCGGCACCGGGACACCGGATCTGCGCCCAACCCACCATTCCCAGAACAGCACCCGGAGCCAGCGTTGAACACAATGCGCCAGAGCCAGCCAAACAACTGTCTCAAAGCCGAGGAGCGCAGCCCGCCCGATTTCCGTCGCTGAATCGAGTTTCAACAAACCGATCAGCCAGGGCTCATTCAGCATCAGCCAAAGCAGACACGCTGCAACAGCCGTTTCGGGTACCAAACTCACGACCCGGGCGCCAAGCCCCCCGGTTGAACCAGAATCATTATTGGCCATAGGCCGATTTCCCCTTTGCTCCCGGCCCAGAGCCTACCCCAGGGAGTGGGATTAAGAAAAGGCGCTCTGTCTAGCGCGTCTCATCAACATCCCAAAGAACACAGCATCCCGAAAAGATAACAGTGCACAGCCGGTTTCCATGCGGAAGCGGCTGTGATACCCAGAGCGAAATCGAGACATCTTGGAAGCGCGCATGCAAACTCATCTAGATTTCGAACAGCCGATTGCCGATCTGGAAGGCAAGATCGAAGAACTTCGCCACCTCGCCGATGGGGAGGAGGTGAATATCGCCGCCGAAGTCGGTCGGCTGCGCGCCAAAGCGGATAAGCTGCTAAAGCAGACCTATCAAAAGCTGACACCCTGGCAGAAGGTGCAGGTAGCGCGGCATCCGGACCGGCCCCATGCTGTCGACTACATCACACGGCTGATAGATGATTATACCCCGCTGGCTGGCGACCGTGCCTTTGCCGACGACAAGGCAATCCTGGGCGGCTTGGGTCGTTTCCAAGGCCGCTCCGTCGTTGTGATCGGGCAGGAAAAGGGGGGCGACACACAGGCACGCCTCAAACATAACTTTGGCATGCCTCGTCCGGAAGGCTACCGGAAAGCCCAGCGCCTGATGGATCTGGCGGAGCGCTTTCGACTGCCGGTCATCACCTTCATCGATACGCCCGGCGCCTATCCAGGCGTCGGCGCGGAAGAACGCGGGCAGGCGGAAGCCATCGCCCGTTCGATTGAGAAATGCCTTTCCCTGACCGTGCCACTGGTGTCGATCGTGATCGGAGAAGGCGGTTCCGGCGGCGCCATCGCTTTGGCGACGGCAGACCGGGTACTGATGCTGGAACATTCCGTCTATTCGGTGATTTCGCCGGAAGGCTGTGCAACTATCTTGTGGCGCAGTGCTGACGAAGCGAAGACCGCCGCAGAGGCCCTTAAAATCACGGCGCAGGATCTC
>SPJL01007379.1_pt1 | contig 11159 bp, 9 predicted proteins | sample 3741751 | NCBI WGS metagenome assembly SPJL01 (sample SAMN10925998, study PRJNA522277) | cold seep metagenome | isolation source: Elba SIP-enriched marine methane seep metagenome, extraction at timepoint T3 | place: Italy: coast of Elba, Mediterranean Sea
CGACGTCCTGATCACCTTGGGCGCGCTCACGCTCGCGAACCGGCTCGGCTTCCTCAACGGCGAGATCAACCTCCCGATGGTGGCCGCCTTCCTGACCATCATCGGCTACTCGCTGAACGACACGATCGTCATCTTCGACCGCGTACGGGAGAACCTGCCGCGGATGAAGAAGCCCGTGCAGGAGGTCTTGAACATCTCGGTCAACCAGACGCTCTCGCGGACGATCCTGACGTCGTTCACGACCTTCCTCGCGTTGGCGATCCTGTTCACGTTCAATTTCGGGACGGGCAACGTCCTGGAGAGCTTCTCGTTCGCGATGATGTGCGGCGTGCTGACGGCGATGCTTCTCGGGAAATCTATACCGGATTGGCGAGTTCTGGTTCAGCAGGAAGCCCGCATATTTGCAGATACTCATACTGCCAGGGAACAAGTTCTGTGAGCACACAAGGCACCATAGACACCGCGCGCGTTGATGTTGCTGTCGTCATTGCCGCGCTGGGTGGTTTCGTGCTCTCCGCCTTAATCGGTGCGCAAGTACTAGGGGCCTCTGCACTCTATATGTTGAATGTCCCGATGATTGTTGCGGGCCTTGTGATCGCGGCTTCAATGCGTTTCCTGCCACTGCGCGCAAACCAGCTCGGCCCTGTCTTTCTTGGCCCCGTCTTTCTAGGCATCACAATCGGCATCTTTGTCGGCCTCTACATGGCTCTTCTCGACCAACATGCCTTGTTCACGCGATGGGTAGACTGGGGAAGCTTCCAAACTGGCGACGCAGACGATTTCTTAGGCACGGCTTTCGCCTATCTAGTCGACGGAAATTTTGCGACCCCGCGCGGTCGTGTAATCAGTAATCTTCTCTATGCCGGTCTACTTGATCTTGGAAACATGGATGTCCGGATCGCAACCTGGCCCCTTGCCGCAGCGCTCGCCGTGGCGATTGCCTTATTCGCCACCGATTGCTGGCGCAGTTTCGGTCCTGTTGCCGGCGCCATCGCCGCCTATATGGCAATAGATTATGGGCAAGATCACCTCGGCGGTATCTCGACAGAGATTCCTGGTTTTCTTCTCGGCTTACTGGGGACCCAATTGATCTTACGTGCGACCAGGTTCGGCAATTGGCAAGGGTTTCTGATTGGGATCGCAATTCTGACGCTCGCCCTGCTGACGCGGATGGGCGCACTCTTCATCCTGCCGACCTTGCTGATGTGGAGCATTTGGGGATTGGGCATTTCAAGACCGCGGTCATTTATGATACCGACCGCCGGGATCGTTCTTATCATTGGCTTGTTCGCGGCAAATTCCTCGATCACGCGAGAGGTCGTCCCAGACAGTGCCGGTGGCTTCGTAAACGCGGCAGATTCCTGGTATGCAACCGTGGTAGAAGGACAGCTCGCTCTTGGAGAAAGGTCTGAGGAGGATGTCATTCCTGTCACTCGCTGGCGCCAGATTTATCTCGACAACCCAGGTCTGGAAGAATTGCCTTCTGCTGAAATGAGCGCCCGGAAAGCGGACATCATTGTCAGTGCTGTACTGGATCACCCTTTGGCGGCGGTGGTCGGGTCTGTGCGGGAAATCGGGATCTACTTATTCAAATTCAAGATTCTGCGTTCCATCGAAATCAAGCCGCTTCGTTTTCTTTGCTACTTCCTGATCATGACAGGCCTTGTCGCCAGCATCATCGCATGGCGCCGCGGTGACAGGGGAACCGCCGCAATGCTGACAGTTTCCTTCGGCGCGATCCTTGCCTCTCAGCCCTTTCTATATGGCGGTGAATCGCGCGTCCCGGCACCGACTTTCGGGTTCCTGATCGCGCTTGCCGCAGCCGGTACAGGACCGCTCGTATCAAGGCTGCAGAATCTTCTTCGACTGCCGAATATGGCTCAGTCTATGTCAGTATCAAAAACCGGCGCCATGCGTGATGCCATCGCGTTCACCTTAGCGATGTTAGTCATCGGGACAGCGTTTTATGGTTATCAATCGGGACGAAGCTGGCTTAGTCGCGGCGCCGATCTCGACTGCCCGGAACGACTACGCTTTGCCGCTAATCTAGACAGTTTTCGCGCGATTGGTCCGGGGACTCCTTTGGATCGGAACGGTGCAGCATCACGAAAAGCACTCATTCAAGAGATGGATGCGTCATCCAGCCGCCTGGGCGCTTTCTCTTTCAATGCGCCAGATCACCGCTTTGAACCGATGGAAAGAATGCTTGAATCATTGACGCGCCCGGTTCGGGTCGGTTATGGCCTTCGGCTGGCGCCCGGTGGTGAACGCACCATTGTTTACGCGCCGATCGATGACCGCGCTGGTCTGATACAGGGATGCGCGACAGTAACTGATATCGGGATCGAACTACGCTGAATTTCGGCGTTCTCCCGTGAAAGGATAAGCAATGGCGGACACCGCCCCCGCAAAGAAACCCCGGGCCCGTTCGACCGCCCCAAAAGCCTCCAAGAAAGAGCGTCGTAAGCGCCTGTTGATCTTCATTGTCGCCTATCGCGCGGAATCAACATTGGACTGGGTCCTCTCGCGCATACCGGAGACAATCTCAGAGCATCTGGATGTCGAAGTTCTGGTGATCGACGATGCGTCCGGCGACAAAACCTTTGAAACCGGTATTGCGGCACAACAATCCGGGGACCACCGCTTTCCAATTACCGTCCTCGTAAACCCTGTTAATCAGGGTTACGGCGGAAATCAGAAGATCGGCTACCGCTTCGCCTCTGATAATGGCTTCGATTTTGTCGCCCTTGTTCATGGTGATGGTCAATATGCGCCAGAAGAACTGCCAAACCTGATCCAGCCGCTTTTGGATGGCAACGCAGACGCAGTCTTCGGCTCCCGCATGATGGAGGCGGGAGACGCGCTCAAGGGCGGCATGCCCTATTACAAGTATGTCGGAAATAAAGTTCTGACCCGTTTCCAGAATTTCGTGCTGGGCTCAGACCTGACTGAATTCCATTCAGGCTACCGGTTATATTCGGTCAAAGCACTGAGCCGCGTTCCCTATCACCTGAACACCAACGACTTCCATTTCGACACAGAGATCATCGTACAGTTTTTCCGGGCCGGGCTGAAGATCGCCGAACTGCCGATCCCAACTTACTACGGGGATGAGATCTGCCATGTGAATGGGTTGAAATATGCGGGCGACGTCACTGTCACGGTCCTGAAATCCCGTCTTCAGGATGTTGAATTACTCTATGACAAGAAGTTCGATTGCCGACCGGGTACTTTGGAAGGCAACACCCACTACAAACCTAAATTCGGCTTTCGCAGCCCGCATCAGCTTGCCGTTGATCGCGTAGCAAAAGGCAGCCGCGTCCTCGATCTTGGATGCGCTGGCGGCTATGTTTCCGCCCATCTGGAGGCAGAGAAAGACTGCACGGTCACCGGCGTCGACCTCTTCCCCCTCGCCGACGGGGTCACGTTGAGTGAGTTTCACCTCCGCAACCTGGATGAGGGGTTGCCCGAGCTCGACTATGCCGCCTTTGACAGCGTCGTCATGCTTGATGTCATAGAACATCTGGCGGAGCCGGAAGAGTTCGTCGATGGCATGCGGGAGGCGTTCAAGGAAAACACCGATGTCGATATCATCATGTCGACGGGCAATGTTGCGTTCATTCTGACCCGCTTGTCGCTGCTTTTCGGTCAATTCAACTACGGGAAGCGCGGCATTCTGGATATGACGCATAAGCGCCTGTTGACATTGGCGAGCCTAAAAGCATTGCTCGCCCAGCGCGGGTTTGAAATCACCTCAGTCTGCGCCGCCCCTGTGCCCTGGCCTCTGGCGTTTGGCGACAACGGATTTTCGCGCATGTTGCTATGGCTTAATGGGTTGGCTTGTCGGCTTTTGCCGCGCCTCTTTGGTTATCAGATCATCCTGACCTGCAAACCGAAGCCACATCTTGCGAGCCTGTTGAAGACGACGATCGAACATTCCGAAGAACGGCGCGGAAAAGCTGTCGCCTAGATCAAAGGAAGTTTCTATGTCCATTGACGAAGTCCGCTCCGAACTCGCACCGAACGGCGTCTTACGTGCTGGGATCAACATGTCGAATTTTCTGTTGGTCACCGGTCAGACCGATGCAGGCGATCCGGCAGGCGTTTCTCCTGATCTGGCGGCAGAGGTTGCACGCCGGCTATCGGTCGATTTGAAGCTTGTGCCCTACCCCAACCCTGGTGCGTTGGCCGATGCCGCAGAGGCTGACGAATGGGATATCGGTAATATTGGGGCGGAACCGCAGCGGGCAGAGAAAATCGCCTTCACCGATGCCTATTGCGAGATCGAAGCGACCTATCTGGTGCCGGAGGCATCACCCTTCACCTCAATCGCCGCAGTGGACAGCGCCGGAATCCGCATCGCTGTTATGGGCCGCGCGGCTTATGGGTTGTGGCTGGAGAACAATATTCAGAGCGCAGAGCTGGTACAATCTGACAGCTACGAAACCTCCTTCGCAGATTTCTCGGAAGGCCGTGCCGACGTTCTGGCGGCCTTGCGTCCGAAGCTCCTGGGCGAAGATCGCATGCCGGGTGCCAAAATCCTGGATGGTCGGTTCATGGCAGTTCAACAGGCCATCGGTACGCCGCGAAAGAACACAGCGGCCGCAGCCTGGTTGAAATCCTTCATTGAAGAAATAACTGGGACAGAGTTTATCGCCGACTTGATCAAAAAACATGGCGCCGACGGTCTCAGCGCCGTACAGCGCTGAGACACCTCAGACTAGGAGAATGGCATGAAAGGTTATTGGATCGTCCTCGGCTCAGACGTCACAGACCCGGCAGCGCAGGAAGAATACATCCGGCGCTGGAAGCCTATTGCGGAAAAATACGGCGCCAAAGTGAACCAGACTGCCCGTGCACCGGAACTGGTGGAACCAAATGGCGCCACACGCACCCTGATCGTCGAATTCCCCAATATCGCAGAAGCCATCGCCTGCTACGAAGACGCCGACTACCAAGAAGCCGCCGCCTTCGCCCACAAAGCCGCGAAACGGTCTCTGTTGATTTTAGAGGGCGCGCTTTAGCCCCCCGTGTCAGCCTTCCCGCTGATAGTTCGGGCTTTCTTTCGTCACGGTAATGTCGTGAACATGGCTTTCGCGCAGGCCGGCATTGGTGATGCGGCGGAATTTGGCGCCATTATGCAATGTCGGGATGGTACCACAGCCCGTATAGCCCATGGCAGCGCGCAAACCGCCGACCAACTGGTGCAACACGTTGGAAACCGGGCCTTTGAACGGCACACGACCTTCGACACCTTCCGGCACAAATTTGTGGCTATCCTTGACCTCGTCCTGGAAATAGCGATCCGCAGAGCCGCGCGCCATCGCACCGGCTGAGCCCATGCCGCGATAACTCTTGTAGGACCGCCCCTGATAGAGGAACACCTCGCCAGGGCTTTCCGTGGTGCCGGCCAGAAGAGAGCCGATCATCACCGCATCCGCACCGGCTGCCAGCGCCTTCGCAAGGTCGCCGGAATACTTAATACCGCCATCGGCAATCGCCGGGATATCCTTCACATGGCAGGCTTCAGCCGCTTCCATGATGGCGCTCAATTGCGGGACACCGACACCTGCGACAATGCGCGTCGTGCAGATCGAGCCTGGGCCGATGCCGATCTTCACCGCATCCGCGCCGGCATCGATCAAGGCCTTTGCCCCATCCCCCGTTGCGACATTGCCGGCAATTACCTGCGCAAAATTGGACAAACGCTTCACTTGATTGACCTGATCCAGCACGCCTTGTGAATGGCCATGGGCCGTGTCGACGACGATCACATCAACGCCGGCATCCAGCAGCGCTTCCGCTCGGGCCAGGCCATCAGCCCCGACCCCGGTCGCGGCAGCGACCCGTAAGCGCCCCTGATCATCCTTGCACGCATTCGGAAAGGTCTGTGATTTCTCAATATCCTTCACGGTGATCAAGCCAACGCAATGCTTGTCTTCATCCACCACAAGCAGCTTTTCGATCCGATGCGCGTGGAGAAGCCGTTTCGCCTCTTCCCGCGACACCCCTTCGCTTACCGTGACGAGGCCCCGGCGGGTCATCAGCTCTTTGACCGGCGTGGTTGGATCATCGGCGAAGCGCACATCCCGGTTGGTCAGGATCCCCGCCAGCTTGCCCGAGCGTTTGGAGACCACCGGAATCCCGCTGATCCGGTTCTCCGCCATCAGTTGGAACGCATCGGCCAGGGTCTTATCCGGTGTAATTGTAATCGGATTGACGACCATGCCGCTTTCGAACCGCTTTACCTGCCGGACGTGCGAGGCCTGTTCGTCAATGCTGAGGTTCTTATGCACCACACCGATGCCGCCATTCTGCGCCATCGCAATCGCCAGATTAGCCTCCGTCACCGTATCCATCGCCGCAGAGATCAACGGAATGCCGAGATCGATTTCCTTCGTTAGCCGCGTGCCTGTGTTCGCAGTCGCCGGCAGGACTTCCGACAGACCGGGCTGCAACAGCACATCATCGAAGGTCAAAGCCTCCGGAAAGCGTTCATCGATAGAAGGAAGTGGGGTGGTGGGGGCAGTGTCCGGCATGGCGCAACATTTCCTAACAAAGGTTCATCTCAGGGCGTTGCGCGCGCACTATATGCAGAGTCTCCTCCAAGCCAAGCAAAATCCTGCCACCATGATGTAAAATCATGGGCAAAATTGACGCAACATCTAGCACGATATGCAAATCACGTTAAGAAAACGTCAAAATACTTTAACAACATTGCAAACGAGATCGAACTTGCGTGGCCGTATACTCTCCGCTTCATTCAACGCTCGCAACTTGAGTAACGCGGCAACCCGCCGATACGGCGTATCCAGCGCCAAACTCTGACACTGTCTTCCTTCATCGGTGGCCGACAATCATGTATCTTTTTTCGACACCATCGGAAACCTACATGGTTGACAGATTATGATTTTACTCGCATTGCATGATTGTTGATTCATTTTTGGGGAGGGTAAGATGGGTTTTCTATTCCGTTTGTGGTGGCCGATTTACTTCGGGCTAGCATTGAGCATTGTCGGCATCACCTATTTCATTATTGGCGCAACAATCCAAGGAAACGCCGAGAAGAAGGCAGCCTTGGAGGCCGGCCCACCAGCGGTTATAGCACTCGAGAATTTTGACAAATCACAAAATCTCGGACTGGCCCGGGAAGTTGTTCTCTCTCTGCAACCCGATATCTCACACGTTTACCATTTGGAACGCGTAAAGAAGAAAAAATTTGGCGGTTCCAAAAGTACATTCGCGACCGCGATCTTTGCTTACGGAACGCAATCCACCGAACCTGATAATCCTGTGAAAGCAGTAATTGTCTTGGACGGGCAGTATGAAAACTCCGAATTGATTGAAGTTCTGGAAAAAATGGACCCAAAACCAGGCCCACAGTTTCCAGTCATTACAGTTAATGGAACTGTACCGACCTATGATAAATTCACCAAATTGGTGAAGGATGCGATAACGAAGGAAAACATGACTCCTTCGGATCAATTAGCACTGGTCGAACCTTTTCTGGCAGGCCGCGAAAAGGGGTTAGAACCGCAAAGTGTTCTTGAAGTCGGTGCAATGGGGGGGGCGTTCGCGCTTGTCCTTGCCGGTTACGGTTGGTTCCGGAGATCCAGGAAGAAAGCGGTGGAATAACCCCATCTATCGGCCAATCGAAACAATCTGGCCCCCTTCTGCCAATCTACACCAATCACGCCGATAAGAGCCTTACCATCTCACTCACCCGGGATTTTTGGTAGTCTTCGGTTTGTTGGTCGGGTTGCTGGGCGGTCAGGCGTTTTAGAAGGGGGTCTTCTACGGAGATGGAGGAGCCGGATAGTTCTTCCAGCATCGCATGGCCGCAGAAGGGGACATAGAGCTCTGAATAGCCGCCCTCATGCACGCAGACGAGCTTTCCATCGGCCAGCGCCATCAGACGCTCAGTCATATCGCGGAAGGTCTGGCTGGTGCACATCATGCGCGACAGGGGATCGACACCGGATGCATCGAAACCACAGGCGACAATGATTATCTCGGGCTCGAAGGCCTGTAATTTCGGAATGACCAGGCGGTCCATGACATCCAGATAGACCGCATGTCCGCAACCGGGCGGCAGGGGAATGTTCATATTAGCGCCCGCCCCTGCACCTTCCCCGGTCTGGTCGGTACTACCGGTGTCTTGCGGGTAACAGCGGTCCTGGTGGATGGAGACAGTCAGAACATCACCCCGGTTGTAATAGATCGCCTCTGTCCCATTGCCGTGATGGACATCCCAATCCACCACCGCGACTTTGCCTGCCAATCCCCTTGCCTGTGCCGCTTCAATCGCAACCGCGATATTCGCCAAAAGGCAGAAACCATTCGGCCAGTCCGGTAGGCAATGATGCCCCGGCGGGCGGGACAGCGCATAGGCATTGTCAAACTCGCCCGTCGCTACGCCCGCCACGGCACGCATCGCCAAGCCGGCGGACAAAGACGCGATCTCAAAGGCACCGGGACCAAAGGGTGTTCGCAGTCCGAGTTCTCCCCCATTGCCGTCTGACAGCGCCTTGAACTGCTCCAGATAGGATTGCGGGTGAACGCGCAGCAAGTCTTCCCAGGTTGCCATCGGCGCCGATCCCTCGATCAGGTCATCCTTCAACCCCGAGACATCAACAAGGTTCTTCAATCGCCGCTTCGTCTCCGGCGCCTCCGGCAACCCGCCTGACACGAAGGGCTGCACGAAGCCCCCCACCGGCGCCAACATCGCGTAGTTCCCCCCGCCATGCCAAAAACACTTCTCATCCCAAAGAAAGGCAGTCTTGTTCATTTGTATCACCTGGAGGGTTGTGGGGAGAACAGGGCGTATGGAGAACCATGGGCAACATGGCCGGCACCAACAATTAGAAACGAGGAAAAGCGCATATCGTCAATGCACTGAAAACGTAAATCTAGCCTCCAATACGAGAGAATGTAAATTTATTGCGGCACCAACCGGAAGACCCAGTGCGCGTACGGGATCCGCTCCCGGAAGAGAGATCGAATGTAAACTTCGTTTTATTTCCCGTAAAGAAAACGTCGACCTCCGCCAGGCCACCGTATTCCATCGCCCCCCAAAGCTTCATAGTTCCCTGCTTGTTCGATGGAACATCGACACTGAAAAGCCCGTCACTGACAACAAAATCCTGCTCACCATATTCACCAATTGTGCAAAAAATGCTGCCTGGCTCGAATATATCAACAGTTTCAACCCTCACTGACCATGATCCGTCCATTGGGTGCTTCGGTCCGGTTCCGGCAACGCCTTCTGTGGCCGACGATGGCACTGTTGTCGCATTGTTGGCTTTTATTCCGGCGGATTTCGACGCAGTTTCCCCGACATCCGCCGTTTGACACGCGGCCAGAAGCAATAGTGAAACAACTGATGCTAGGCGAACATTTCTCTCACACAATAATCTCATACGGATCACTTCCCACCCTTCAAACCACTGTTCTGACCCTATCTAAACAAACTTGTAGGCGCACTACGCCCCGCTTCCCCGGAATCCCAGCGCGATGACATACATTTCCGGCGATCCCTTGCGGCTGGAAGGGGGTTTGAAATGGTGGACGCGGGCGAAATCGCGTTTCAGGAGGTCTAGGAGAGATTTTTCAGCACCGCCGGAGAAGACCTTGGCGACAAAGGCGCCGTCTTTCGAAAGAACCTCTGCGGCAAAAGCATAGGCCGTTTCGGCAAGCGCCATGATGCGGAGGTGATCGGTCTGCGGATGCCCTGTGGTTGGGGCAGCCATGTCGCTAAGGACCAGATCGGCGCGCCCGTCCAGGGCCTGACGCAGGCGATCCGGCGCGTCTTCCGCCATGAAATCACCTTCCAGGAAGGCCACATCCGGCAGCGCCTCCATGGGCAGAATATCCATACCAACCAGATGCGCCTTGGCGCCACAGCGTTGACGGGCGATCTGCAGCCAACCACCGGGCGCACAGCCGAGATCGACTACCCGCGCTCCCTTGCTGAGCAACTGATACTTATCATCGATATCCGCCAGTTTGAACGCCGCACGCCCGCGATAGCCAAGCCGTCGGGCTTCGGCCACATAGGGGTCATTCAACTGCCGCTGCAGCCAAAGAGTGGAGGAGAGCTTGCGCCCTTTCGCCGTCTTCACCCGAACCTTCGGCGCCCGCCCGTCGGAGACATTGCGCATGCCGCCCGGGTTGCCGCCCGATGATTTACCACTCGAGGACTTCCCACCCGATGATCTACTACCGGAAGATTTGTTGCCAGATGTCTTACTGCCAGAAGACTTACTGCCGGATGATTTCCGGCCCGTTTGGCGACCACTGCGCCCTTTACCTGTACTCATACGTCGGATCCATCCAAATGCCCGTCGGCGCCCATCAGGTCTATCAAAATCCCCTCCCGCACGCCGCGGTCGGCGACCTTCAGCTCCAACGCCGGCCATTGCCGGCAGATCGCAGTCAGGATCGCGCAACCGGCAACAATCATATCGGCCCGTTGCGGCCCAATAGAGCCAATCGCCCGCCGCGCGGCGCGGTCCATATTTCTCAAACGACTCGTTTCCCGCCAAACCGTGTCGACATTCAACGTAGCGCCATCAATGACAGAGCGTTCGTATCGGGGCAAATCCAATTGCAACGCGGCAAGCGTTGTCACCGTGCCAGACGCCCCAATCATCTGGGTCTTCCGGGCCGCCATCGTCTCGACAATCCCATGCTCGCGCTCGAACCCCAACAGAGGATCACGGATTTCGGCGACCAGTTCTTCGAAAGCCTGATCGTCGACACAATCCACGCCCAACCGCTCTGACAGACCGACAACGCCGAAGGGAACGGAGATCAGCCCCTCAATCCGTGCATCACCCTCCAGCCCGCCTAGTGCCATCCAGACGACCTGGGTACTGCCGCCACCAATATCAAAGAACAAGGCATGATTGGTTTCGGGCTCTACCAGAAAGTGGCATCCCTTAAGCGCCAGGCGCCCTTCTTCTTCCGGCGAGATGGTCTCAATTTTCAGCCCGGTCTCTGCCGCGACGCGTTTCAGGAAGCTATCACCATTATCAGCCTTGCGGCAGGCGGCGGTGGAAACGGCGCGGAGGCCTTCAATCGGCGTGGCCTTCAGCTTCTTCGCACAAACACGCAAGGCAGAGACAGCCCGATGCATCGCCGGTTCAGACAGTCGCCCC
>SPJL01011839.1_pt1 | contig 11150 bp, 3 predicted proteins | sample 3741751 | NCBI WGS metagenome assembly SPJL01 (sample SAMN10925998, study PRJNA522277) | cold seep metagenome | isolation source: Elba SIP-enriched marine methane seep metagenome, extraction at timepoint T3 | place: Italy: coast of Elba, Mediterranean Sea
ACGCCATCGCCGTTCAGGTCTGCTGGGCAAGGAGCACCAACTGGGATCTCGACAACGCCATGCACAGGTGCGAAGCGCTCGTTCCAGTCGTGAGATGCGTCGAACCATGCGGAGGAGCCTCGGAACATCGCAACGAAGTTCTCACCAATCCAGCCGTTGGGCTCGTTGGAGATCCAGGCGCGGTAGGCTGAGGGATCTTCGTCATTCCAACTGAACGTGCCTTCGCTGCTCTGATCGGAAAGACCGAGCCACGTGTGGCGGATGTCGCCGTCGAACTGGGCGACATCGAATCGTACGAAGTTATTCTCCGCAGCATCGTTGACAGTGACAAGGTCCCCGCCCATCGCTTTGGCCGCCGCGTTCGCCTCGTACCAGTTCGCATCTTCGAGCAGGTAGTAGGTATGGCCGTTGTGATAGAACGGGCCTGCAAGTACATCGGGGATCTCGACTTCGATCACACCGTGGACGGGCGCGAAGTTCTGGTTCCAGTCGTTCTGAGCGTCGAACCAGCCCGAGCTTCCTCGGAACATCGCGACATGGTTCTCCCCGGTGTTTCCGTTGGGCTCCCCCGGGAGAAACGCAGTGAACGGGTTCATCTCATCATTGGCCCAGGAGAAGATCCCTTCCTCAAAGCGGTCGGTGAGCCCGAGCCAGGTATGGCGGATCGCGTCATCAAACTGAGCGACGTTGAACCGGACAAAGCTGTTCTCGTTGGCATCGTTAATCGTGACAAGGTCCCCACCCAGCGCGGATACACCGGTACGTTGCGCATCTTCCCAGGTCGCATCGTCGAGGAGGATATATGCATTGCCTGTGGTTTCATTCATGAACGGGCCTGCGAGCACCGCAGGTTGATCAATGTTCATTGGGCTTCCCAGTGAAGCGGTGAGTTCAACCGAACCCTCACCGAGGAAGTCGCCAGAGGCGTTGAAACCGACATCGGCGATGCCGCGGAGTGTGTACTCACCATTGCCCAGCGGCATGATGTGGTTGTATTCGGAATCAATGGTCAGCGTCCCGAACGGGCCGGAGAAGAGGATGCGTGCGTCGTTGACATTGCCTGTCGTCTTCACCATCGCAGCAAGCAGCACATCAACAGTCTCACCCGGATCGAGATGATCGATGGTGAACCCCATCGAGATGTTCTCCTGAGCACTGACGCTGCCAGTCTCGAATCCAACGAACATTCGTGCGGAGACCTCGGAGACGAACTCGATTGTATCGAAACGGAACGCATCACCAGGTTCATACCCTACGTAGTCCGATTTGGTGAGGACCTTGGCAGTTGCGAACTCATCGGGGCCTTCAGATGCATTGACAACAAGATCACGGTCAATCGTCGCGTACTCGTCTGAAGGATCAACATTGTAAAAATCCTCGACGGCATCGGGGTTGCCTACTCGGGCAGAGACTGAACCAGATCGATTATCTGCATTCGGAGCAAGCGCCGGGCCGTACATCATGGTTAACACCGCTTTATCGCCTTCGCTGAGCGAGTTGAGCTGCCCGATGACATTCTGGAAACCGTCGTTGGGTGGCGGGACCCAGATCGATGTGCACGTTGGGAACGAGCACCCGGATGCGCAGATATTGAACGCGCAATCGTCGTAGTGCATGATCGACTCGAAGTCGTAGGGGCCGTGCGCGATGGCGTTGGCGGCGATATTGAACTGGGAGTGGTAGACCGGGTCGATGTTGCCGTAGTTGATCACGATGTAGCTGTCGCGGTCGGGCCGCTTCTGCTCGTGGTGGAGGCCAAGGGCATGCATGAGCTCGTGGGCGATGAGCCCGGTCCAGCCCCAGTGGGAATCCCAGATGGTGATGTTCTGCTGAACGCCGGTCTGGCCGATGGCCGATGAGAAGCTCACGCCCGTGGTTCCTGATCGCCCGACATGGATGAAGCTGGTTTCGCCGCTGCGTGGGACGAACTGGACGCCGCACGCGGACTCGACCATGGCGATGCCGTTGAGGAATCCGGCGCGTTCGGTGGGGTTGATGTCGGGGGCGAACTCGTAGGGCACGATGCCGTCGGTCCAGAGACTATCGACCCATGTGCCGCGCTGGTTGGTGTTGTCGGGTGTGCCACAGCCCCAGTGGGTGTGCCCGATTTCTTGGGGCTGGGCCTGATTGAGTTCCTGTGCCTGGGCGAGCCCCGCGCTGGTCGCGAGGAGCAACGCCGTTCCGATCGTTTGTCCTGTTCTGCGTTTCATGGTGTACCTCTCGGCTTGCTGTGATGAGCGTTGTCCACGCGTTGTTTGGTGGACTCATCAGGTCATGCGCAGACTGGGGGTGGTTCTCCTATCACTGGAAAGACAAAACTCAAAAAAAATACACCGCCAAGCGTGGAGGCCGGGCGATGCGCTCGCGGGTTGTGGTTGAATGCTTACGGGCAGCCTGCGGTGTAGGTTTGGATGAATATGGAAACATCAAAGAAGTTGAGGACCCCGTCGTTGTTGAGGTCGGGTGGGCAGAGCGAGGTGCCTTGCCCCCTGTAGACGTAGTAGGCTGGATCACTCGTGATTGAGAATGGGCCGTCGGAGACCTCAACTGTATAGACCCCTTCGACCTCCGGACCCGATGTGATCAGGAGGGTGCTCTCGGTCGAGCCGGTATAGTTTTCATCCAGATCGCTGATCGCGACGCCGTCGAGATACCACTGGTAGCTTGTTGCTCCGGTTGTGACGACCTGCATGAAGAAATCGACACCGTCGTTATCAACGACCAGGCTCTGAGGTTGGACTGCGATGCTGGCATTCGATTCGTATTTGAAAACGATTGACTGTCCTAAAGATCCCGGGATATTCGTATCGAACCTCGGAATACCAACGAATGCGCTGCCATCGGAGAGCGCTACTCCGTTGGTTTTTGAGGGGACAAGGTCCAAACCGAACGATGGTTCCAAGACCGCAAGCTCAACGCCGCTAGAGGCCTCGTAGATCGCAGCTTTCTGGGTGGATCCGCCGGATTGGCTCACTATGACCAACCCGTCGTTGTTGATGTCAACCTGTATATCTAATGTGGTGGGGCCCGCACCTGGATTGATTGCCTCACCGATTTCAAGCGTACTGACCAAATTTCCGGTGCTGATGTTGTACACATGCACGGCACCAGAGTTCTCACCAGTGAGATCTTGCCATGGAGCGGCCACCACGAGGTACTGATCGTTCATGGCAATATCGAATCCGAAACCAGCTGGATCAATGGGGTTAGCAGGGGAGTAGATCGTCCGGATGTGCTGCTGGGTCGCGAGGTCAAAAAGCTCCACGCGTTCGGTGTTTCCACCAAGGTTAAGTTCTGCATTGAACTGATTGGCACTGATGGCGATTATCCCGTTGTGGATATCAATCGATGAACCAAAGAACCCGATGTTATCAGACTCTTCGGAAGGATGGATTGTCCCGAGTCGAGCGCCTGTGTTCTCATCGATGAGATAGACTTTCCCAATTTGGAATCCAGTGACTGCATCGATAGTCGCAAAAGGTGATCCGATTGCGACGACGCCTTCTTTGACATCAATGCTCAACCCAAACCATCCTCTTGAGTTATCGTCCGGATCAGGGACAACTTCAAATCGTTGCCCGGCGAGTGCGTCAAAGACGAACACCGATGGATTTGAATATGAAAATCCCGAAAAACCTCGTTCGGTGCACGCAACGGTCAGACCATCGATGGCCACATCTCGTCCAGCGTACTGAATTTCGGTTGCGGATGTAGGGATGAGTGTTCGGAGCAGAAGCCCTGTACTGAGATCAAACAGATGAATACCAGAATAATCACCAACTACTCCAAGGTCATCGAAACCAACCGCAAGGAAGTCGCCGCTCACGCCGATGCTCTGACCAAACTCTTGACGCGGGTCCGGAACTTCATAGCCCTGCGTTTCATTGAGTACCTGGGCGTCCACAAATGTAGATGTAAGCGCAAGGACGGCGAGAAGTGATGTGGTGATTGACTTTTGATTGCGGTACATATGGCATCCTTTCGAACTGGAATGGTTCGTAGCAAGTAAGAGGAATCCCTGAGCGGGAATGACATTTGGCTGTATACTCATGCGCAATCCGTTGACCCATCTCCTATGGGTATCTCTGCGAGTACTGAGATAACTTGATGCTTGACCAAACCCATTTCACGCAGGCGCTTACGGCGATCGACCTCTCGTCGCTTGAGTCCGATAACGGGGCCAATCAGGCGGCTGAGCGGCTGCTACCCACGATCTATGAGGAGTTGCGTGCGATCGCCAGCGGGTACCTGCGACTGGAGCGGGTGAACCACACGCTCCAGCCCACCGCGCTGGTGCACGAGGCCTACGCCCGATTGGCGGATCAGACCAGGGTCCCATGGTCTGACGCTGATCACTTTCGCGCCATCGCGGCCAATGTCATGCGTCAGGTTTTGGTGGATCATGCACGCAAGCATGGTGCGCTCAAACGAGGTGGTGATCGGGTGCGAGTGACGCTGTCAGGGCAGGAAACACCAGATGGCGAACCAAGTCTCGATGTGCTTGTGCTCGATGATGCGATGAATCAACTCCGTGAGTTACATCAACGCAAGGCACGGGTCGTCGAACTGATTTTCTTTGGAGGCATGACGCACGCCGAGGCTGCCCGCGTAGTAGGTGTATCGCAGAAGACCATCGAGGCGGATTGGTATGCAGCTCGCGCCTGGCTCGGAAACCGCATGGGCAAGGATGCGGAGATATGAATGAAGCAGAACGCTTTGATCTCGTTTGTACGATCTTTGAGCAAATCCGCGAGTTGGATGTCGAGCAACAACAGCGAAGGCTCCGAGAACTCTGTGCGGATGATACTTCTTTATTCACTCAAGTTGAGCAGATGCTCGATGCGCATCAGGAAGCGAGCCCACTTGATCAACCGTCTCGGGTACTGCCGCTTGAGGCCTTGGTATCCTCAGTACGAGATGCAACCCCCGAGATAGAACGATACACCCTTGGCGAACCTATCGGAGAAGGCGGAATGGGTGTGGTGTATGCAGCGGAGATGCTCAATCCTCGACGCGCGGTGGCAATTAAGGTCATTAAACTCGGGATGGATTCGAGAAGAGTGATCGAACGCTTTGAGCTTGAACGCCAAGCGCTGGCGCGGATGGAGCACCCGAATATCGCATCGGTGATTGATGCCGGGATAACCAAGGACGGGCGGCCGTACTTTGCGATGGAGCACGTCCGCGGCAAATCCATTGTGCAGTGGGCTATCGAGCATAAACTCGATACAACGGTTCGACTTGAGCTCATTTCAAAGGTATGCAACGCGATTCAGCACGCGCATCAAAAAGGGATTATCCATCGCGACATCAAGCCTTCAAACATCATTGTGACACAGAGCGATGGTGAACTCATTCCGAAGGTGATCGACTTCGGGATTTCGAAGGCTACTCAGAGTGACCTGACTCCACATGCAACGCTGACCATGCACGCGCAGGCGTTAGGCACGCCCGCTTACATGTCTCCTGAGCAGGCGGACCCATCGCTAGGAGATGTGGATACTCGCACAGACGTGTACTCTCTGGGTGTGGTGCTCTACGAGTTGCTCACGGGCACGACTCCGCTGAGCAGAGATGTGCTAACTAGCAAGAGCTATCAAGAACTCGTGCAGAGTATTCGTGATCAGGTTCCACAACGTCCAAGTGCTCGGCTCGCGACAGAGACTCATGGGACTACTCATAGGGTGAGTTCAATCGATCCAGTGCTACTCAAGGGCGATCTGGATTGGATCGTGATGAAGTGTCTGGAGAAAGAACCTGGACGAAGATACGAAACTGTCAGTGCGCTCGGCGAGGACATAGGCCGGTTCTTGCGTAATGAGCCGGTACTTGCTCGTCCCGTGAGCAAGGCTTACATTATGCGTAAGTTCATCAGGCGAAATCGCGGTGGAGTCATCGCGGCGTCGCTCATACTTTGCACAATGCTCACTGGTGTCATAGGAACAACAGTTGGTTTGGCTTGGGCACTCGATGAGCAAGAACGGGCCAAGTTTTCTGCGCAAGCTGAACTCAAGGCACAAACAGAAGCGAAAGAGGCAGCAGAAATCGCACTTCGAGAAACGAAGGCGGCTGAGGACCTCAGCCAGTTTTTTATCATGGATGTCCTGTCGGCAGCAGATCCATCAAGAACAGCCGACCGTGATCTCACAGTGCGCGAGGCACTTGTGAGCGCATCAGAAAATCTTGAAGGCAAGTTCGATGAACGCCCTGATGTCGAAGGCCGTATCCATAACGCGCTCGGTTTCCTTTTCGGTCAGCTCGGTTATCCAGATTTAGCACAGAAGCATCACCTGCGAGAGTGGGAAATAGCTGAAGCGGAAAATGGTGAGTTCTCGATTGAGTCGGCTCGCATGATGCACTCTGTGGTCGGCAGCCTGGCTCGCCAAGGGCGTGATAGTGAGGCCATTGAGCTGACACAGCGTCAACTGCGTGTGATCGATGCGATCGGTACTGAGGAAGCGGAGATTTTACGTCCAAGGGCAATCGGGAATCTAGGCGCTTTGTTAGTCCGTACTGGTAGGAATGAAGAGGCAGCACCGATCCTTTTGGACACACTCAAGCTCAAGCGAGATCTGTACGGAGATAAGCATCCGACCACTCTATCAACCCTCAACAATCTCTGTTCCGTGCTCGCTTCGATCGGCGATATCGAGCAGAGCATGATCTTCGGGCGAGAAGCTTATGATGGGCGAAAAGAGGTGCTGGGCGAGGGTGATCCCAGGACATTTGTCTCGCTCCTGAATCTTGCTCGTGCGATAGCAGAGGCTGAGTTCTATGAAGATGCGTTCGTGATGCTTCAAGAGGGCATGTTGGAAGCTACAGGAAGACTCGGAGCAGATCATCCGACCACGATGGATATCACGAATACCTATGCCAGGACCCTGTTTGATCATGGTGAGTACGAGCAGTCAGAAAAGATAATACGTGCGAATCTGCAGCATCTATTGACGGCAGATCCAGAACTGAACCAAGCCCGTACACTGTCCGCTCACTCGACTTTAGCATCTGCTCTCCGAAACCAATCTCGGCCAGATGAGGCTCTTGTGTATACAACCACACTCGTTTTGACACTCAGCGAAAGTGGGCGTGAGTCTTATTTTCTCATGAGCGATTTTTTGCGTCTGCATGGGTTGGTCCTGATGGATCTAGAGCAGTTTAAACAATCAGAATCCACACTCCTTCATGCGTGGGAACTAAAGCAAAGCGATGCGAACCAGATTGCTGATACAGAGTTAGTGCGTGGTGCGATTATTGAGTTGTATGAACGCTGGTACGCTACAGATGAGAATCCTGAGATCGAGAAGAAACTCTCATATTGGAGCGACGACTGAGTCTGATGTCTGTCGAACTCTTGATCGCTACTTCAATGAGCGATCACAATTGTGTTCCAGCAGTAGTGGTCAGGAGAATGTGACACCCTTCCATACGGCGAGTATCGTGACGATCGAGCAGACTTCGGGCAATATATCCGATCGATGGCTTTCTCTCGCATAGCAAGCCTCCGGCGCAGGGTATCAGTGAGCCGTGCCTGCTTGTTGCGAAGGTTTTCTCGCAGGATCAGATTCTCAGCTTTGTGATACTCGATGATTCGCAGCTGATCTCGTTGAGCATGCCGGCAAGGATGCAGGATAACAACTGCCAGGGTTAAGGTGACGATTGCATCAGGGAGATGGGATACTGAAAGCGATCCTCTGGCATGGGCTGAGTTTGGACCCTACGGGTATTTACATAAACAATGACCCCGCCGATTGAAATCGGCGGGGTCTAACAAGCAGACTGCAATCAAATCATTATGGGCATCCGCTTGAGTATGCACTCAAGAATGCACTCACATCAAAGAAGTTGAAAAGACCATCGGCGTTGAGATCCGCTTCAGCCTCTCCATTGTTGTAAGCAGTGAGGAATGCTGAGACATCAAAGAAGTCCAGCTCTCCGAATGGCTGCGCCAGGTCAGCGGCGCTGCAACCGCCATCGAGTACTTGGATCTGTACGATCGCGGGATCGCTGTACACTCTGGTGCCAGAGTCGGTGATCGTCGCGGTTGTGCGGTATGAGAATCGGTCCATCCCGACGAAGCCGGAGTTCGGGGTGTAGATGAACGAACCGTCGGCATTAATCTCAACCGTGCCGTTGTCTGGGGCAATGAAGTTGTTACTCAGAACGAAGTCGGTATCGACCTCGATGACTCGATAGGCCTGGTCAATGTCGTTGTGTATTACTCCCTCAGCGGCATTCACCTCAAGCACACCACCCTCTGCAATATACGAGTCATCAACGGCGAGCTTGAACGCATGCTCACGGAGGTGACGCAGTTCAGCGAGTGTCCATTCGATCAAGCTGTGCCCCTGAAGATCGGGGTAAGTGTTGATCGCTTCGTTGATCTCATCTTGAATGAGCAAAGCGCGAGTCTCAAAGTCACCCCGGATGCTTGTGTATTCACCGTTGTCGCCATCGCCGAGCATCGATGCGAACCAGTCATCAAGGGGCTGAGCGAGTGCGATCTCGTTGCCGATGAGATTTCCCCGCATCGCACTTGATACTGCCGTGCTCTGCTCGAAGATCTCGGGCATGGCGAGCGATGTGTAGGCCTCCCAGATGGATTCCCAGCTATTGCGGGTAGATTCGAGTTGATCGAGCCCCGCGTTGTTTATTGCTGAGTTCCAGACCTGGTCTTGCAGATCATAGAGTTGTGATTCGATGTATGAAGTTGCAGCAGGTTCAGAGAATGCGAATGCGAAATCCTCGATGTAGTCCAGCGTAACTTGGTCTCCGTTACCATTGAAGGTGTTCAGGCTGGTCCCTGCAAGGTCCTCTCCACTAAAGAACCGAAGAGCGATGTTAAGCCAGAAGATGAGGTCCTGCTCAAGCAAATCGTTCGCATCTTGATCTGAGTTAATGAAGATTGGCGAGCCAAAGCTTGTGAGCTCACAGACCACGCTACGGTAAAAGACATAGTCCGCTCCGTTTGGATTTTCGATGATGAACTTGAACTCAAACACGACGTCATTGTCACGAAGGAACCCGTTATTGCTCATCCGTAACTCTACGGTCGGTGTACCTCCGCTCGGATTTTCTGATTGCTCAAGTGCTGCACAGAGCTCAGGGAGTGTATCGAAATGGTACAGGTTCCAGACGTCATCGCCGAGTGATGTCGCTGCGGGGAAAGTAGCTCCCAGCCCGTTGCGTCCATGGATAGTGGTGAATCCTGGTGCGTCCTGTCTGCCCTCCTGATCGGTACCTCCCCAAGGATCAATGCCCGGAATGTTCGCGTTGCTGAGAATCTGTGCAATCTCAGCATCCACGACATCGCTGATTGCGATCGTTGTGGCAAGGTACTGATCAACAATGGACTGGAAGAAAGGAATCTGGCGGGCTTCTTGTGCCATTGCTCTAAGCGCTTCACCCTCTTCGATGATCAGATCCAGGTCAGGGTCCATGAGCCCGCTATCGAGCTGGGACTGGTACATAAACGCAAAGTACCAAGGGTTCTCCGAGGCTACCTGGGCATATGCGCTCGAGGCCTGTGCCCAGGGTCCAGGGGCAACAACTCGTGATGGATAGAGCGGCAATGGTTGATCCAGGTACGTAGCGTCCATCGGGAACACACGCAAATCATTGATGCTCCGGCCGAGCGGGTTTTGCTCAATGTCGCTCGTGTCAAGCTGGCTCAAGCTCTCGCCGCTGTTGCCCGCATAAGTCGGCAAGCTTGCTGTGAATGTCGCCTTTGTGAACAGGTCGATGATCTCATCCGCGAAGTTGGTTGCGCCGTTTTCGTACGGAAGATCCACACCACGCCGTTCTCGATACGCGACGATCCCATCCACGAGCTCTGCGAGGTCATCGCGAAAGAGATCGTCTGCCATGCCCCAGAGCTGTTGCTCAATGCGTTCAAGCTGTGCCTGCTGCGCCATTATCTCGATCCGCAAGGCTTGGACATCGACATTGAGATCAAAGATCGAGTTGCCGAGTTCATTGAAGCCTACCGCGAGTGCATCGTATATTGTGTTGAGCTGCACTTCGATACGATCGAATCGCTGGTTCATCTGGACACGCACATCCTCGAGCTGATCGCGCATCTCCACAAGCTGGTTGAAGATCTGCTCATCGGCGCTGGGGATGGAAGATCCACCGATAACTTCACCAAGCTCGATCGAGCTTAGCACCACATCCGCTAACCCAGTTATTGCGTCCGCTGGGCTGCCTGTCGCGATCCCAAAACCGAAGGTTGTCAAAGCGCTCGCGTACTGCACGCCCGCATTGATACCGGCGATCGTTTCGTTGGTCTGGAGCTGGGTCCCCCCAAACGAGAGCGCTTGCTGCGCGAGGTCGCGCACATCAGGGTCCGAACTCTGTAGAAGCATCATCGCGTTGGCGTCAATGATCGCCCGGTATTGGGCGACTTGGTCAAGCTGTTGCCGGTACGCATCCGCGAGCTGCTGCATTTCTACCGGATCCTGAGCATCGAGCATGTCCTGATAGATTGACTCTTCCATGCTCAGAGCCAGGTTGAGTTCATCGATACGTTGCTGGGTGGCGATGGCGACATCAGCGAAAGAGTTGTTGAGATTACCCCACAGCGCCGAGTTCTCGATTGGTTGGGAGAGCATGGACGTATACGATGAATAATCCGCGGGCAATGATGCATCGAGCGACGACTGTACCGCAGCGAAGCGTTCGTCGTCTACACCATCGAGCACCGGTTCGAATCCTTGGGATTCGAGGTACATCCACAGACTTGCTGAGAGATGCGCGTTCGTATTCCCATCAAGATCAAAGCCCGCGAACCCGGTCACCAGAAGACTCAGCCACTCTTCACGGTTCGCAAAGCTGGTGACCCGTGCCCGCTCGTACGCTGAAACGCGCGTAAGCAGGTTGTCATATGACTCAATCTCAGGAACTTCAAGCCCAAGTATCTCGGTGATTCGTTCGCCCACTCGAGTATTGGTCCCCTCAAGATTCGGGTACCCGGATAGTGGCGTGGTGAACCTCATAGCGGGAAGCAAGTTTGTCGATCGATCTAAGTCCATATCTCCTGGGGCATACCCTAAGAGGCTCACATCAAACGCGTTCACGAACGCGGAGAGCTGCTCAGAGTCGGCGTTCGGATTCTGCGTCGCGTATACCATCAGCCCTGCGACGGCGACGACGAC
>SPJL01021937.1_pt1 | contig 11132 bp, 3 predicted proteins | sample 3741751 | NCBI WGS metagenome assembly SPJL01 (sample SAMN10925998, study PRJNA522277) | cold seep metagenome | isolation source: Elba SIP-enriched marine methane seep metagenome, extraction at timepoint T3 | place: Italy: coast of Elba, Mediterranean Sea
GTCCTAGCAAAGTACGAACTGGACATTTTGCTTTGGCGTGATGTGGCCGTTGATTACAGCGCGCTGAATGAAAAGAGTGCTGCAAAACAACTCAAAATTCACCAAGTTGTGTTTGCGCGTCCGGCTAAAATCAATAATCAAGCTGCTTTTGAAAAACATCTCTACGATGCCGTGCAAGCAATTGAAGCACCAGCCTTTGATCGTCCTGAGCTGGAGGGTTTTTACCCACTTTCAATGAGCTCACGTACGCAAGTCTATAAAGGCCGCTTAAACAGCTGGGAGGTCATTCCTTACTTTACAGACCTCAGTGATCCAGAGCATCAGATTCATACCTTGTTTTTTCACACGCGTTTTTCTACCAATACCGCGCCTAATGCCATGTTTGCGCAACCATTCAGGCACATGGCACATAATGGTGAGCTGAATACTGACCGCAAAAACCGCTTAAGTGAGCAGGCTATTGCCAGTTCACATAACAAACGTATCGTTTTTCCTAAAGGTCAATCTGATTCTGCACGTTTAGACCAAACCATGTCTCGTCGTCTGATTGAAGACGACTTGCCCATTGATACTGCCGCTTTAGTCATGATGCCGCCAGCATGGGAAAATGACGCCCGTATTGAAGGTAATGTGCGCGACATGTTGGAATACTTCAGTTTGTATGAAGAAAAAAATGACGGTCCCGCAGCGCTGATTTTTAGTGACGGTACAAAAGTTGGCGCCAGGCTGGATAGACTCGGTTTGCGCCCACTCAGGTCTGTCGAAACAGAAGACTATTTAGCTGTTATGAGTGAAGCGGGACAAATTGATTTTCCTGCCGATGAAGTGATTCGCCGTGGCCGTATCGAAGCCGGCGGCATGATCGTGTTTGATCACACGACAAAATCGATTGAATACACCAATGACGTATTAAACCGCTTAGCCGATGAAGCCGATTACAGCAAACTACTGGCATCAGCACACATCGATCTCGATAGCTTCTCAGAACCTGACTTAGCTAGCCTAAGCAAGAATAAAGACCTGAATGTTGCTGAGTTACACGTTGCCTATAGCCTGAACCAGGAAAGCTTTAAGTTTATGCTAGACCCCATGATGCAAGGAGGCAAAGAAAAAATCTCCGCGATGGGTTATGGCCTGGCGATTAACGCGCTGACCAATGATGAAGGCGGTATGTCGCATTATTTCAGTCAGCGCTTTGCACAAGTGACCAATCCACCATTGGATAGTATTCGTGAAGCCGATGGTATGACCTTGCGTGTGGCATTGGGACGCAAACCTAACTTTAGTGACGGCACAACCAAACAACTGGTGATTCAGTCTCCTGTGTTACAACCACATCAGTGGTTAACCATTCAACAACAAACACAGCTAAAGGTTGCAACAGTTGAAATGCTGTTCAAACCTGACTATGAAGATGCCAAGACAAATGAAGCGCGTTTATTATCAGCATTAGAGTCACTATGTGATCAGGTTGAATCGCTTGCACGCGACGATGCTGAAATCATTGTGTTAAGTGACGCAGGTGTCAGTCAGTCAATGGCGCCGATTCCAGCCTTATTGGCCGTTTCTGCTGCAAACCAGCGTTTAATCAAACAAGGTTTACGTTTTCACGCCAGTCTTGTGATGAACACAGGCCAAGCCGCCAGTACACACGACATTGCCTGTATGTTGGGCTTCGGCGCTTCGGCCGTGTACCCTGCGTCGGTTTACTATCGTGCAACAGAGCTTTACAACAGTGACACTGAGGTCATCAAAGGCTTTAAGAACTTCTGTAAAGGCGCTGAGAAAGCGCTGATGAAGACCATGGGTAAATTTGGCCTTTGTACTGTAGAAAGCTATATCGGCGGTGAGTTTTTTGAGGCTAACTTCCTTGATACGCAGGATGATAACTTGCGCCGGATTTTCCCGAATATTCAGTCACCTGTCGGTGGCGCACGCTTTGCAAATATCGCCAGCAGTGCGGCGAGCTGGCATGCCAAAATCCAGTCAGTGAAAGCCGAAAAGGACATTCCTTTATTAGGCTTATTTAAAGAGCGTAGTGATGGTGCGGGCCACACATTTGGTACTACCGCGGTGCGTGAATTCATCCACATGACTGAAGAGCCTATTCAGTATTCAGATGTCTCTGAACTGGATGAGAAAATCTTAGTCCCAAATGACAAAGAATACCGTCAGCTCGGCTATGACCGCTGTTCTGCATCACAAATTGATGGCTTCACCATAACAGAGGCTTACCGTCAGTTTATCGATGAAGTCTATGCTGAACGCAAACAGCGCCCCGCTGCGCTACGTGATGTGTTGGCTTTACCATTGGATCTTTCACAATGTGAATCCAAAGAAGACTTTATTGCGCAATTAGGTTCTGTCTCTATGCAGGGCAATGCCTTTGTTGCATTACGTGGCATTACGATTGAATGGTTATCAGACAACCAACTCAGCTTAGCCATGGGGCTTGACTCTGTTGCCACACCTTATGGCAATCTGAGTGCGGCGATTGAGTCACTCTTTAAAGATGAAGTTTCTTCACAACTCAAAGATGGTCACTTAATCATCACGGCTAAAGGTGATGCCTTACACTTCTTAAAGAAACTGATTGCTTCTCCTTCGGCCATTGATTTGAGTCAGGTTCAACCTGCGCATGAGATCACGGCGAGCCTGGCATCAGGCGCCATGAGTCATGGTGCATTGGTTGCCAAAGCACACGAAGCGGTGGCACAAGGCATTAACATTGTCGGCGGCATGAGTAACTCAGGCGAGGGTGGTGAAAACTCCAAACGGTATAACAGCTTAAAAGCCAGTAAAATCAAGCAGTTCGCCTCTGGACGCTTTGGTGTATGGGTTGGTTATTTAGCGGATCCTTCGTTACAGGAAATTGAAATTAAAATTGCCCAAGGTGCGAAACCTGGCGAGGGTGGACAGCTGCCTTCGGCCAAAGTCACGGTTGAAATTGCTGCCGCACGTGGTGGTACACCAGGCGTTGAACTGGTTTCTCCACCACCGCACCATGACACGTATTCGATTGAAGATTTGGGTCAACTAATTCACGATGCCAAAGCCGCCCGTGTACGGGTGATTGTCAAACTGGTCTCATCTGAAGGCGTGGGCACAATTGCCGTTGGCGTCGCCAAAGCGGGTGCGGATGTGATTAATATTGCTGGTAACACCGGTGGTACCGGTGCTGCACAAGTGACCAGTCTTAAAAACAGTGGTCGTGCCGCAGAACTAGGCATTGTTGAAGTACACCAGGCATTATCAGAAAACGGCCTACGCGACAGCGTTATTTTACGCTGCTCGAATGCACACCAAACAGGTATGGACGTAATCAAATCGGCCATGATGGGCGGTGATTCGTTTGAGTTTGGTACCACAGCACTCATGATGTTGAAGTGTGTCATGGCGAAAAACTGTAATGTTAAATGCCCGGCTGGCCTGACGACCAATGCAGAGTCTTATGATGGTGATCCAAGAGCATTATCACAATTCTTTATTAATCTTGCTCACGAGATCCGTGAGATTCTTGCCAGCATAGGCTTCCAGTCTTTACGCAAGATTCGCGGCCGCACTGACTTGCTACACTTGGTTGACCACCCTGACATGAATGGTCAATTGGATATGCATGGCCTGCTCACGCCCGCACGTGTTGAATACGTACCGAATGCGGTGACGTTACAAGCAGACTTCTCTGCGGATACGGCTTTTATCGCGTCTGCTAAAGAAGTGTTTTTCGCAAAACAACGCGATACTCAGACGATTGAAGGCCCAAGGCTCAATAATCGCAACAAAACTACAGGCGGTCAGTTCTCCATTGATGTTGAACGTCATCTGAACTATACCCTCTCAGCGGAAGATCGCGCGCAACACCCAGCGATTGACACGTTGGCAAGTGGTCGCCATGTCTTACGTGAAGACAGCCTAATCGTTAATACGCATAACTCAGCGGGCCAAAGTTTTGGCGCGTTTAACAACTCTGGTATCAGCTTATACCACCGTGGCACGTGTAACGATGGTGTGGGTAAAGGTGCCAGTGGTGGACGTATTGTTGTACTGAATGCTGGTGGTGGCACCGATGCTGCCGAAGGTAATGTACTGGTTGGTAACTTTGCCTTATTTGGTGCAAGTGGTGGTGAATTGTTTGTGCAAGGGCAAGCTGGTGATCGCTTTGGTGTACGTAACTCTGGTGCGGTGGCCGTGGTTGAAGGCGTAGGTGACTTTTGCTGTGAATACATGACCAATGGTGCGATTGTGAACTTAGGCAGTTATGGTAAAGGCCTGGGCAATGGTATGAGTGGCGGTAACGCTTATCAGTATGACCCTAGTGGTCAAATTGCTGAGCAGTGTAGTCAGGATTCGGTCATGGTTAACCGGCTCACCGATGACAATGCATTGATGCAAGGCTATGAACAAGCCTTAAAACTGCAGCTTGAATTACACGTTACACATACAAATTCTAAACTGGCTCAGTCTTTATTAGATGATTGGGATGAGGCTCGTCAACACTTTTATGTCTTGATTCCACGCGCCTTATATAATTACCATTGCAGTGGTGCAATTCTTGCAAACAGTGATCGTAAGTCGTTGATTGAAGAGCTTTCGCAAGCTTGGGGTACGTGGCACTTAAAACGTATTTCTAAAGCTTATTTCGCGAATAATGACTTATTTGATGGCAAACTGCCTAGCTATGGTGAGCGTGATACACAACTGATTTGCCAGTATATTAATGCGATGGGTATTTTACGTCGTGCGCTTGCTCTGGCAGACAGTACGGATAAAGTGAAAAACCATGGTGTTGATCGTAACAAGATGGCAAGACACTTAATCGAAGCAGAAGACCGTAAGTTATTAGAGCTGCTGTTTAAAGATGTGAAAGCAGCATTGGCTGATTACACGGATGAAGCCTTGGCCGCTTTATTGGCAGACAAACGTGTTAGAGACTATAAAGAGTCTTTTGAACGTCGTGAAGTCTGGGATACGCGTGCCTGGGGTACAACAGTCTGGATTATAGAACGTGACCGCGCCAACTCGGCAGAGATGGGACAAGCACCAGCATTAGAAGAAAAACTGGCCAGTCAGTACACCCAGTTATTAGCAGATATGTTTACCGAAGCCGCCTAATGGTTTAAGAAAAATATAGACAAGGTTTAGATAATTTAAGATGAACGATTCAGTCAAAAAAGATAACGATCAGGTTGTGCAAACAACCGTGCCTTTTTTACCTACCGACCTGCCATTTAATGAAGACCAAAAGCAATGGGTCGGCGGTTTTTTAGCAGGCTTGCATACCAAGCTGGCCATGGTTAGCGAAGTTGGCGGGCAACAAGCCCAACAAGCTGAAGCACCCAAACCACCTTTAACCATTCTTTTTGGCTCCCAAACTGGTAATGCTGAGTCAGTGGCTGAAGACACCGCAGAACTAGCCAAAAGCCAAGGCTTGGCACCACAAATCATTGACATGGATGACATGGATGTCAATGCTTTACCAGCCATTGAGCGCCTACTGGTAGTTACCAGTACGTATGGTGAAGGTGAAATGCCTGACAATGCCCAAGCATTATGGGATGCGGTAAGTTCGGATGATGCACCACAATTAAACAATACATTCTTCTCTGTATTAGCCCTAGGTGATACCAACTATGATGGCTTTTGCCTAGCTGGTAAAGAATGGGATGAACGCCTTGCAGCACTTGGTGCGCAGCGTATTGGGGACCGAGTTGACTGTGACGTTGATTTCGCTGCCTTGGCAGAGGGCTGGATGAATGCAGTGGTACCAACCATTGCTTCAAAAGGCTCCCAATCTGGCGGGGCACCTGTTACAACAACGGCAAGTGAAAGCAAAAAAGCCAAATCAAAATACAACCGCAATAATCCACTAACAGCAACCTTGTTAAAAAAACGCGTGTTGAATCAAGAAGGCTCCAGTAAAGAAGTGGTGCATTATGAATTCTCATTAGCGGGCTCTGGTGAAAGCTATAACGCTGGTGATGCCTTAAATATTATCCCAGTTAACCGTGGTGACCTAGTTGATGAATTAGTAGCGCTCTTAGGTGATGATGCAGATGCTGCGATCAGTTGGCAAGGTGAATCTTCAACACTGAAAACACTGTTAACAGACTCGTTAGAAATTCGCACACCAAGTAAAGAGCTAATCCAGGCACTTGCAGTAGGCTCTAAAGATGCTGAACTCAATCGTTTATTAGAGAACGCTGACAAAGAGGCATTGGATACTTTTTTATATGGAAAAGACTGCGTGGATTTAATCAAAGCTTATCCTTGTGGTATGACTGCTCAACAGTTTTGTGACTTAAGCAAACCATTAGCACCGCGTGCCTACTCAATTTCATCCAGTATTAACCAGCATGCTGAAGAAGTGCATTTAACAATTGCTTCGGTCCGTTATAAACAGGCTGATCGTCCGCACAACGGTGTGTGTTCAACCTTCTTGGCTGATATCGCAGAAGAGGGCGAAACGGTTAAATGTTATTTCTCTCCGAATAAAAACTTTGCAGTACCAGAAAACAACGACTTGCCGATCATTATGGTTGGGCCTGGTACTGGTATTGCGCCGTTCCGCGCCTTTTTAGAAGAACGTCAGGCACGCGAAGCCAAAGGTGATAACTGGTTATTCTTTGGTGATCGCAACGGTAAAACAGACTTTTTGTATCAAGATGAAGTGGAAGCCATGCAAAGTAGCGGCCTATTAACCAAACTTGATTTGGCATTCTCTCGTGATCAAAAAGAAAAAATCTATGTACAAGATCGCATGATCGAAAACGGTGAATCACTGTTTAACTGGCTTGAATCTGGTGCTTATTTTTACGTTTGTGGCGATGCGTATCGCATGGCAAAAGACGTGGATAAAGCTTTACATCAAGTGATTGCAACACATGGCAACATGGACGAAGCTCAGGCCGAAGCTTATGTGGCTGATTTGAAAAAACTGAAACGTTACGTACGTGATGTTTATTAACCTGTAAGCGATCCACTAACGACTATAAGACGGTTACCCTAACAAGTAACCGTTTTTAGTTTCTTTTGGTTCTTAATACTCTACTTTGCAAGAGTAAAACTATTGCTGTTTTATTGATGGTTTTCAGCATAAGCCACTATAATCATTGCATTATTTAAATTTATAACCCGAGTCACCACTATGGCAACATTAGCAAACGATACTTTTTTAAAGGCTTTACTACGTCAACCAACAGACTACACACCTGTATGGATGATGCGTCAGGCAGGGCGTTATCTACCAGAATACAAAGCAACCCGCACGGACGCAGGTAGTTTTATGGATTTGTGTCGTAATGCGCAATTTGCAACAGATGTGACCCTGCAACCCCTAGACCGCTACCCTTTAGATGCCGCGATTTTATTTTCGGATATTTTAACGATTCCTGATGCCATGGGTTTGGGTTTGAGCTTTGAGGCCGGTGAAGGGCCTCGCTTTGCTAAAACCTTGCAAGATGAAGGTTCAATCCAAAAACTAGTCGTGCCAGACATGGCTGACTTGCAATACGTCTTTAATGCGGTGTCTAGTATTCGCAAAGCACTTAACGGAAGAGTGCCACTGATTGGTTTTGCTGGCAGTCCCTGGACATTAGCCACTTATATGGTAGAAGGAAAAGGCGGTAGTGACTTTTTAACGATCAAAAAAATGGCTTATAGTCGTCCTGAATTATTGCACCAGATTTTAGAAACCAATGCACAAACCGTGACGCAATACCTCAATGCGCAAATTGAAGCTGGTGCACAAGCAGTGATGATATTTGACTCTTGGGGTGGCGCTTTAGCACACGATGCCTATCAGACTTTTTCATTAGATTATATGAAGAAAATTGTGTCAGGATTAACCAAGACTGCTGAAGGTAAAACAGTGCCAAGCATTGTATTTACCAAGGGTGGTGGACTATGGCTTGAATCACAAGCCGAGATTGGCGCTGATGCATTGGGTTTAGATTGGACTGTAGATATTGGTCAAGCCAGAAGCAGAGTAGGGGATAAGGTTGCCTTACAAGGTAATATGGACCCAGCCATTCTTCTTGGCTCAGTTGAGTTGATTGAAAAAGAAGTGGCTAAGATTCTTGCCAGCTATGGTACAGGCAATGGCCATGTATTTAACTTAGGCCATGGTATCACTCAATGGACAGACCCCGAACATGCTGGCGCAATGATTAATGCGGTTAAGACACTTAGCCCACAATATCACCAGCAGTGAGTGCTCACTATTGATTTTTAGCCTGTAAGTCAGTACTTACATACAACGAAAGCCGAGTAAATTGCTTGGCTTTTTGTTTACCTATCGCGCACACTATCTTCGCAGAGCTGTAGCCTATCTGTCAGCCATTTTTCTGTGATTTCACCTGTTTTTATACTGCAAGCCTGATTCCGTTGGTTCAATAATACAGAGTGAGGTATAGCGCCCGTTTTATTTCCAAAACGACGTAAGACCCCATTAGGGTTTGTAGGGCCTAATAAGGCAATGTGCTTATTGGGGTTACCCGGAACTTGTGGCCAGAAATTTTTTGTTGCACCAAAGCTTTGTACTGCAATCGTGATTAAACGGATATTTAATTTTTCACTTGCCTCTATTAATAAGGGAAGTTCTTTAACACACGGTGGGCAGTCTGCGCGCCAAAAATTCACTAATGTCACTTTTTCAGGCAGTTTTTCTAGTTCAACTAGCTCGTCGTTTTGCACAGAGAATAACGAAAAATTAAGTATTGCTCGTTTGCTCTTGTCTGTTTTTTGAGGCTGTGGCTCTGCACTAGCATTTGAAAAGGCACACAGTAAAATAACAATCAGCAATAAGCTGGTAATGAGTCCCTGATATGAACGATGTCTATTTATTTGCATATTGTTTAGTTAGTAGAAAAGGGCATTAGTTTTCCTGATGTACTAATGCCCAACTAGCCGTTTAACTCTGATGAGTTTGATTAACCATGTAATACATTAAAGGTCAAAACGCACCCCTACATAACCTGCGCGACCTCTATTCGGGCCCCAAAGATGCACAACATCTGGCGCACCACTACTGTCGACAAACAAGTAGTCTTCATCATCTGTTTGCTTGTAATCAAACAGGTTACTAACACCTGCTAAGAAAGCAATTTTTTTAGATACTTGATAACGACCATTCACATCGACCACCCAAAAAGTAGGGCTTTTATCTTTTTTAGGCGTACCGTCTAAATTGTAGCGAGGGTTATTAGCATAGTCATAAAATTTTGCCAAATCCATTGAGCCAGTCCAATTGGCGCGCGCTGAAACATCCCAGTTGCCACCATCATAGTCTGCACGCAAATATAAGCGCTCTTCTGGCCTTGCAAAGACTAGTGTGCCGGGTTCAAAATCGTAATTAAATTTTTCCGCACCGACTGTCATATCCAGTTTACTGGTGACTTTATAGGTTAAGGTTGCATCTATTCCTTTTACTTTGACATCGCTGTCGGCTTGCGTAAATAAAGTGATTGGGTCTCCTGTAACTGCGTCAACAGCACCAGCGTCCAATAAAGCAAAGTTTTCGATTTTGTTGTAGTTCGCAGAAGCTACAAATGCAAACCTGTCCGCGGCATATTCAAATGCATAACTAGCGTTATCTGACTTCTCAGCGTCATCAATATCTCTTTGAATACGCGTTGTCGCCAGAATGCCATGGTCTGCCTCATAAAAAGAGCTTGGTGCTCTAAAACCACGACCTATAGCAAAGCGGCTACTGATTTCTGATGTGTGGTGTACCGCCACATTGAAACGTGGACTCGTAATACCACCAAAGACATTATGATCGTCATAACGGATTGAGAAATTAGTCTCAACATTATCATCAAAAAATGTATTGTAAGCCTGCAAGAAAACAGCAGGCACTTTATAGGTGTAGTTATCCAACCCATCGATTGAGACACCACCAGCAATACTGTTTGATCGTAAATCCTCATAGCGATAGTTAACACCAACCGTATAAACCCCATTTCCAATGGCGTGGTCTATGCTGGCTGCCGAAAAGTGTTGCTTTTGTTTACCTTTGTAGTAGTCACCCTCATAAAATGAGTCTTGACGATGGCTTGCATAACCAAAGGCAAATTTAAAATTGGTATTTTGACCGAGTTTGCGTTCAGCAGTTAGCACTGCTTGCTCACGATCAGTAAAAATAATTTCAGAAAAACCACCCTCACCATCATCATAAGGTAATAGCACCTGACCATTGGCAAGTAAGATTGGGTTTTGGCCATCCGCAGTGGCTTGAGCAAAGTCTCCATCTGGTCTTATCCAGCCTCGTGCGTCAGGAGAGCCTCCTTTACCTCCACTCCAATCGAATGTGTTGCCAGATATATTATTGCGGATCGCGCTGTAAGCGTCTCCCAAGGCACCTCCGCCACGATCTTCTCTAATAATGTCTAAACGTCCGCTTAATTTAAAGCCTGCAACATCGTCTAAGAAAATACCTAACCCTAATAACTTACGCTCATAGCCTGTGTATTCACTCACATCATTATCATTACCATCAATCGCATCATGTTTATTATAGTTTGCGGCGGCTGTAAAAGCGCCTCCATCAAACGTACGCGCTAAAAAGACATCAGCTCGTCTATAGCCAAAGTTACCTCCTTGAAACTGCACAACATTCTCTTCTTCTGTTGGACGCTTAGAAACGATATTCACAGAGCCAGATAAGGCCTCAGGCGCATAAAGGCTGGTTGCTGCACCGCGTGAAATATCAATACGCTCAATACCATTTACACCAAGCATATCTAGACCATAAGCACCAGATACTGAAGAAAAAATCGGAACGCCATCGATCATAATGGTCGTAAAGCGGCCAGGCAGGTTATTCAACACAACATTACGAACATTACAAATTGAACACTCTACCTGTACCGCAACACCTGGTTGATTATCAATGGCTTCATTTAATGTCGAAGCATTAAGCTTACGAATATCTTCCGCTGTCACAGATTCTGTACTCACCACCTCATCACGCAGCTTGTACTGGATGCCATTATCCCGTTCGCCTGTCACTAACACCTTATCTAACTCAAGCGCCGTTTCCTCTTTTGCATTAACCCCTAAGGATAATGCTGTCAGCACAACAATATATAAAAACTTAACTTTCATGAATTTAATCCCACTAAACATAACCACAA
>SPJL01039492.1_pt1 | contig 11122 bp, 7 predicted proteins | sample 3741751 | NCBI WGS metagenome assembly SPJL01 (sample SAMN10925998, study PRJNA522277) | cold seep metagenome | isolation source: Elba SIP-enriched marine methane seep metagenome, extraction at timepoint T3 | place: Italy: coast of Elba, Mediterranean Sea
GTCAGTCGAACCAAGCGTGACGGAGCCTCCGGTCTTTAGTCCCCCCGTACGGATTCAGCAGCCAAGCTTGCCTGAGACGGATGAGCCATTGATTGCTCCTATGAAGCCGATTGTTGATAAAGCGATTCCTGAGCAAGAACCACCATTGCTGCGGCCTCAAAATATTGAATCGGTTCCACTGGGTCCAAATTTCATCGCGCCGGTAGAAACACCGGTCGAACAGTTGCCTAAGGCAAAGCCCGAATTGTCTCTGCCTGCTCAGTCGAAACCAATTAAGCCAAATCCACCAGAGCCGAAAAAGGAACTGTTTACCGCGCCATCAGTTACTGAGCCGGCAGTTGTTTCCGAGGAAGCTCTACCGCTGCCGAACAAGCCAGTCCAAATTGAAAAGCCAGAACCTATTGTTCAGCCGACTCAAGTTCCGAATTTAAATCCGCACGGAAATAGCGAAGCTTTAGCAGCCGAAGCTCGCAAGGCAGCGGATGGCAAGTCAGCTTACGAAGCTCACCGAGATCTCTATTTGAAGAACTGCTATCCCTCGGCACGGGACTGCGCTGAGTGTCATAAGCAAATTTATGAGGAGTGGAGCACATCGAGTCATGCTTACGCGTACGTCTCGCCAATGTTCCACAAGTTTGAACAGACGATTTCTATGTTGAGCCAGGGAACCGTCGGGCACTTCTGTACCCGTTGTCACTCGCCGGTGACTGCGACCATGGGCTTGCCTCGTAGTGTTCCCATGCAGCAACTTTCGGGTGCTCAGGTCGAAGGGGTAACGTGTATTGTCTGTCATCGTGTTAATGAACGTTACGGCAAGACAAACGGTGATCGACGTATCGTTCCCGGAAGCCTCGAGGATCCTATTTATGGCGGCATTGGTGGCGAAGGCGTCCGACAAGCGATTGCTGAACGAGATAAATACAAGGTGAAGACTTCAGCTGACGACAAGAGCCCTGGCCAGCTTATTCACAACGAAGGTCGTTTCTTTGATCAACTTTCGAAATCAGAAGCCTGCACAAGCTGTCATCAGGTGGCAGTGCATCCTGGCATCAAACTAGAGGTTGTCTGGGAGCAGTACCGCAATTCGCCTGCCTGCAAGAAGGGTGTCAGCTGCCAAGATTGCCACATGGGACGCATTCCTGGTGTGCCTTCAGGTTACAACTACGGCCCGATTGCCGAAGTTGGTGGCAAAACTGTTAACAATCATCGCAAGCAGGCGAACCACTCTTTCTTTGGCCCCGGCTATTCCATCGCCCATCCCGGAATCTTTCCTCAGCACAAAGATGCTGGGCGGTGGACCATGGATGAGTGGCTAACGTTTGATTGGCGGGCTGGTTGGGGTACGGATGAATTCGAAGAGCGCGTTGAACAGGCAGAGGATCAAGGAATCGATACGAGCCGTTGGTTCCCACCTGCATGGCAAGATATTGATGATCGATGTGATGCCCGCGACATCATTTCGGACAATCAGAAGAAGCTCGCTCGTAAACAACATCTGCGCGAGCTCGTGATGGAGAATGGCTCGAAAGTTGACGGCCCCTTCTTCCGTGAGTCACCAAGAGTTGGTGAAAAGTTGGAGTTCGATTTCATCGTTGCCAACTTGAACGAAGGACACAACTTGCCGACAGCTTCTTTAGGAGCTCAACCTCAGCTTTGGGCAAATGTGGTGCTAATCGGACCGCGAGGGCAGCGACTTTGGGAGACCGGCTATCTCGATAAAAAGGGTGATTTGTGCGACATCCATTCTGAGGAAGTTCGTCATGGCCAAGCTCGATTCGACGAGCAATTGTTTAATCTTCAGACCATTTTCCTCTATACAGGCGCTGTCGGAACTGACCGAGAGTGGACGCTGCCGGTTAACATTTCGTTTGATCAAGTCCCTCATTTACGCCCCGGAGCAGTTCCTATCTCGGTGCTCAACCATCCACCGTTTATTCGGATGGAGAGTCGCTCAATCGCCCCGCTTGGTAAGAAACGGGTGAAGTACTCGGTACCAGCGGACCTCATGTGTGAGCCAGGCCGATATCGACTCAGTTTCCGATTGCGAAGTCGACTAGAACCGATTTACTTTATGCGATTCTGTGATGCAACGAACGAAATGATTAGGTCCATGACCGAACAGACTTTGGACATCCATCCTTACAGTGTGGAGTTTGAAGTCCGATGATGATTCGCATCTCAAAAATTGCCAGGCTGACTACGATGCTTTTGATCGCATCGGGGATGTTTGTTGAATCGGCATTAGCTCAAGCGGTTTCGATGGCAGTTAGTTCCGAGCCCGCCCGAATTGTTAGATTGCCTCGGCTTGAAACCGACTATCAACCCGTGGTTGGTCGCTTCGGTCTCTTTCCGCCTCCACCAATCACTGAACCGCATCCCGCCATTAAACATCCGGAACAAAATGCGATTCAGCAAGACGATAAAAAGTATGCCACCAAGATACCTGAGCCGGTCTTTCATCCACCTTGTAAGGATCCAAGCACATGTTTGGTGCATTATGATTCGGGTGACTTTAGCAAGACTGACTTCTTCGACGAAGCTTACTGTGCTGCGGTAGAGCAACACATCTATAACGGCAAGCAAGAGATCGTAACCCAACGACCTTTAGTTGAATGGGGACTGCCATTTTATAGCAGTGGACCTATTCCAATCTCAGGAACTCAGTTTGGGGAAACCAATCTCACCCAGCAAAAGTTTTATGTCTATGGCGATTGGCGTACCGGTCTTGCCCAAAACAATTTGGTGAATGCCGAAAATACGGTTTTGGCGACTCGGTTAAATTTGGAACTGGACTACTGGATTACAGCAACCGAACGGGTGCACGCTTTTGTTGGGCCTTTCCAAGATGGTGGAAACTTTACACGAATCCAAGATGGCAATTTTGAGGGCGAATTTGATCTCTTCAATGCCGACACGGACACCTTTTTCTTCGAAGGGGATCTTGGTCAGATCATGGGTGGCATGGAGGGTCGCCATGCTGAGTACGATTTGCCATTCACAGTTGGATTGGTCCCATTGCTTTTTCAAAATGGAGTTTGGGCGCTTGATGCGATGGTTGGCGTAGCAGCGACGTTGCCAGCGAGGAATAATCCCGACCTTGATTGGTCCAACTACGACATTACTTTCTTCGCGGCATTCGATCGCATTTCAACGGGGGCGCTCGAGTTTGATGAAGATTCCGGTGCTTTATTCGGAATGCATACCTTCATTGAATCACGCGGCGGTTATTTCGAAGCCGGTTATGCCTTTGTCGATGATCAGGAAGGAGCAGGGCGCGGATACCACAATATGGGCCTCAGCTATACGCGGCGTTACTTGAACCGTGTGTCGAACTCGGTTCGAGCGATTATCAATGCGGGGCAAGATCCGAATGGATCTGCCCAGACCGCGGATGGAGTCTTGCTCTTGGTCGAGAATACTTTGATTACAAAGAATCCCTACAACTTCTTCCCGTATATGAATTTCTTCGCTGGATTCGACCGACCTCAACCGCTCGCAAGAGCAGGGGCCTTTGGAGGTGTGTTGTTTAATACGGGTATTCTATTTCAGTCAGATGCGCTTACCGGTTATCCAACACTTGACGCATCGGGTAACAACACGCTTGGAACTGCCATCGGCTTAGAGCTAATTAACCCAACCTATGACCAGCAACTGTTCCTCGAATTTGCTGCCTTACATGTTCATGATTCAAGTTCTGTCAATGCCGCTGTAGGGAATCAGTATGGTATCGGGATGAGATGGCAGAAGAAGTTAACAACCTCAACGTTGGTTCGTGCTGACGCCATGTTTGGCTTCTTAGAAAGTTCGGACGATATTTCCGGTGCACGTGTTGAGTACCGATGGAAATTCTAAGGCTCGGATGCAAGTCGATTATGCGTCTTAAGTGTATGCGTCTTTAATGATCTAGGATCGACATGGTAGTTGTGGCAGAGCGAGCACTGATCCCCTGCGGCCTTGGCATGATGGCAATCGATACAGGCCTGCTTCTTTATGGCAGCAAAATCAGATTGCTTATCGTGATGATCGTTTAAACTAAGGAGTATTGAGACTCCATCTGCCTGGCGATGGCAGTGGGTACAGTCTGCCAGTCCAGGCTGCGTAAGGTGCGGTCGGTGGGAGAACTTGGTAAACCCTTTCGATTCAGCTGATCGTTCACGACCGTGCCAACGTATGGTTAGTTGATCATTACCTGTTGGTTGTACTTCATGACACGAGAGGCATTTGCCACTCGCGTTAGGTAATTGCATTTCCTTAAGAAGAGCATCTCGTAAAGCGTGCCGTTCTTTTGGCAAAGTGGCGATCACGTCTAGCCAAGCTTTGATCATGGGATCCCCATGCTCCGTACCAAAATAAAGCAGCTGATATCCATCTGAGTCGAGTTGCCAACCACCACCCGTAGTCCGCTCTTCTGCTTCTTCAAAGGTTTGACTTTTCGTAACTCCTTCTTCATCAAACCAACTTGCTTGCATTTCATCAATCAACTCAATTGGTAAACTGCTAACATAATTGGCTTCTTTGTCTGGAAGATCAGAAGCTCGAAGTATTTTTCGGAGTCGATAGTGAATCGCTCCATGCCCTTCTTCTTGAAGATCGTAGGCAAGTGATCGAATCGCTTGTAACAGAATCTCTGCTTGCTTTAGATCCTCAGTATTGGTCGCATCGATGTCAAAGAAGCTGAAGTCTTCGCCAACATGACGCATTGCAGCTGCCGCTTGATCATCGGCGGCAAGCAACAGTTTCATCATCGGCGGAATCGGGCCATCAAAATCGCCTCGAGCTGATTGAGGCCAATTACTATCAGATAGACCAGCTTCAATGAGCGCTTCGTCATCGATCATCGGTAGACTGAATATAGCAACGCCTTTGGATAGACTGTTGCGAATTTCTCCCTCGTGACAACTGGCACAACTTGTTTGATACGAAGCTAGCTGAGTTATATCGCCTTGGGGATCTTCTAGGTGGCAAGATCGGCAGTCAAATTTTTGGTTTGACTTCGCGAAATGTTCTGTTTGATGCGATTTATGATCAAAGAGAATACCTGTTGAACTTGTCGATGGCCATGAATTAAATTCAGGGTGACCATCAGCGAAACTTGCGTATTGCTCTTGATGGCAGGCTTGGCATCGCTGATTGCTAATGTGCGCCAAGTTGAAATCGGCTCCATGGTGCTCTTGATGGCAGGCAGCACAGGCGACTTCCTCTTCTAATTCCGCCGCATCTGCAAAGCTTACAGACTGAAAGAGTGATCCTTGATTTTTGTTTGATCTAGCAAGGGTCTCTACGGGAAGGCCATGGGCAAAGAGCGGACCAGCACCAGGTTGAGTAAGCGATTCATGACAACGCAAGCAGAGTGATGATTGGGTGATTGGATCACCGGTATCGTCTTCGATATTGCGTAATCCTGTCGCATGACCAATCCATGCTAAGGGAGAATCTATTCCGGCCGGGTGACAAGAGGCGCAACGTTGCTCCCAAGCATCTTTGCGAATGATTTGAGCGTGGTGCGTTGTTAGTGGACCGGGCGCGAGCAAAGTATTGGTCTTTCCCGATCCAAACAGCATTAGCAACGCACCGAATGCAAAAAACGCAGCGCCTCGGATCCAATGTTTCCGATGGGCTCGAAGCGTTTTTTTAGGTTGGCAACGATGTACCAAGCAGCATTTGCCATCGGGCGAAGGACCTCCGCCGGGAGTCAGGTGATCGCATGGCCCACCTCGCGTTGCCGGGCGATTGCAAACCCAGCGATCTCCGTCGCGAATAGGATTGCATTCGGTTGCTTCGGGACATTTACCTAAATTGGTTGGTCCGACCGAACAGGGGCAGCCTTGTTCGGTGTTACCACATTGCCATGCTTGATTAGGCCGATCGTAGGGTTGAAGACCATCGGAATTGTCGGGGTTGATTAACTTTCTCAAGGAGGCCCTCCTTGGAAAGCGAGTGCCATCAGACCGTGAAAAGTCCCAGCAACCATGAGAGCACTAGTCAGAGAGATATGCACAAACAACCAGAGTTTAAGCACCCTTTGACGCGAGTCGTGGAAATCGAGATCGTCTTTCTTGCGAATCAATCGATAAAGTTGTTCACTCGCTTGCTTCTCTTGTTCAGTAAGAAATCTTCGGATGCCGTCGAGTTCCGTAAAAAGGCGCTGGCGTGTTGAGCTTGTTGGATAGAGCACATAGCTAAAGGATCGTGGTCTTTGAAAAAATCCATGAAGCCGATCGATATAGAAGCTTGCTAAGGTTGTCGAACCAGTTTCACCGACCGCTTGCAAAACAGTTTGCCGAGCTTCTTGACGAACAGCAAATCGCAGGCGAGGGATCCGTTCGAAGATGAACTGTTCGCCCGTTCTTGTCAGTTGCTTCGGAATGGTTCTTGAAAGATACCAACCGATGAGTCCGCTAGAAAATGTGCTGACGTAGAGTAGCGCTAGTGCTGACTCAATCCAGCCATTGGGCCAATGTCCGCCAATATGCCAAACGAAGAATGGCAGAGTTGCCCAGGCGATTATTAGGTGAAGTCTTAGCCAAAACGCACTACTTCCAAGCGGCAAGCCAGGTAGTTTTTTCCGAAGATTGTAGAGAGCAAGAAACAGGAGACTTCCATAGAGAAGATATCCAGAGGCATAAGCTGATCTGGCCAAGGATGATTCAAGCCAATTCATCCATTGCCACAACAAGGCAACGGTAATCGCGAATACGATAAAGTTAGCCCAAGTTTTTTTGCCTAAGTGAATCATGCAGTTTTTTTCTTTGACCATTCGCTTAAGGAGTTTGGAAGGGTCAAATCAATGCGAACTAAGGCATCGTGTGGACAAGCGTTTTGGCAAGCGGGACCAGTCATTTGATCAACACAGAGATCGCACTTGGTTGCTTGCAAGACTGGTTGGCCTGTCTCTTTATCTATCCGAATAGCACCGTCGGCTGATCGTGTTTCAACCATTTGAATGTTGTTGTAAGGGCAATTGTTCGCACAGGTAGTGCAGCCTATGCAAGTCGATTCATTGATTTGGACAGCACCAGTTACTTGATCACGATGTATTGCTCCAGTAGGACAGCCAATCATGCAGACCGGATCGACACAATGCATGCACGCTTGCGTGTACTGAAGCTTGTCATGTACAACGCCTTGCCTCACAAACCGGGGGTTGCCGTTGTGGGTCGTCGCACAGGCGCGTACGCAGTCGTCGCAACGTGTGCAACGATCAAGGTCAATCACCATTGCTTCGGTGCCGTTGATTAATCGATGATCAACCAAGAAATCGAGCTGACGAGCATCATTGCTACCAATTTTTAGTTCGTTCCCGCCCGTAAGAGGATCGGTATGTAGCTCTTTTAACTGATCGTTACTTAGGTGAGGTAATACTTGCTCAACATAGTTTTTACGAGGCAGTCGGAGGACATCCAGGTAGCCGACGGATCGTAACGAGCGCCGCCACGGAATTGTCTCGTTGTGTATTGCACCGTAGGTAACTTCTTCCGCACCGAATACCTGACCTTTACCTAAGTAAGCAAGAGTCCGATGGCCTTCGCCATGCCGGATGGTTACTCGAGCGAATCCACTCCGAATTAGCAGAACGGAATCAGCCGGTTGCCCTTCTTCAATAACCAAGGGTTCTTTATTAACCCTTTGATGCAGTTCAAATTGTTCCGATTTAGGAGCGACATCTCGCCATTCGAATGAGCCATAGGTTTCAAACTCAATGGCATCAGCAATTTTTGATAATGCCTCCGAGGGAAGGTGTTGAAAAAGAGGTGTCTCGCGTAAGTGGGAGCGAAGATTATTCTTGCGATAGAGTTTATCGATATGGTCCTTTAGCATGGGCGTATAACGCATCATGTCGCGCAGCCCTTGCCAACGGATCTCAAGCAAAGTGGAGGGAGCCTGGGCAAAGATCGTGGCAGGTCGGGGAGAGCGAGTAAGTGCCGAAAGTTCCCCGAACAACTCACCCGGATTAATCGTTGCCGTTCTTGTGTTATCAAGAATCCCGGGAACATCTTGCAAGAAAACGCCTCGAAGTGATTCTTGGTTTACCGATCGGGCGTCTTTTTCTTTTCTTGTCTCGGGTACACCTGATTGAGGAAGAAGCTGGGCAAATGCCTTTCCGATTTTGGTAAATAAAGTTCGATTTTCGTTCTTACGGCCTAAGATTTCAGGCGACAAACTATCGATTGTTGCCCGGAGAGAACCATCCAGTAGCATGAACGCACTATCACCGTATTCTCCTTCTCGGACGATCAACTCGTCAGCTTCATATCGCACGATGCGTGCGTCATAAACTAGAATTCCCTCAAGAGGTAACGAACGTGGGAAATCGCGTTCGTTCATTTGTGAAAATGGCGCAATCTTCAGCAGACGAGCGACTAACTCGTCGTTCATCTCCTCTCCATAGGGTTCTTCCCAACGGAGAGGCTGTGATCGGATTGGATCGAGATTGCTCATTATTTCTTGAACGAACTATTTTTTGTATTGCTCAGGTTTTGGTAATAGAGAATCGATAGCCGACAGATTATTGCCATTAGCTTCTTCAGCAAATTGGTACGTTAAGGCGCTTAACTCATCGGCCGCTTGGAGGATAGCCTCGCTATTTCCAATTCGGAGTTCGAGAGCCGCTACCGATAGGAGTGCTTTATCAATCAGTGGATGATTTATAAGTTCCTGAACTTGGCGGAGAGCTTGTTTCTTTTTAGCTGCTCGTGTTCCCGTGGCTTTTCCGAAAGTACCTGCCGTAGTCGCTCTGGCAGCGGCTCGGAGGCTGTATTCCAAATCGGTCATGATGCCGACGATATGCATAACTCGGAGGCGTTCGGTCGAACTAACAGCGTTAACAGTACCGCCCGAGCGAACAAAATTGTGTCTGACCATGCCCTGCGACCAAGCGACCAAATCAAAGTCGGCGCTGCCGGCTGGATGTCCACCAACGTCAACGAGTTTCTCTTCTGGCGTCGTATGACAATCAAGGCATTGTTGCGCAAGGAGGTACAAATTGCTTGGGTTATTCATCCCCGCTTCGATAGACGCCAAGCGTCTTTGTGAACGATGGATCGAAGATTCTGTTTCCCGGGTGGCGCCAGGTCCATAGTCAGCATGCAGATTCACCCAATCGGCTGCAGGACCATGGCACGATTCACAAGAGATACCCGAATCAATTCGTACGCGACCATTGATCTCTTTTTGCGTATAGTGGCACTTAACACACGTGTCGTTGCGTTTGATGGATCGAAAACCGAGCTTCTTGGCAATCGCTTTTGCTTCCGGTTTGCGGTGGAGTTCATCAATCGTCTTGTGGTGCGGTGTGATTTCCCATTGCTTAATCTCAGCAGTATGACATTTCATGCAGGCATCGGCACCAAGCACCTTGCTCGAATCAAAAGTGTGCTGTGAATTTGAGACAGAGCAGCAGCACAAGATGGTCAAAAAAACCATCTGCTGTGTGCTTCGATTTATTCGCTTGTTTGGCAAAGCTTCAGAATCCTTTCTTAGCAGCCAAAATCAATTATTAGGTTTCCAACTTCACTGGCCCATCTGGCTGACTGATGCAGGCTAGGCACTCTCCATCAGTAAGCTTGATTCCCGGCTTCTTGAGGTTTGAGGTCGAGCCCTCGACGACTTTCATCCTGCAAGCACCACAATTACCTGCTCGACATCCGGACGGGACCGGAACGTCCATTGCTTCCGCTAATTCCAATAAATTTTGGTGGCTTCCATCCCAAGTGATAGATTCTGCGCTGCCTGCGAACTCGATCAAGCTTCCTAAAGCTCGCTTGGCTGCTTCGTCAGCACCAGGTAACGAAACACTGGCGGGACCAAATGCCTCATAGTGGATCGCTTCGACCGGTACGCCCCAATCAAGCAATTCAGGTACGAGCTCTTGCATCATTCTTGCTGGGCCACACAGATAAAAATCAAAATTGTTTGAAGGTAGAATACGCCGCAAAGCGTCTACATTGATTCGGCCAACATAATGATAGTCTTGTCCCAGCCGATCTTCTTCCGAAGGTTTCGTGTAGGCAGTGATAATTGAGAAGCCACTATTGTCTTGAGCAATGCTTTCTAGTTCTTCTCGAAAAATATGATCAGGACGCTTGCGATAAGTAAAAAAGGCGTAAATAGGTTGTCGATGCCCTTGACTTGCGGCGGACGACAACATGCTCATGATTGGCGTCGCACCAACACCCGCGCCAATAAGAACAACGGGTTTGTTTTTCGAGGGATCGTAGTAAAAGGCTCCTCGAGGAGCTTCACAGGCAAGAACCATCCCTTCGTTGACATGGGTGTAAAGCCAGTTGCTCACGAGGCCATAAGGCCTTTCAGGATCATTACTAGTCGGACCACCATCACGCTTGACGGTGATTCGGTATCGGTTTCCTTTGGGTTTGCTGGAAAGCGAGTAGCATCTTTTAATCGGTTCGTCTTTTAAACCCACGGGTGCATGAATCGTAAGGTACTGTCCAGGCAAATAGAGTGGCAAAGGTTTGCCATCCACCGCAGAGAGGTAAAACGATTTTACATTCGGGGTTTCTTTGACGATTGATTCCACTCGTAAACCACGAATTCCTTCCCAACCTACGCTCTCTGTCATCTCGGCACGAGCAACCATGACAGCGGATCGGACTTCTTCACGGAAGGCTTCGATATCGGCATCAGACTGAGCTCGCAGCTGCTGACGATTCTTCCAGATACGATAGATTCCGACTGCAGCTTGGAGTATTACTCCACCACACAAGGATCCACCAGCGATCAGGAAGATTAGTTCCATAGGGATAGGAAGCAGCTCTCGTGCAGTTGAGGTGATAGGGGTCTAAAAAAACAATTGGGGTGGCATTATTCAGGAAGCTGTAAGCAGCGTCCAGAACAATGGTGTTAAGAGCCGATCTTTAGGGTGACCTTTGACAGATTCTGGCGTCAAAAGGCAAGTCTAAAGGAAGAAATCCCACCATGTTCGTGCTAGCAATCCATTCGGACAAGCAGCATCTGCAAGCAGTGCTAGCACCAAAAGGGATCGTCTTGCGCCAAGTCAACGAGCTATGGGAGATCGTTCCACCACCTGCTGATGGAATAAAAGATGGCTGGATTGAGATATTGCCTGGATCGATCGATCATCGAGTGCGGTCTTCGAAGCATA
>SPJL01006075.1_pt1 | contig 11120 bp, 7 predicted proteins | sample 3741751 | NCBI WGS metagenome assembly SPJL01 (sample SAMN10925998, study PRJNA522277) | cold seep metagenome | isolation source: Elba SIP-enriched marine methane seep metagenome, extraction at timepoint T3 | place: Italy: coast of Elba, Mediterranean Sea
TGCCTATTGGCGGTGCTTCAGGTGGCAAGATGGTTTCGCCAGGTGTTGAGGTCAGCCATTCATGCAGGATATAGGTGCCAATGGCATGTACGCGCATGGCAAGCTGGTCGCCAAAAAGTGTATAGGGGTTGATAATATGGTCAGTGCCAAATGATGCCATGTTGGCCGCGATGCTATCCAACTCAGCACGCGCTAGCATTTTTAGTTTTGGGTTCATCAATTTGACTGCGATCGAAACTGCCAAATTGACTTCGTCATTATCTGTCAATGTGACAACGCCGCGACATTCTGGGTGATGTACGCCCGCACGAATCAGGTTTTCTGGCAGTTTGGCATCGTCACACAGGCTGGGAATATGGTTGCGTGTGTTAGCCAGCTCTAATTCATACAAACGTTCTTCTTGCGACTCAATCACAACAACGCGAATGTCTTTTTGATCCAGCGCTTTTGCAAGGTAGCTGGCTGACTCACCATAGCTGCATAAGATATAAAACGGGGTATTAATGGCTTCAACACTCTTGCTAAAGCTGTTGATCGTGGTTGCTTGTCGTAAGCTGGGGTCTTGCAAGAGTGTAACAATGCGACCAATGGCATAAAACCATGGAATCACTGTTAGGTAAATTGAGAACGTCATCCATAGCCGTTGTGACTGACTAAAGGCGTATGGGACTTCACCAAAACCAATGGTGGTGGCGGTGTAGCTGATGATGTAAAAGGCTTCGAAGATGGTCAGGTAACGTGCGTTACCTTGATCATCCATGCCTGGCATTAATGTCAGGCCAAAAATACTAATCGCAAAACTGACGATGATCATAATGATCGGTCGCCGCATTTTGCGCAGGATTAAAAATAAAATGGTTTCCATGGAGATTTATAAGCGTTTTTACGCTTGGAGAGCCTTAACTGGATTAGCGACGTTGGCTAATGGTGTCAGAGATCAACAAAATCACTGAAACAAAGTTGGCCATTAAGGCACCACCTGACAGTGAAACGATGTAGACCATCTGGTGAGAGGCATCCATGACTTCGCTAAAGGCAGACCATATAATGGCGGCTGCAATCAGTTGTATGTCAGCTGCAAGGCTGGTTGAGAGTAAAATTGCACCCACATGTGTGCGGTCACCAAACTTCAAAATCGTTGCGATCAGGCTAACAATTAATGCCGCATAGAGTTCGTATACATGGTGATGGCTGGGGTTGTCGATCTCTCCCAGAAAAAAACCAAAGTTCAATGTCATCGCCAGGACAATGAAAAAACCAAAGATCACTTTTTCTAGATTCATACTTCAACCTTTATCGTTTTAGTCAGTTTGACTGAGCATTATAATGATATATTGACCCGTTTATAACCTGATCATCGTGATTATTTCCTGTTTTTTGGTGATTATCATACGCGTATATGACTGAATGTAGAAAGAAATCCTGCCTTGATAGAAAATAAGTCTATTCAAACATTGCCTCCAGCCATTTTTTTGATGGGGCCAACAGCCAGTGGCAAAACGGCTGCCGCGATTGCCGCGCATGCTGAACTGCCTGTTGAGTTGATTAGTGTGGATTCGGCACTAGTGTTTAAAGACATGAATATTGGCACGGCAAAACCTGATCAGATTACGCTGACGCAATCACCGCACCATTTGATTGACATAGTGCCGCCAACAACTGCCTATTCAGCGGCTAGTTTTAGAGAAGATGCACTGGCCCTGATGGCAGAGATAACCGCACGTGGCAAAGTGCCATTGTTGGTTGGTGGGACAATGTTGTACTTTAAAGCGTTGGAGCAGGGCTTGAGTGGTTTACCAGAAGCAAACTCTGAGATTAGAACTCAGATTGATGCTGAAGCAGCGGCAGAAGGCTGGCCTGCGATGCATCAAAAACTAAGCCAGTTTGACCCAGTGACCGCGGCTCGCCTCAAGCCAACAGACATACAGCGCTTGCAACGTGCGATTGAGGTTTACCGTATCACGGGAAAAACCATGACTGAACTATTCGAAGCACAACAGGCACAAGTGCTACCCTATCAGTTGTGTAAAATTGCATTAGTACCGAGTGATCGCAAAGTCTTGCATGCCAGAATTGAAAAGCGATTTGACGAGATGCTGGCCGATGGCTTTATTGATGAAGTCAAAGCGTTGTTGCAGCAGTATCCTGATTTAACTCCAGCGTCTACGTCGATGCGTTGTGTAGGCTATCGTCAGGTGTTATTACATTTGAATGGTGAATATGACCTTGGTGAATGTCGAGATCGCGGCATTTTTGCGACGCGCCAATTAGCTAAACGTCAGCTGACCTGGTTGCGGAGTATGGAAAACTTAATTGAGATTGATAGTCTGACAGAAGACTATGTGAATCAGGTATTGATGCAGATTCGGCATGTGATCCCTTCACATGCCGAAGGATAAGACTTTAAGCCAATGCTGCTAATGCGGCTTCGTAGTTCGGCTCTTCTGCGATTTCGCTGACTTGCTCGATATATTTAACCGTATCGTTTTCGTCTAACACGATCACAGTGCGTGCGGCTAGGCCTGTGAGTTTTGTGCTGGCGATTTCAACGCCATAGCTGGTTAAGAAGTCTGGGCTTCTGAAAGTTGACAGGTTTTGCACGTTTTCAATACCTTCTGCCGCACAAAAGCGCTTTTGCGCAAATGGTAAGTCAGCTGAGATATTAATCACAACCGTGTTGTCCATGCTTGCTGCTTTTTCGTTAAACGCACGAATAGAGCTGGCGCAAGTGGGTGTGTCAACGCTTGGAAATAAGTTGAGAATTTTACGTTTGCCAGCAAATGTTTCTAATGTGACATTTTGTAATGCTGCATCCGCTAATGAAAACTCAGGGGCTTTGCTGCCGATGGCGGGTAGTGTGCCATTGATTTCAACAGGGTTGCCTTTTAGTGTAACTGACATAGTGGGTCGTCCTTGCTTGGTTGAGGAAAGTTGCCGATATCGCTGACAACAGAGAGAGGCTTCATTGTAAAGCGAGAACAACACATGTCAAACCCGCTTTGTTCTCAAAGATGAAGCATTGTGTTGAGGGATTATGATGTGGCTGTTTAAGATTTTATTCAGATTGCCGTTATGGCTGATGAGTCCCTTTAATCCTCTTGGTTGGAGGGGGTAGAAAACATAATAAGGATTGATCTGTGAGTGAACGACATCCGATACAAGACGTCATCAGTTTAGAGCAATTGCGCAGTATTAAAGTGATGGTGATTGATGACAGCCATACCATTAGAAGAACCGCTGAGATATTTTTAAAGAGTGTAGGCTGTGAAGTGATTCTGGCAGAAGATGGGTTTGATGCTTTAGCAAAAATCACCCATCATCGGCCTGACATGATTTTTATTGATATTATGATGCCCAAGCTGGATGGCTATCAGGCGTGTTCTTTGATTAAACGTAATGCACGTTATCAGGCAACGCCAGTCGTGATGCTGTCGAGCAAAGATGGCCTGTTTGATCGTGTGCGCGGGCGCATGGTGGGTGCAGAAGCACATTTGAGCAAGCCGTTTACCCGCGAAACTATCTTGGACGCAGTGTATGAGCATGCGGTTAAACGCATTTTAAAACTAAGAAAGCAGGTGCCTAATGGTGTCAGCTGAGAATAAATGGCAATAGAACATATTCTGGTTGTGGATGATTCAGCAACCGACCGATTTTTTTTAACTGAGTTACTTGAGACTGATGGTTATGAGGTTTCAAATGCTGACTCAGGCAAGGCTTGTCTAAAAGCTTTGCTAGAGATGACGCCTGACTTAATCATCTGCGACATCGTCATGCCTGGTCTGTCTGGCTTTGAAGTCGTGCGCGCCATTAGTAAAAATCCCAACACTAAACACATTCCTGTGATCCTCTGCACAGGAAAATCTAAAGAAACTGATCAAATCTGGGCCCAAAAGATGGGCGCTAAGACCTGTATTACCAAACCAGTCGACGAGCTCGAGCTGTTAAATCTGCTTGACGAGATGGCTTAAACACTCAAAACTAGTTATAATTCAGCTAATTAAATTAACTGCTTAAGCTAAAGTGTTAAGTAAGGTATTGGTTTGGCTTGTCCATACCAAAATCACGATTGAAAAATGGTAACCAGTCAATTAGAACGACAAAAAAATCAAACGCTGGAAGAGGAGCAAGCCGCAGGTTGGCTAGGTCTCAAGCTGGGCGCGTTTCACCTTTTGGTGAATCTGGCAGACGTCATTGAGGTGCTGCCAGTACCAAGTGTTCAACCAGTGCCACTGACCAAACACTGGTTTTTGGGGATGGCTAATGTGCGCGGTAACCTCGTCAGTATTACCAACGTTGCACAATTAATCGGGATCGAGGCGCAACCAGTTAAACCAGCCAGCCGTGTTGTTTTATTCAACTCTGTTAGAACTACCCAAGCCGCTATTTTGGTTGATGGCGTACTGGGCTTACAGCATCTGGATACGATGCAGGCTAACACACTTGATTTTGATCTGGAGCATGTTGCCTTGCGCGAATATCGACATTGGTTTGAAGCAGAAGGCTTGATAGACAAACATGGCAAGCAATGGCTGAGGCTGAATGTAGATCATTTGCTCAGTGATCAAGCGTTTTTACAGCCAGGGTTGGTTGCATGAAAGATAAGTTGAATAGGGTTCGCGACTGGTTACAGCAGCTGCGTGATCAGGTGCGCTCTGATATGCATGCTAGTCGTGCGGTGGCGGGCAGTAATACGCTTAAAAGCAGCAAGCGCCAGCTTTATTTGCAGATGCTGATTTTTTTGCTGTTTGCCTTGCTTTGCTTGTGGATGATTGCGCATGTGCGCGTCAATGGCCCTGTGTTTCAATCGCTCAAGCAGTATAACGATCTAGAGCTGGATGTCTCTTCGCCAGCATTATTTCCTGTTGAAGCCTATTCTGCCTATAACTTTGCGTTTGTTGCAGGAGCTGCTTCGGATTTTGAAAAGCGAGATCAGGCACTAGCGCAGGCTGAAGCGAGTCAACGCAGGTTTGAGCAGCGCGCTGCTTATTGGCAAGCAAATCTCAAAGATGCAAAGCTCAAGAAAAAGTTAGCAGCAGCGCAAGAGGCCATTGAGAGTTTTTTTCTGGTCGCCAATAAATCTTTTAAACCAGTCTTGCTACAAGGTGCTGCACGTTCTACCCAACCGTTATTGACTCTGACAGAAGAGTATTATCGTAGCAAACTGCAGTCTAAGCTCTTTATGGATGCTGTACACCTTCACCGTATTGAAAAAGTAGAAGCAAAAGCGGCATTTATTAATTTGATGTTGATTGGCCTAGGCTTGATTGGTTTGGGCTTGTTGGCGTTTATGTATTTTTCAGGCACCAAGCGTGCGGTACGCAACGCAGAATTGACGAACCTGTTGGCAAAGGAAACGCAAGAAAACCAAGAAGCAGTTAAATTATTGCTCTACGAAATGGGCGAGCTTGCCGATGGTGACTTGACTGTTAAAGCCAAAGTGCGTGACAGCATCACGGGTGCGATTGCAGACGCCATCAATTTTGCCATCGAAAGTCTGCGTGATCTGGTGATCGAAATCAATAGGGCCACGGAGCAAGTCACCCAAGCGACGACAGTGGCGCAGAACAGCTCGCAACAATTATTAGCTGCTGCTAAAACGCAAACACAAGAAATTGAAGAGGGTACCAAAGTCGTCAGCCAAATGACTGGCTCAATCATGAATGTGTCGCAAAATGCACAGTCTGCCTCTGAAGTGGCGCAAAAATCGTTGACGACTGCTAAAGAGGGTACGCAAGCGGTTCAGGATACGATCACGCGTATGCAGGATATCCGCTTGCAGATTCAAGAAACTTCCAAACGCATTAAACGACTAGGCGAGAGCTCTCAGGAAATCAGCGAGATTGTTGAGTTGATTTCAGATATTACTGAGCAAACGAATATCTTGTCATTGAATGCCGCGATTCAAGCAGCATCAGCGGGTGAAGCGGGGCGTGGTTTTACGGTGGTGGCAGAAGAGGTGCAACGCTTAGCTGAGCGCTCGACTGAGGCTACGCAGCAAATTGTGAATATTGTTAAAACGATTCAAACGGATACCAATGGGGCGGTGGCTGCGATGGAAAAAAGCACAGCGGGTGTGGTCGAAGGTGCACGTGTTGCAGACCATGCAGGCCAGGCACTTGCCAAGATTGAAACAGTGACCAATCATCTGGCAGTGCTGATTACTGCGATTTCGGATGAAACCAAAGCACAGGCGCAATCTGCATCGATTGTGACGAATAATATGGCATCGATTCAAAAAGTGGCCAATGAAACCACAGATACAACACAGCAATCCGCTGCTTCTGTTGAGCAGTTGGATGCACTCGCTAAGGCCCTACGGTATTCTGTAGCGGGCTTTAAGCTATAGCGTTGATGATAAGAATATGACCAAAAAAATTGAACAGCTAGATAGAGGGCGGTATGGTAGAAGCATTTGATACTGGCCCTTTGTCGTGGGTAAAGGACGAAATTGATCAGTCTCTGACTGAGGTCAAAAGCCATTACACGACGCTAGCCGAAAACCTGACCCAAGTGGATGGGCTGCAGATGGCATTGTCACATTTGCAACAGGCCGAGGGCGCTTTGGATATGATCGATTTGCCGGGCCCTACACGGTTTTGTCAGGAAATTATTGCTGTCACTGAGCAAGCGAAAAATGTAGACCTGACTGTAGATGAGGCTTTGGTTAATACTGTCATTAACAGTATCGATAGTCTGCTGCAATATCTTGATGACTTGATGCATGCCATACCAGACTTACCGCTGCGCTTGTATCCATCATTTACAGCGTTAGTTGCCTTGCAAGGAAAAGAGGTAGACCAGCAGGCACTGTTTTTCCCAGACACCAGCTATAGGCCACCCTCTGACTTGCCTAGCCGTGAGGCGCCATCAACGTCAATGCCATTATTTATTAGTGAGCAGCGAAAGACCTTTCAAAAAGCGTTAATCGACTGGCTATTAAGTCAGGATGCTGCTGGAATTACAAATATGCAATCGGCCTTGTCAGCGGTGCAACGTGTGCAGGAAAAGCCTTTGCAAGTTAGTCTCTGGTGGGCCGCTGCAACTTTAATGGATTGCCTGCAGCAAGATGATATTGCCCAGATGCCTGAAGTAAAAAAAGTCTGTCGAAAACTGGATCAACAGTTGCGTGACTTGGCCACTGGTGAGAGCAAGCGATCACAGGTGCTGTTAACTGAAATTCTCTATCTAATTGGCTCGAGTGAGTCGACAACCGAAAATATTCAACGCGTTAAAGCGACTTTTGATTTGGATGACCTTTTGCATGGGGCAGAGCAATACCCACTAGTTGCTGAGTCAAAAGATGACCCATGGCAGCAAATAGCAAAACTCTACCAGACGGCATTGCCAGACATGAAGCTTGAATGGGAGCGTTTGACAGAGCTGTTGTGGCATGTCGGTGCAGAGGTGACGCTTGATCAAGATCTATTGACATCATTGACCAAGCGTAATCAGTTATTGCTGGAACAGGTCATTGCATATCGGCCTGCGACGCAAGAAAAATTGCAGTTGGACGTGCTCCAATTAACACAAGCAATTAATCAGGTGTTGTTACATCTCACACAGGTTGAACACGCCCTGAGCGAGCGAGTTGCATTAGCAGTGGCGAGTGCCTTAGCAATGCTGGAGCGCATATTGGCTGAGCCAGAAAAATATGGCGAAATGCAACAGCAGGCAATGCTAAGTCAGATAGAGCGTTTGCAGCAATTGTTGGATACAACCAGCGAGGTCGTAGCGAGTGAAGCACCTCAGCCTTATGAAGATGATGAGGTGACGCGTGCAGTGGCGCAACAAGTGATTGAATGCCTGCTTGTGATTGAAAAAAATGTTGATCGCTTTTTTAGAACGGCTAATGAGACTGCACCATTAGCTGAGGCGATGCAACAGCTGAAACCAGTTGTCGCTGCATTTGATATGTTGGAGATGTCGACGCCTAAGACAATCGCCAAACTAGTGGTTATTTATCTAGAGCAATTTGCAGAGAATGCGTTGCCTGATGCCACAGCACACCCCCATCAGGCATTATTTGAAACCGTGGCGGAGGGCATTAGTCTACTCGGCTTGTTTGCACATGATTTGCCTGAGGTTCGTCAAGAAGTGAAGCAAGCCATGTCAACCAGCTTGCTGCAGTTAGAGCAAGGCATGGACGACTTGATGCTTGATGAAGAGGCTACTGTTGAAGATCAGACTTCGGTGGCTGATGATGTGCCTGAAGAGGGTCAAGCCGTTTATAGTGAAATGCTCAAAGCAGACCCCGAACCTGAAGCAGCGCAGGGTCAAATGATAATCGGTGCGCAGAGTATTCCAGAAGCGCCAGCAGCAACCTACAACTTGACACCTGTTGTCGAGCGCGGGATTGACGATGAGTTGCAGTCTATTTTTGTCTCAGAGGCTGAGGAGTTATTAGAGCATAATCGCCTGAATTTAGCTGCTTTACGTGCCAACCCAGACAATGAAATTGCATTGGCAGAAGTCAGGCGCGCGTATCACACCTTAAAAGGCAGTGGTCGCACGGTTGGTCTAGAAGTGTTGGCTGAGGTAGCTTATAGCATCGAAAAATTACTGAATGTGTTACGTGAGAATAAGCTCACGCCAAGTCGCGAATTGATTGATTTCGTATCCTTGTGCAATCAGTCCTTTTTTGACTGGGTCGAAACACTTAAGGAAGCAGGACAGGTGACGCTGAATGCGGGCGAGTATCAGCAACAGGCAGATGAGATGGCCGCCTTGCTACAGCAGAGTCTGCAAGCGGCTGTGCCCAAAGCCAAAAAAGAAGAAGTCATTATTGGCGGCAGCCGAAAAGTTGGTCGAGCGTTCTTCTACCTGTTCTTGGGTGAAGCGCAACAGCACCTGAATACCTTAATCACAACGAGAAAAGCAATTGAAGCTGGCTCGACACATCCGCCCTCAGCAAGTAGCAAGCGCGCAGCACATACGTTAAGCAGCAATGCACTAACCGCTGGCTTTGATGCCATCGGTGACTTAGCCAGAGCGCTGGAAAACTGGTTTGACGAATTCTATGGTCCTTGGACTGAGAAGCACCTGAACCTGCTCAATAAGGTGGTGAATGCGTTAAAAGATGGTATTGAAAAGGCCAAGAAGCTGGAACACCCAAAATCTACGCGTAGTTTGGTGCTTGAACTAAGCAAAAGTACAGCGGCTATGCAGGTTCAAGCCAGCAAAATGTCCGATCTGGCAGAAGTTGTGAGCGAAGAGATTCCTGCCGCGAAAAGTTTGTCAGATGATGAACGATTAGGCACCAGTTTGTCAGCGGATGAAATCACTGTTAGTCGTATGACGGATGATGTGACTCTACCGGAAGGTATCATGGAAGAGGTCGATGTAGATCAGCATGATGCGTTGTTAGAAGCGCTACCCGAAGAGGTGCTAGTAGATAAGCCAGACGAGGTTGTGACTAGGCCGCAATATAGTTTGCAGCCGCCAGCATTTTTGCCTGAAGAAGAAATGCTTCAAGTAGTGGATGCATTTAATTTTGAGCCAGAGGACACCCCCGTCTCATTAGAGAATGGGTCACCTGTTGAGGCTGTCGAGCGTAGTGAAGAAAAAAGTGACGAGAACAAATCTATATTAGCGCTCACACCTCCCGAATTAGACTCTGTTGTGGAGTTGTCTGTGTCAGATACGCCAACTTTGGAACAAGCTTTCTCTGGGCTAAAGGCCGAACAGTCGCATACAATTCCGCAGCCTGCCAAACCAGAAATATCAAAGCCCTCTCTGGTTACGTCGGTGTTAGCTGCGGGTGATTCTGCGCAGACCAAACAAGTGCTGGATGAGGAGCTAGCACGTTTGTTTATTGAGGAAGCAGATGAGCTGTTACCTAGCATTGGTCAGCAACTGCGCTTATGGAAAAACGCACCTGAAGATACACAGCCCAAAGCCGCTTTGCAGCGTTATTTGCATACGATAAAAGGCAGCGCACGTACCGCAGGGCAGGCTGAGATTGGTGATCATGCACATGCCCTGGAAGACAAGCTGGCCTTATGGTCTGATAAGCCTCCTAAACTGAATGACTTTGATGAGCTGTTTGTTGACTACGACCGTATCAGCTTACTGGTCGATCAATTGCGTGCCAGCCTAACCAGACTAAGTGAGCATGAAGTGTTAGAGGATGATGCGCCTGTTGAGATTGACAGTGACGCGGATGAGTTGTTAGGCGCTGTCAGCGCACATATTACTGAGTCGCCCGAATCGGCACTGACGTCGCCATACTTGCGTGTGCGTGCTTCACAGTTGGATCAGCTGATCAGTGAAGCGGGAGAAGTGTCTATTTTGCGTTCGCGCCTTGAGCGTGAAGTGCATGGTCTTAAGGATGGTTCTAAAGATTTAACCATGAGTGTCAGCCGTTTGCGGACTTATCTCAATGAGTTAGAGTTGGAAGCCGATGCGCAGCTGCAGTCACGCATGACGGAGCTAAAAGAAAATGAGGAAAATTTTGACCCATTAGAACTGGCTCGATTTACGCGCTTGCAAGAGCTCAGGCGACTCATGGCCGAGAGCTTGCATGATATCAGCACGATACAACAGGGCATGGTCAGCAATATAGACCAATCAGAGGTAGCTTTAATCCAGCAAAACCGCATGAACCGTGAAGTGCAAAAAGGTTTGATGACAGTACGGATGATGCCGTTTGCTAGCATTGCAGAGCGTTTGCGTCGGATTGTACGTCAAGTCTCTAGAGAACTAGGAAAACAAGTTAACCTACAGATTGAAGGTGAGCGCGTTGAGCTGGATCGTGGCGTGTTAGAGCAGATTGGTGCGCCACTGGAGCATTTGTTACGCAATGCCGTGGTACATGGTATTGAAACGCCAGAAGAGCGCTTGGCCGCAGGCAAAGCAGAAACAGGTACTGTAACCCTGACTGTCAGTGCGTTAGACGATGAGATTAAACTCAATATCACTGACGATGGCCGTGGTATCGATTTGAGGCAGGTGCAAGCAGTGGCGACTGAGCGCGGCTTGTTGCAGCCTGGTCAGGGAGTCACTGATGAGACTTTAATCGCAGTAGTGTTTGAGTCTGGTTTTACGACCAAAGAGACTGTCTCGCAGGATGCAGGGCGCGGAGTAGGTCTGGATGCGGTCAAGAGTGATATTGCAGCATTGAA
>SPJL01044564.1_pt1 | contig 11101 bp, 19 predicted proteins | sample 3741751 | NCBI WGS metagenome assembly SPJL01 (sample SAMN10925998, study PRJNA522277) | cold seep metagenome | isolation source: Elba SIP-enriched marine methane seep metagenome, extraction at timepoint T3 | place: Italy: coast of Elba, Mediterranean Sea
GTGTGATCAACGAAACGGGCACACTTAACTATGTGCTTATATGCCTAAATCAGATCGAGAAAAAAACACGCGATCAGCATAGCGACCAAGGGATCGTTGTGTCGCTCGATCTGTGTGCTGACGGATCAGGATCGATCACTTGGGACAATTGCGACACAACTTGCATGTGTGGCGACAGTTGCCACCATAAAACAGGGGAGATCGCAGAATTCTTTGACCTTAACGATCTGATCGTCACGCTGGGGGCACTGTTATGAGCAGGGCAACCAACTTGACCCCGATCCAAAGGGGGTACATTGCACACGTTGCCAATCTGGGGCGTGTTGATCGAGAGTTTGACCCGCTGTTTAATTTTGGGGGGATCGACCTCAACAAGCAACCATACCCTTACAGACAAAAGACCGTTGACGCCCTGATTAACAAAGGATTTTTGCAAGAGGGCAGCCAACCCAGCACAGTCAAACTGACGGCAGCAGGCAAGAGGGCTGCAAGCAAGATCGTATCAGAAAACAAGGGATAAAAAGACGGGCTGCCACTGGCGACGGTGGCAGCCCGCTTTGTTGTTACCAAGGGCAACAACCAAGAAAAGGGTCAAGATCGTCTTGAGATCAAGGCGATCTTGCCGTTTCTGGGGGCATTATATCACAAAACGCCTGCAAATTCGGTGAAATTTCACCAAAGCCCCCAAGCCTTTATATTTGCCACTTAAGCCCCTGTTGTTTTTTAGTCGCCCAAGCTGCCGTATATACCAAAGATCGCCCGCTGTGGCGTCATTTTGCTGGGGCTGGGGGCAACTGTGCTGCCGTGCAGGGCAGGGGGATCAGGGGCGTGCTATCGCTAATTTAGCGTTAAAATTTTGTGGTTTTTGGGCATTTCTCTTGTAACGTCGCAAATTTCGCCCCCAACTGCTGATCGTGTTATCCGATCCATTCCCCGCCCAAGTATATAGGGGTGTGCGTTGGGGCGTCATTTTGCTGGGGCTGGGGGGCTTTGGGTAGTTTTTTAGTATAGGCGATCAGCGTGCTGGGGTCTCTCATTTCTTGCCAAGGCACAACAAGACGCCAACCCGCCAACTTGATCCGCCTTGCCTTTGCTGCGAACGTTTCCCGCTTGATCCAACCGACAAACTTAAATGATCTTTGATACTTTGTAGGCCATAGCAGGACACCAAGATCGGCTTTAAACTCTGCAATGTCGTCACTATGCAAGGCAAAGTCTTGCCCCTGCTTGCCCCTAAACTTTGCGTCAATCGTGACCCCGTTGGGCAGTACAAAGTCAATGCCCTGATCGCCTGTCGTCTTTGCGTCAAAGTCAGGTTGCAGCCCAAGCAGCAGACCGAATGCAAATTCGGCAGACATACCCTTGATCGTGATCTCAAGATCGCTGCTGCTGCTGTACTTTTTTGACGTGCCTGCAATCTTGGCTGCCTGCCTTTGTTGGGCAAGGGTGACAATGTGATTGTATTGGGTAAGGTTTAAAATTATTTCCGTCATAAGGCTGGGCTGTCACCATGCTGTCACGATCTGTACGTTTTCAAAGCCTGCCTGCAACAAGCTGCCCTGCAAGAAAGCTTGCAAGTCTGGGCAATTTGGGCTTGCTTCTGTAACCGTCGCCAAATAGAAACGCTTGCCGTTGACGTCAATCACGAACAAAACCCCGTCACAATGCAGATCGCCCCAATTGATCGCCTCATGTTGCAGGCTGTCTGCCTTGTGCTTTTGCGCTTCTGCTATAGCTGCCTCAACAGCCCCGTCAATAATGTCAAGGGCTTGGTTGATCTGCCAAGTGTCGATCATGCGTCCTGTCATCGGTTTTGCTGTGTTGCGTTTCATGGGTAGGCAGCCCCCGTTGTTGGTTTTTCGGTTGGCACGGGCGGAGGCGTCTTTGTTGGTCTGGGGTCTGTTGTTGCTGGGGTCTCCCCCCTTGGGGTTTCCGTCGCTGGGCTGGGGTAGGCAGCAAGGTTGCTGCCGCTGGGCGTTTCTGTTGGGGGTTTGGGTTGTTGCTGCTTTTTTACCGTAGGGGTTGCCGTTGGCGCTTCTGTTGGCTCTGGCGTCAAGCTGGGCAGCACTCCTGCCCCCTGATCGCTTGGGTACGCTTGGGGCGTCTTGGTTGGCTCTGGCGTCAAGCTGGGGTTGGGGTACGCGGTTGGGGGCACGGTTGGCAATGGGGTTGGGGGTTGGGGTGTATGTGTGATCGTTGCCGTCGCCCGCTGCGTTGCCGTCTGCGTTGGGCTGGGGTCTGCCGTCACTGTGTCGGTTGCCCTTGCCCCGGCTGTTGGCTCAAATTTGCCGCTGCCCGTTGGCGTGCAGCCAACTGCCAGAAAAGCCAAACAGACTGCCGTAAAAATGCAAATAATTAGAACGTGTGTTTTTGTTGTCATGGCGAAATTTCCCCGCTTTGATCACCAAGTTGCAAAACCCTTGGGGGCTTTGTCGTCAACTCTAATTGCAAAAAGCCCATTGTCCAGATCGTGAGATCGGGCAATCCTTGTAATATTGTACAGTGTTACACTGTCACCCGGCTGCCAAGTCACCCCAAGGTTGACGGTCTCAAGCTGCCGATCACCCATAAAACGCTCGATCCGGTCAACTCGATCACGGTCAAAATAAATTTGCAGCGTGTAAACCCCGCCCGTCTGATCAAACTCGATCAGATCGCCGCGATCCGTCTTGCCGCTTGTGTCAACAACGTCTGCTGCACGCTGCCTGACCTTGTGCCACTTTCCCCGTAAAAATTGCAAAATCATGGTTGACTGTCCTCTTGTCGCTTGGCAAGGTATGCGTCATGCCATAGGATAAAATGATCGTCGTTACAGAATACCCCAGACGCACAGATCAACGATCCCTTGTCGGTTCTGTCGTCTCCACAATAGCGGCAGACCTTGGGGCGATCTGGGGTAGGGGTAACAAAAAGCCCTTGCTGTCTTTGTTTGCTTGTTTCGTCAAGATCACCCTCAAGCTGATCTGCTGCATAAGTCTGCCATTGGCGCATGAGATCAGCAGGTATCTTGCTTGGGTTGCGTAAAGCCCAGATCGCTGCCTGTCTCATGGCGTCGTCTGGGTTGGGGGTGTTTTCTTCGTTTTTCATGGTTCAAAATATCCATACTTAAATTAACCTATATTATTAAAAGTATAGGCTTATGCGAAATGATCGCCGCTCTCAAGGGGTCTGTGTCTTGCTTGCTGCAAAGTTGTTTCTAAAATAATCTCAACCTTGGCAAGTTGCAGTTTGTAAAGTTTCAGTAAGGCTGCTTGATTTTCTAGCGTGTCAAACTTTGCAATTGTCTTGAGATCGCCAATCAAAAAAGCAACAGCGTCTTTGTATATTGCCAAGCCTTTGGCTGCCGCTCGATCTGCCTCAAGCAAAGACCGGATCGCCGCTTCTGCTTCGCGTTTTTCGATCATGACGGCTGATCGTGCGTCTGGGCAGCCATTGCAAAGGCTGCCGCGTCTGTCGATCTGCGTCTGGTATTCTGCAACGCCGTCAAAAATATCTTGCATTTCTTTGTCCATTACAACCCCGCCAATTCTGCCCAAAGATCGTACCTTTCGTCAAGCAACGCCCTTGCCGCTTGATCCCAGCCCTCTGGGGTCCTGCCGTGCCCAATGTAAAGATAACGCCCGTCAATTGGGTCAACGACACAATGACGATCAGGGGTAACGCTTGCCGCCCCGCATACCTTACAAAGAAATTGTTGACGCTGATCCAAGGGCTGCCCCTCTTGCGTCACCCAACTGTCATGCCGCTGTTGCCAACTAGACAGCCCCCCAAGATCGGCATATGTGACCAATTCATAAACCCCGCCCCAACCCAGCAAAACAGGGGTAAGACGCAAGTGCCCGCCCGTTATCTTGATTGACTTAGGTCTGCTGTCCCTTGTGATCAATCCTGCGTCCTTAAGCCTTTCCAAGTTGTAATTGACAACGCTTGTTGACAGTCCCCCCGCCCCGCTGTCTGCTGCTGCCCTTGCGATCTCGCGTATGCTGGGGGCGTTGCCGTCGTTGTGTATCTTGTAAAACACAATAAAGACAAAGATCGCCCGCTGCCGCTCTGACAATTCGCTTAATCCGATCATACTTGACCCCTTTCTTGGTGTTGTACATATGTTCTAATGATGACATGTTAGCACAAAGCAGCACAAAAGATCAATAACGGCTGTTAATTTCTGTACAGTAGGCAAGAAAAAAGCCCAGCTTGTTGGGCTGGGCTTTGGCTGTTGTGCTTGGTCTTTATTTTACGGTTTGGGTAAAAAAGCAACCGTTGCTGCCTGTCTTTGGCGGATCGATCTTGGCTGCCGCCCTGCACGCCTTTGCGATCTCTTTTGCTTCAATAACTGTAAAACTTGGGTGCAGTTTTTTAACTCTCTTTGTCGCACTCAAGATCATCATTTCTGCAATTTCGTCAATCTGGGCTTGTGTAAAAAGTTGCTCAATCTGTACTTGGAACATTTTTCCTGTCTCCTGTCTGTGTTCTGCCCTGCTGTCTTGTCTTTATTATAGCCGATTATACCGTATTATCTGTAAAATGCAATGCACTTGGGCAGTTAATTTGGGGAAATTTCGCCAATTGCCCAAAGATCACCCCCGCCCGCCCTAGTCAAGCACTCGCCAACCGGGATCGGCTGCATAGTTCCAAGGGGGCAGCCCGTCTGCTGCGACAGGATAAAAAACGTCAAACCTGACAACCCAAGCCCCAAGATCGCCGTCAAAATAAAGCGTTTTGACAGGCTGCCCGTTGAAAGTCCCAAAACTGTCGCCACAAAAAAGTGTCATGCCTAAGACCTCAACCCACTTGCCAAAAAGCAAGGGGTGACAAGCAGCCATTTTGCCATATTGATCGGCACTTACCGGGATCATTGATGCAAAGAACCCGTCACCGTTGGTTTGCAAGCAAGCCTGCCCCGGATCACATAATGCCACGTCGTAAACCGTGACCCGTGCAACCGTATTGTCAACCGTTGGCAGTTCTCTGGGCTTTTCCCCCGCCCCAAACCATGCAGAAATGAATATAAACAGACATCGGATCGCGTTATCACATATCATTATGTAAAATTCGTGTAGTAAATGGGGTCTTATGCCAAAAACCGGGCAACTTGGAACAAAACAAAAGAGGAAAGCAGGCAAAAAGAGGAAACAAAAAAGACCGGATCAGACGTGAAAAACTGATCCGGTCTTTTTGCTTTGCTAACTTGGGCAATCCCCCTGCCCTGCATTGGCTGACCCGATAGCAACGCTGCACCTGTTAAGGTTTCGTTGTGTGAAGTCAAAGGGTTGGGGGTTGTGCCGTCGCCATGCATGGGCAGCATATTAACATGACGTTAACGCCTTGTCAATTAATCTGTCAATTTTTTAAGGTTGATCCCCCCTTGCCTTGGTTGCTGCTGCCCCTCTGGGCACTCTTGGCACTGCTCAAGCCCAACAAGCAGCAAGAATTGACCAAACTCTGCAACCGTCATGAAAGGGGCACGCCAATTTTTCAAGGTCTCAATTTTCTTGTGCTGATCCGCTGTCAATAGGATCGATAGTTTGATCACGACATTGCCCCCGCGATCCCCCTTGACTTGCCGTTGACGATCCAACTTTCCCCAGCAAAGGTAGGATTGCTTGCAGACCCTACAAAATACATGACCCCTTTGACTTGGGGGCGTTGCCTCATTGCCTGCCAAAATTCAACATACTGATCGGCATACTCTTGGGCGTTATAAACCGCTGGGTTGTCATTTATGCTTGCCTCTGTTATCCAAGCAGGGATCAGGGATGATATGATCCCAAGGTGTTGGTCAAGTTGGTCAAGTGTTCTTTGCATTGCCCATTGGCTTGACCAATAGGCGTGCAGCCCAACCCCGTCGCTTGCATGAATAGCGGGCAGGCAGGCTTGCAAAAATTGTATACTAGCGATCCGCTTGACGTTGTTTTGCTCAAAGCCCCAACCGGGAGACAGCCCCGGAAAAATGAAACGATTACCCGGCAAAATTTGCCTGTAACGCCTCAAGACGTCTATATACCAAGCATTGAACCCTTGGGCGTCTGCCCAACTCCCCTGCCCGCCAATTTGCAGCCCTTCTGTGCTTAAGTTTGGCTCATTGTGAAGCTCGATCACGACGTCACGCCCCTGCAACGCTTGCAACGTTCGCTGCACGTCGTTGATCGTGTCGTTGACAAACTGATCGGGCGAAATTTGCCGCCTTTCCATTGACAAAAACGCCCTGACGACAAAAGCCGCCCCTTGGGTATCTGCTGCTATGCGGGCAATGTCGCTGGGGTCATGGGCAGAAAGCACTTTAAACGCTGAATTTTCGCCGAAATTACCCCCCAGCGTTTTGAACTCTGCCAACTCTGCTGCCCCGCCGTAAAATCTACCCGGATCGGCAGATGCGTGCAGCCCGATCCGCGTTTTGGCGACAACAACAGGGGGCTTGTCAATGCTGGGCAACGGTTCAAAGGCAACCAATACGCCTGCATAATGCTGATCGTACCAATCGACAAAGACGGGCTGCCGATCTGGGGCAATTCCCCAGCATACCGCGTGCCTGACGTCAAGATCGCCGATCCCGCTGTCATCGTAAGACCCGCCCAACGTGCCCCGTCTGGGGTAAACCGTTGCAGCGATCTGCAAGTATTGTTTCAAAATGTCGGGATCAGACCTGTCAAGGCTTGGAAAAACGTCATAAGATCGGGCATATTGTACCCTTGGATCGCCCCGTTCGCTGTCTGGGGGCAGTATTGACGGTTCCAAGTTGAAAGCATCAAGGAAAGGGGTAGGATCAACAATATTTGCCCTATAGCCAATGTACAAAGGGCAGCCAACGCAAGCCCGATCATTTTTGAGTGTCAGGTGTAAATGGGGACCGTCTGAATTGCCCGTATTGCCTGACAAGCCCAACTGCTGCCCCGCCCCAACCTGCTGCCCAACCGACACGTCAACCCGCTGCATGTGCGCATAGGTTGTTTCGTACTGATCAACGTGCTTAACCCTTACAAAGACCCCGTAATTATGCCCGTCTGTTGTGCTTGTGTGAACTTCTGAGACAACGCCCCCAGCGACGGCAAAGATCGGATCGCCAATGGTTGATCGAAAGTCAACCCCGTCATGACCCGGCAGATCGTATTGATTGTACCTGTCTGGGTTGGCTGCAAAGGGCTGGGTGATCACCTTGCTGATCGTAGGCCATGCCTCAAAACGGAAAGGGGTCAAGCTGACGGGCTGCCCTGCAAGGGTCACAAATTGCAGCTTTGTTGTTGGGTAATGGATTTTATACCAATCTGCCAAAACAACGGGATCGATCTTGTCGCCCAAAATGACAACCGTCTTGTCACTCAGATCGCCGATCCCCCCGTCGTCAAAAGAAAAGCCCAAGGTGTTGGCACTCAGAAAAGCCCGCTTTGCAATGTCCAAATATTGCGTCAGATCAACGTCTGCGTTGATCACCCATACAATGCGCTTATAGTCAACCCTTGGCTTGCCTCTGGGCTGATCTGGGGGGTCTGGGGGCGTTTCTGTAATGGGGTACGTCTTGGAAACGGTAAGATCGCCAACCGGATCGATCAGCTTGTTGATCTTTTTGTGCAAGTCGCCCCAACCGCTGATCAACGTCCAAGTTGCAGCCCCCTTGACGTTGGGGTGTTGGGCGTACAGGGCAGCAACCTGATCAATGTCCTGCATAGCTTGATCCCGGCTGGGGCTGCTACGCTCTGACCACCCCCATTCTGTAATGTGGATCGTAGGGCGTGCCAACCCCGCCCCGTCTGCTGCTGCGTTAATATCGGCAAACCTACCGATCAGACGCCCGTCACCCGCCCAAATGTCAAGGGGCGTCAAGCTGTATTCGTGAATATTAAAACCCAGCCGATCCGGGTGTTGGGCGCAAAGCCGCAAAAACTCGATCATGTGGGGCTGCTCATGTGCTTTTTCCTCTGGGTTGCCCGTCGCCCAACCAAAAGCAGTCCACTTGTAACCGTCCTCAAGGGCGAGTTTTGCCGTCTCAACCGCAAACGCCCCCAGCCAATCTGCCCAGCCTGTAAAGCCCGGTATGGGCTGATCCCAACTGTCTGGGGGGCTGCCCTCTTGCCCCCAACCCAAGTACCCCCTGACCTCATTGATCGTGCTGATCCAAGTTACAGCGGGATCAAGTTCTGGGGGGATCAGTTCTTTGTGCAGTACCCAATTTTCAACCGCTGCGATCTCTGGGGGTACGTTGTAATTTGGTACTTCCAAATGTACAAAGCCCTCTTGACCGACGTCAAAAGATCGTTTGCCGTTTCTGGGGTTGTAGTACCCCGTTGATCGATAGTTGCCAACATGGGCAACCCCGCTTTGTTGGGCAGCAACCTGCAAGTCAAAAAGCCCCGACATGCTATCGGTTGCAGCCAAAAAAACCGGGATTTTCGCCGCTGTCACCTTGTCGATCATTCCCCCGATCCCGCTGGGGTCTCCTGTTGGTCCTAAATTAAAGAAAATTTTATTGTAACCAAATTCACTAGTCATAACACGCCCCTTTTTCTCAAAATTTGCCAAGATTTTAACATAAACCCGGCTTAAAACGGCTTAAAATGCGGTGAAACTTCACCATGACGCGCCGCCGTGTGCTTTTTTCCCGTGATCAGCCCCGCCCAACAAAGAAAAAGCCCCCAACCCGTAAAAGTTGGGGGCTTTTTCTTTGTACTTCCGATCCTGCAACGTCTGAAAAGCAAAAACGATCATTCTGTTGGGGTCTTTTCATCCTTGATCCGTGCATACCAAAGTTGGGACCCGCCAAAGATTGCAACAACCATGACTTGAAAGCTTTCAGGGGTGATCGGCAGCCCTATTGCCCCCTCAACCAAGGCAAGCAGGACAGCCAACACAACCGACATACTGACAGACAACCAGACGGCTGCCCCGTCTTGCAAGCCTGTCCAATTTTTGACCCAACCGATCACCTTGACTGCCCCAATTGGGCGATCCCCGCTGATCAGCAAGGGGACAAGCACGACGGAAACAAACGTGATCAGGTAGGGCATAAAGTCAAAGGGCAAGGCAGGATCGCCCCCGTCTTGGGCAAGGGTTGGGCTTGCCAAGATAGCAAGCAGCAGCACTGCCATTGGTAACGCAAGATCGCGTTTTTTCGGGTTGTATTTCTTGATTTCTTTTAACATGTGTATTTTCTCCTGTTAATCACACTGGATAATATCAAACAAAACATAATATACATCAACTCGATCACTGTGTAAATCACTGTTGCCGCTGATATAGGCATAACTGCCCGGTAAAATTTCAGCAGGCAGCGTGACCGATCTCTTAAATTTTTGATACCCCTTTGCCGTTGGGCTTGATCCTGACGTTGGCACGTACAGGGGATCGAGATAATACCGCGCAAAGTCACCCGCTGCCGTTGTGCCCTCAATTTGCCCTGCAACAACGGTAATATGATCGTCACTGTCAAGTGTGCCAGACAGATCGAATGTCAGCAGACCCCCCGCGCAAAGCTGGGGATCGTCTGCAACAAAGCTGTCAAACTCATATACAAAATGGGGGCTGATCGCCTCTTGTGCTGCTTGGGCGATCCCGATCTGCACATAAGCGAAATAGACAGACGCCAAAACAGCGATCACCAAAAGACTGATCGCCGCTATGGTAAAAACTTGCAGCAGCCTGCTTTGCCATACGCTGCCGTTGGCGGTATGTCTGATCATGGTACAGGGGTTGTTGCTGCAAAGTTGATTGCTATATTGATCAGTTGCAGCAGCCCAAGCAAGACCCCTGCCAAGCTGCCCCAAAGTTTGACCCGGTTCCAATTTTGCGCCGTCGCTTGCTCAACCGCTGCTTTTTCCCTCTTTTCAATTTCGGCTGCCCTTGCTTGATCTGCAATCGCCTTGGTGTTTGCCTCAACCAATTGGGTGATCTTTGTTAGGGTTGCAATAAGCCCTTGCTGCCATTCAATACTGCCTTGGTTCTCGATCATAATCTTATGCATCTGTGTGACATTTTCAATGACACCGATCAGGTTGAGACTTTGATCGCCAAAAATCACGGTTGATTGCTTGTTGACGTCTCTGATCAGACCGTCCAAAAGTTGATCGTGTCTTGCAACCGTTTTTTCTGAGCTTTCAACAGCAGCCCGCAAATTTTCGATCCTTCGTTCTAGCCTGATCACCATGTCGTCACGATCCATGCTTGCCACGATAAAAGCCCCTTGATCTGCAACCTGCCACACAGAAAAGGGGCAACCTTTCAGGGCTGCCCCCCTAACTAGACAAAACGCCCGGATCGCTTACGATCCAAGCATTTCGTGATTGACAAAAACTTTCAATGTGTCATTTGACGTTTTGCTAAATGACGCCGCAAACAAAAAGTGACAAAGTGCTGCCGTTGGCGTTGTCCTGTCGTCAACAATTGCCCCCTCCTGAATGCCAGATACGTTGCCTTCACTTGTGCCGTAACTGTACAACCAAGTCACAATATCAGTACCCGATCCCGTGTTGCTTGCATCCCCGTCGTTTGTCTTGGGGTACGTGCTTGCCACTGCAAGCCCGCTGCCTGCAAGGAACGTTGTCACGTCTGTTGACGTCTTGGTTGGGCTTGTCGCTGCCGATCCCATACGCAAGCCCGCCCCTGCTGCGTCAAAATCGTCTGTGGGGGTCTCCCCCACTGCTGATTGTGCGTAATAAAGATCGCCGTCATTTGTTACGATGTTCAAACCGGGAATGACAACAAACTGATCGGTCAAGGCGTGCTGCAAGACAGCGTTGACCCGCCCGTTGATCCCCATAACGCTGGGCAGCCTGCCATGCTTCAAAATGTGCCGAAATTTCAGCAGATCGAGGGCAGCGTCTTGCCAATACTTTGGGATCGCCCGCTGGATTCTACCAAAGCGATCCCGTGCTTTGCTTGTGTTCTTCAAAAAAATCATTGTATATTTTCTCCATTCATTACAACAACAACGTTTTCTTTTGTTGCAACGGGATCGTCACTGCCCTGCAATTTGGCTTTGATCATACGCCTAAATTGGGGGCTTGTGATATACAAGACTATACCAACAAAGACCCTTGCAACATACCCAATAAAATTTAAAAACCGTTTCATGTTAACAGCCCTTTATTTATCACCGATCACGCCCTTGTCA
>SPJL01028772.1_pt1 | contig 11096 bp, 10 predicted proteins | sample 3741751 | NCBI WGS metagenome assembly SPJL01 (sample SAMN10925998, study PRJNA522277) | cold seep metagenome | isolation source: Elba SIP-enriched marine methane seep metagenome, extraction at timepoint T3 | place: Italy: coast of Elba, Mediterranean Sea
AGACTATCCACTGATAGAGCGTTTACGCTTTATTTGTATTGTTGCATCTAATGTTGATGAATTTTTTGAGGTGCGTTCAGCACCTTATGTCAATGCCAAGCGTGACCCGTCACAGCTAGAACAAAAAAATATCGCGATTTATCACGCTTTGAGCGACAAAGCGCATGCTTTGGTCGATAAACAATATGCCGTGTTAAACCAAACTATTATGCCAGCCTTGGCCAGACAAGGCATACAACTGGTGTCTAACGCGGATCGTAATGAGCAGCAAAAACGCTGGGTGGCGCGTTACTTTGAAGAAAACGTAAAGCCATTGCTAGTGCCTGTAGCACTTGATCCTTCGCACCCATTTCCAACGGTTTCGAATAAATCATTAAACTTTATCGTCTCTCTGACTGGTCAAGATGCGTTTGGCCGTAAAAACAATATTGCCATTTTAAAAGTACCACGCGTATTGCCACGCTTGATTGAGTTACCTAAACATCTCAGCAATCGCCAGCAGAAGTTCGTCTCACTTTCCAGTGTGATTCGCGCGCATTTATCTTCATTGTTCAGTGATCGGCAGATATTGAGTTTTTCACAGTTTCGCGTTACCAGGCACTCTGATTTGTCGGTGGATGAGGAAGATGTGAAAAACCTGCGGACTGCTTTGCGTATGGGCCTGGTGCAGCGTAACTTTGGTGAAGCGGTGCGTTTAGAAGTCTCAGCCCATTGCGATGAAAAGCTGGCTAGTTTTTTACTCAAGCAGTTTGACCTGCCAGTGGATTCTTTGTACCGTGTCAAAGGTCTGGTGAATGTTGGTCGACTCATGCAGTTGGCGAATATGGTAGATCGAGTAGATTTGAATTTTGTACCGTTTGAGCCTGGGATGAGTGCAGACTATGCGAAGAATGTGTCCTTATTTACTCAACTCAAACATCAAAATATCTTAATTCATCAGCCTTATGAAAGCTTTGAGCTGGTCATCGAGTTGCTGCGCGAAGCCGTATATGACGACAATGTGTTGTCGATTCAGCAAACCATTTATCGTACTGGGTCAGACCCCCGTATGATGGAGCTGCTCAAAGAAGCCGTGCGTAGAGGCAAAGAGGTCTTGGCTGTCATTGAGCTTAAAGCGCGCTTTGATGAAGAAGCTAACATCAACTGGTCAGAATCTTTAGAGTCTGTGGGTGTGCAAGTGGTTTATGGTATTGTCGGATTAAAAACACATGCCAAGATGCTACTAGTAATGCGTCGTGAGAACGAAAAGATTCATTATTATGGCCATTTGTCGACAGGTAATTACAACCCAAAAACAACGCGTTTGTATACTGATGTCAGTATGCTTACGGCTGATCCAGAGTTGACGCAGGACATGGCGCATTTATTCCGCCATATTGCCAGCCAGGTGAAGTTACCGAGCATGAAAAAACTACTGGTTTCGCCATTTAACCTGCACCGTCATATGATGGCGCATATCAAAGTTGCGACGAATGCCGCCAAAAATCAAAAGCCTGCATTTATTATCATCAAGACCAATGCGTTGACAGATATTGATTTGGTTAATGCCTTGATCAAAGCTGGTCGTGCAGGTGTAGAAATTGAGTTGATTGTTCGCGGGGCTTGTATGTTGCCAGTCGATGCGCCTGGCTTAGAAGGGCGCGTTAGAGTGCGTTCTGTGATTGGGCGTCTGTTGGAACACTCGCGTGTGTTTTATTTTAATATCAACGGTGAGGAAAAAATGTGGCTATCCAGCGCTGACTGGATGAATCGCAACATGATGGCTCGTATTGAAACCGCCTGGCCAATTGAGGATGCTGACCATCGTCAGCGGATATTGAGGGAGTGCTGTGAATTGTATCTGGCGGACAATCAGGATGCCTGGCTATTGCAGGAGCAGGGGCAATATATTCAGCATCGTGTGAGTGGCAATAACAAGCAAAGTGCACAACTCCAACTGTTGGCGCAATATGCTGGGTAGCAAGTGCAGGCTAAAGCGCGCTAATTAAATTAGTGTGCTTTTAATGACAGCTTCCAGCCAACTTTCTGCCAAATCAGTTTTTCTTCTTCTAGCAAATAATAAGATTGGGGATACTCCTCTGCCCATGGCTCAGGCAAGCTTAAGGTAAAGCCTTGCTTGCCATTAAGACTTAAAGTGGCGTCAGAGATCACTGGCAGTCTTCTGGCATGGCAAAAAATTACTGACAAGCGCAAGCACATCAGTTGTGACATAAAGTCTTTATTGCTGAAATCGATTGGACGTTTTTTGAGCTTAAATCGATGGCACAGAATCAGCAAACTCAACGTATGCAACTCACGCTGAGAGAATCCTGGAGGCTCTGTATGATCAATGATGTAGTAGCCGTGTTTGTGCGCATTCACTGGTGAGACAGCTGCGCCGATTTCATGTAGTAAGCAAGCCCATTTAAGCTGTGACTGCTGTTGTTCTGAATCACTGCTTTGATTATTGTTATGTAACTGCTTGAACAGTGTTTCGGCAATGGTGGCGACATTGTTGGCATGTTGGTGGTCAACATGAAATTTTTTCATCAAATGCACGACAGAAGTATTACGCAAATCCATGCGATGTATGTCGCGATCCAGCATGTCGTACTGCAGGCCGTGTCTTAATGCGCCTTTGGCAGCTTTTAGGGTGTCAATGCCTAAGAAGTTAAACACAGCAATCATGATAGAAAGCCCACCGCCGATCACTGGCTTACGGTCTTCTTTAAGGCCGTTAATCCGTAGCTTATCGACGGTTTTGGCTTTGATTAACTCACTTTTTAACCACAGCAAGCCTTCACGTGTGATCGTATCGTCGGGCGCTCCATAATTAGATAGGATATCAGCCAGCGCACCCACTGTGCCAGAGGCACCATAAGCCACTTCCCAGTTGGGTTTACCATACGGTTCTCCCAGAGTGTCAAATGTAGATTGTGCAGCGATTTCTGCGCGACGAAAGGCTTTTTCAGTAAAGACTTGATCAGCAAAGTGTTTCACCGACCAGGCAACTGAGCCTACATGTAAAGAAACTGTCTGTGTAGCGTCAAACCCTTGACCAATAATCCACTCGGTTGAACGGCCGCCAATGTCAACGACGACGCGCTTTTCATCTGATTGCGGTAAGAATCGGCTGACGCCTTGATAAATCAAGCGAGCTTCTTCGACGCCAGGGATGATTTCAACTTCAAAACCAAGTGCCTCTTTGGCCATTGCAAGAAATTTGTCGCTATTACGCGCTTCGCGTAATGTTTGTGTGGCAACTGCTCTGACTTGTGAGGCATTAAAGCCTTTAATACGCTCGCCAAACCTGGCAAGACAGCGGACGCCACGTGCCATTGAGGCTTCTGATAAATTTCCTTCATCATCTAAGTCAGCCCCTTGACGCACAGGCTCTTTAATATATTCAATGCGTTGAATGAGACCGTGGTCTAAACGACCTATTTCAAGTCGAAAGCTGTTTGAACCAATATCAATGGCTGCTAGAACGGTTTGTGGTTGCGTAGTGGCAGAAGATTCTTCAAGCATATGGCACGAGGTCAGTTGACAGTGTGATTACAAATGATCATAAATTATTCAACGGCTATTATAACGGGTTCTTCAACCTTAGGCTGCCTTGTACCTGCATTAAAATAGGATGTGTAAAAGATTAAAATTTGTATATTCAAAGCTAAGTCATTGATTATGCTTGCTACTATTGTAGCCGAAGGGTAGAATTCGGCGTCATTCATAAAAAAGCAACGTCGATTGATTAGACTCGCTTTTTATGTTGTATTTATTGGTCTTTAATATAAAGGAAGTCAAATGAGTCAGTTATTAAAAACATTATTATTAGGTTTAACACTTGCTGTGTCAGTTTCAGCTTGTCAAAAAGCAGAAGACACAGCTGAGGCAGCTGCAGATGCTACTTCTTCAGCAGTAGAAGCTACAGCTGAAGCAGCGGCAGATGTGGCCGAGTCAGCTGTTGAAACAGCAAAAGACGCAACAGATGCAACAGTTGAAGCTGCTGGTAATGCGGTTGACGCGACTGCTGAAGTTGCCTCTGATGTTGCTGACGCAACTACAGAAGCTGCGGGTGATGCGAAAGATGCTGCCGCAGCAGCAATTGAAGCGGCAAAAGAAGCTGCTGAGCACTAATTTTTAATTAGTGAAAAGTATTGTAAAAAAGGAGCTGATTAGCTCCTTTTTTAGTACCTTTTTACGATTATTAACGGTGAGAGGAGGATAAAGAGGAGATACTCAAGACAAGAAAATTGAACGTTTTGTGAAACCTAATTCTGTGCTGATCTTGCGTCACAAAACATCAATTCAGGTGCTGTAACCTAGATACAAACTAAAGAATCATACTTGGCACATATCATGCTACTTTATGATTGAGACTGTTATTAATATTAAGAAAAAAGAGTATTGGGTTCGAATGAGTAATATCACTTTTTTAGTTAGTGCTGTGTTAACCGTGTTTCTACTGCAAGGTGTAGAGCAAACACGCTTGGTTTCTACAGTCGTAAAAACACAGGTATCTGCACCAGATATGGTGCTTGATAGCGTCAAAAACAGGGCATTTAGCCTGAAAACAACCGATTCTATACATCAAAACCAGATTGATAACCTTAACCTAACTCCTGAGACTATCCTGACCAAGTCTTAATGTTTTGGCCAATCGCCAATTATTTTCCATTAGTAAGTCTCTGAACGCTCAACGCTTAAGCTCAATAAGCTTGATTCAAATTTCAACACCTTTGTTGAAATCTCAACATCAAAACGCCTTTACGTTAGATTGGCAAAAATAATGTAGAGGCTACATTTTGAATGACACGGGTAATCGTGCGTTGCGAGCTTTCGGATAATGCATAAGCAAATAAATCCGTACGACCAATCATTTTGCCGAATTCTCTTTCAATTGATAAATTACTAGCCTGATCAGACATACTGTTACTGATTAAATAAAGCTGCCCATTATTGCGTTTGGCATGACTCAATTTCCATGCGGAAACTTCTAGGTTGCGCGCGTAATGATAAATGATTTGTGGATCCAGCTCTTGAGTAAAATAAAAAGCTGATTTACCGCCATGTGCTTTGAGCAACATGGTTTGCAGGCCAACGATAAAAGCCATGACACGGTCACCTTCAAAGTTGGGTTCAAATGCCAAAAAGATGGCTTCTTTGCCTTGTAGCTGATTAAGGGATTTAAAGTGATAACCGTGATGCTGAGCCTGATTAAAAATAAAATTCACCATTTGCTCAGGTGTTTTAAAGCGTGTTTTTTTCAATTCAGTAGGATTACGTCTATATAGCTTAAGCATGATCGTGCGTAAGGATGCCATATTGCGCCGTATTTCAATGTCAGCTAGCCGGTTAGCCTCTGTTTTTGCCAGTTGGTGAATGGAGCTTTGGTCAGGCTCTTGTGGAATGGTTGATTGCTGATCAATACTACCTGTTAATGATTTGATTGTTTGGCTGCAGGAGGCAATGAGTGCAGCAAGGAAAAGGTAACAGAGTAGTGTGGTCACCTTATGTCGAAAGGTCATCACGCTATAGATTTTGCCCACTTAATGCGCTCTGTTGGAAAAATGACACTAAAGGTGCTTCCTTGTCCATATTTGCTTTCTACATTCAGTTTTGCCTGATGGCGTGAGAGAATATGTTTAACGATGGATAGACCTAGGCCAGTGCCGCCAGTGAGGCGACTGCGCCCTTTATCTACACGATAAAAGCGCTCAGCAATTCGCGCAATATGTTCGGACTCAATGCCAATTCCGTGATCTTGCACACTAAAGATAGCATGATCATGATTGGTATGCCATCGCACGATAATGTCACCACCCTCTGGGCTGTAGCGAATTGCATTGCTGATTAAGTTAGAGAGTGCGCTTTGGATTTCACTGATGTCGCCAGTGATGTGTAGGTCAGGGGTGATGGTTGATTGTATGTTGTGTCGGCCTTGGCTTAGGTTCTTTGCATCATTGACAAGGCTGTTGATGAGCTGATCCATTTTTATGACAGTATCGTTGGGCGTTTGCACATTGCTCTCGATTTGAGACAGTACTAACAAGTCATTGATCAGCGTCTGCATTCGATTTGTCTGATCCTGCATCATGGTGAAGTATGTGCGCGTGCTATCTGGTATTGCACCGTCCATATCCATTAAGGTTTCGACAAAACCGCCAACAACCGTTAACGGTGTACGCAGCTCATGTGACACATTGGCAATAAAGTCACGTCGAACAGTGTCGATACGTTCTAGCTGTGTAATGTCGCGGGAGATTAATAGCTTTTGTCGCTTCCCATAGTTGACGATTTGGAGTTCTAGCGTGGATTGTTGTAGTGGCGATTGTATTTTAATGGGGTCCAGTTGCTCGTAATTATCCTCATGGAGGTAGTCAATAAATGCTTGTTGGCGCACAAGGTAGTTAATTGGCTTGTTAAGGTCTTTTTGGATGTCCAGCCCTAGCATTTGCTCAGCGGGTACATTACACCACTCAATTTCATTGCGCGCATTCAATACAATAATGCCATCAGGCAAAGCGCCTGCAGCATGTCTGAAGCGTGCTAGCTCAGCACTAAGTTGAGTTTGTTGCCTGAGGTTTTTACGGTGGGATTTATATAGTTGAGCCAGTACATCTTCCCAGATGCCACCACCAACAGGGATTTTAGAAAGAATAGGTTTTTTGAGCCACTCTTGGAGCGCATGCATCCAGTAAACGTGATAGGCGATATAGCTCATTAAGCCAAGTGTAAAGATCACCAGCGCTGTCATGCTGCTGCTGATCAGTCCGATAACCAGGCAGAAAAGGCTAAAGATGCAAAAGAACCAAGCCGTTTTCCAGCGAATGTCGTTCACAGAGATGCTCTAAACTTTGAAAGCTGAAACTATAGCGGGTTATCGATTAGGCTTGCAAGCATTATTGCGTGCAGACTTATTCCGTAGAAAAACGATAGCCAGCACCGCGAACAGTTTGGATTAAGTTTTCATGACTTGTTCTTGATAAGGCGTTGCGCAAACGGCGGATGTGCACGTCAACGGTACGATCTTCAACAAAAACGCGATCTCCCCAGACTTTATCCAATAACTGGCTGCGTGTATGTACGCGTTCTGCATTCGTCATAAAGAAATGCAACAGTCTGAACTCTGTCGGGCCAAGATCAATATTTTCGTCATTACCCATGACGCGATGCGTAGTTGGATCCAGCGTTAAGCCTTTAATCGAAATTGGATCATCTGTCATCTGTGGCGCACGACGGCGTAACACTGCTTTGATGCGTGCGTTAAGCTCACGTGGGCTAAATGGTTTAGTGACATAATCATCTGCACCCACCTCCAGGCCACGGACTTTGTCATACTCATCACCACGTGCAGTCAGCATAATAATGGGAATGTTTTTAGTCACCGGGTTTGATTTTAAACGGCGGGCAAAGTCAATCCCGTTCATACCTGGCAGCATCCAGTCTAATAAAATCAAGTCAGGCACTGTTTCACGCATCAAGTCTTGTGCTATCTCGACACTGAGTGCGCGAATAGGATGGTGGCCAGCTTGTGTAATATTCAGTGCAAGCAACTCTTGGATGGTTGGTTCATCTTCTACTACTAAAATATTGGCAGGCATTTCTGTCTCCTCGACTAATCATTTTTGCCTATTCTGCGATGGGACTTGAACAGATTTGTGACAATTATATGACAGTTATATGACATGACATAAATACAAAAAAAAGCCTGTCATTTTGTTATCAAGATGTTAATGGAATGTAAATTATCTGTATAATCAAATGCAATCCAGAAGTTTGTAGTGAAGACAATAAAAGGGGTGAGCAAGGATGGGGGACTTTTTATCAAAAGCAAGAATCACGGCTAGACCGGGATTTAATCGTTGGCTGGTGCCGCCAGCAGCGTTGGCAGTGCATTTGTCGATCGGGATGGCGTATGGCTTTAGTGTGTTTTGGAAGCCATTAGGCAAGGCCTTGATGGATGCGACAGGCACACCGTTACAAGCGTGTGCCGCAGGTGCAACGACATTCGCAGAAAAAGTTTCAGGCTTAATGGTTGCGCTTTTTGCCACAGACTGTAACTGGACCCAGTTTGATCTAGGTTGGATGTATACCTTATTTTTTGTCTTTTTGGGTTGCTCAGCAGCGATTTTTGGGGGCTGGTAGAGCGTGCAGGCCCGCGTAAAGCAGGTTTGGCGGCTGCCTTATTGTGGGGTGGGGGCTTATTAATTTCTGCTTACGGTATTTATATTCATCAGCTCTGGTTAATGTGGCTGGGGTCTGGTGTGATTGGTGGCATTGGCCTTGGGCTGGGTTATATCTCTCCAGTGTCGACATTGATTAAATGGTTTCCTGACCATCGTGGTATGGCTACAGGTATGGCCATTATGGGCTTTGGTGGTGGCGCGATGATTGGTTCGCCAATAGCCACCATGCTGATGAAACATTTTGCGACAGCTAATTCGGTAGGTGCTTGGCAGGCGTTTGCAGTACTGGGCTGCATTTATTTTGTTGCGATGAGCATAGGCTCCTTGTCTTACCGTGTGCCTGCTGATAATTGGAAGCCAGAGGGCTGGTCACCTGATGCCAGTAAACAGAACAAAATGATCTCAACAAAGCATGTACATTTGAAAAATGCACATAAAACACCACAGTTTTGGCTGATCTGGTTGGTGCTATGTATGAATGTGTCAGCTGCGATTGGCGTGATAGGTGCCGCCTCACCAATGTTACAAGAGACGTTTGGCGGTCTGTTGATAGACCAGCCTGAATTAGGGTTGGCTGAAATTAAACAAGATGAAAGTTTAACCGCGGCAGCGGCGGCAGTAGGGGCTGGCTTTGTTGGTTTGATCTCGTTGTTGAATATTTTTGGTCGGTTCTTCTGGGCAACGTCTTCAGATAAACTTGGGCGTAAAAACACTTATCATATATTTTTTGGACTAGGCATCTTGCTTTATGTGGGTGCGGCTTATGTGGCCGGTTTCAAAGGCTTAGCAATTTTTGTCGCCATTGTTTGTATTATTTCATCGATGTATGGCGGTGGTTTTGCAACGATCCCAGCCTACTTAGCGGATATTTTTGGTACCCAGTTTGTTGGTGCGATTCATGGCCGTTTATTAACTGCATGGGCAACCGCAGGCATCATTGGTCCCGTGGTGGTGAATTATATGCATGATGTGCGTATTAATGAGGGCGTACCTTATGATGAGGTCTATGCGCCTATCTTTATGGTATTGACCGTCCTTTTAGTCATCGGGTGGATTGCTAATATGCTGATTAAGCCCGTAGATGAGAAGTTTTATATGACGGATGCTGAGTTAGCCGCTGAGCGCACGGTTAACACAGAGAGCAGGTCTGCAGTCGCACAAAGCAATGAAAATTATCAAGAGAGTAGCCAGTTATTGCTTATAGTGGCTTGGATACTGGTTATCGTGCCAATCAGTTTTGGTATCTGGAGTACGATACAAAAAGCGTGGGCGTTGTTTAGTTAGTGCGCATATGCTTGAGTGAAAAAGCCTGATTGGCCTCGTTCGATCAGGCTTTTTTGTTGAATGTGAGTTGCACATAGAGATGCTTGGTTAATTGCGGTAAAATGCATGTTTAAGTTAAGCGACGCGGCAGCGTTGTAGAAAGCAGCAAACAAAACATGAAAACAATCGCTCAAAATTTATCAGGCGCGGGCTTGCGCATTGGTATTGTCCTATCCCGTTTTAATCATGAAGTCGGTCAGGCGCTATTAAGTGCGTGTGAATCCAAGTTGATCGAGCTAGGGGTTGCCGCAGACGACATCACTTTAGCCACTGTGCCAGGTGCGCTGGAAACACCATTAGTGCTGCAAAAAATGGCACAAAGTGAGGTCTTTGATGGTCTAGTCGCTTTAGGCACGATTATTCGTGGTGAAACCTATCACTTTGAGATTGTGGCGAATGAGTCAGCGCGTGGTATTTCAGAAGTGCAGCTACTAACAGGAGTGCCTGTTGCTAATGCGGTATTGACAACAGAAGATGAAGATCAAGCTGAAGCGAGAATGCAGGTTAAAGGGGCTGAGGCTGCTGAAGTCGTCGTCGAAATGATTCACTTGTTGAAGGCATTATGATGGCAGAGAAAAAACCAGTGACTAGTCTGGTGGTTGAGTCAGATCAGCCCAAAAAGACAGCAAAAGCAAAGAAAAAAGGTGGTCAAAGCCGTAGAAAATCCAGAGAGCTAGTGTTAAAGGCCCTGTATCGCGGCATGTTTAATCAGACAGATTTGGCCCCTGTGTTTAAAGATATGCTGGATGATCCCGATTATCGTAAGGCTGATGAAAGTTATTTTAAAGCGTTGCTGGAAAATGTTTCATCACATCTAGAAGAAATTGATGGCAAACTGCAGCCACATATTGACCGTGAGCTAAAAGAGTTGAGCCCGATTGAGCATTCAATATTGCGCCTAGCAGGTTATGAGCTCATGTTTGACATGAGTATTCCATATCGAGTTACGATTAATGAGGCTGTAGAGCTAGCGAGAGTATTTGGTGGTACTGATGGACATAAGTATATCAATGCAGTGTTGGATAAACTGGCGCAAACGGTAAGGCCGCAAGAAGTGGCGAGCCACAAATCTTAAAGAGTGGCTTTGAGGGAGTGGTTGCTGATCACACCATCATCTGAGATGCGTAAGTAGCTACCTTGCTCATACCAGTCACCTAATACATATCTTGTTGTCGCATGGTCATCAACTTGGATGGCATGGATATCTGGTCGGTGTGTATGGCCGTGGATCAGTGCTGGTGGATAATGATATTCGCAGATTAAGTTGGCAACGGCATCATCATTCACATCCATAATCATCATGGATTTTTCTGCTTTTGCAGATTCACTTTGTTTACGTATCTTAGCAATTTGCGCTTTACGGGCTGCTAAGGGTTGTTTTAGGAACTGTTGCTGCCAGCCTGCTTGGCGGAATTGGCTACGCATGGCTTGATAGGCTGTATCATCGGTGCATAATGCATCGCCATGGCTAAGTAAGATGTTGGTCTGTTGGTGTTGTAACAAAGTTGGGTCAGGCAGTATCGTTAAATTGCAGTCATTGGCGAATTGAGTGCCAATTAAAAAGTCCCTGTTTCCGTGCATAAAATACACATGTGTGTCACTCAA
>SPJL01016255.1_pt1 | contig 11063 bp, 12 predicted proteins | sample 3741751 | NCBI WGS metagenome assembly SPJL01 (sample SAMN10925998, study PRJNA522277) | cold seep metagenome | isolation source: Elba SIP-enriched marine methane seep metagenome, extraction at timepoint T3 | place: Italy: coast of Elba, Mediterranean Sea
AAAAATTGGTTACCAAGACTACCGTAAGTAAGTCATAAGAGTAATCAAATTCCTTTAAATTAATAAAACTACAAAATGGGATTATTTTCTTTTCTTAAAAATGCTGGAGCAAAAATCTTTAAAAAGAAATCAACTCCAGAAGCAGCAGCTCCTGCAGAGGCCGCAACTCCTACTAAAATTGAAGCGCTCGAAAACGAAGTTCGTCGCCTAGGTATTCCAGTTCAAGGCCTTTCTCTTGACCTCGCTGAGCAGGTAATCATTCACGGTAAAACCGACACCAATGCCGATCGCGAAAGAGTCATCTTGGCCTTAGGTAATGTAGAAGGTATCGGAAGTGTAGAAGATCATATCGAAGTGGCTAACCCTGAGCCAGAAGCAGTATTTTATACCGTAAAGAAAGGAGATAGTCTCTCTTTGATCTCTAAAGCTCAGTATGGCGATCCAATGAAATACCAACAGATTTTTGAAGCTAACCGCCCAATGTTAGAACATCCTGACAAGATTTATCCTGGCCAGGTATTGCGGATTCCGCAGTAAAAGTTATTGACGGTGTCCGGTGTATTGGTAACCGGTGTACGGAATTCTCTCTGGAGAATAAAACCATACACCGGATACCAGTCACCGATAAATCAGAAACCTTCCTCTCCTACTTCGGTACCAAATCAAATTCCACTCTTCTATTCAACTGGCGTCCTGTTGGCGTGGTATTATCCGCAATTGGGCGCGCTTCTCCATATCCGATATATCGTAGGCGATCGGTAGCAATCTCTTGTTCGACCAAGTAATCGTAGCAGGACTGAGCTCGTTGCTCCGAAAGGCTGAGGTTTTTCTCTTCTGTACCCGTATCATCGGTATGACCGCTGATAACCAGGCGGTAGTCAGGATAACGGCGTAGGATATCTGCGACCCGATTAAGGATAGCGGAAGATTCCGTTTTCAATTGGGCCTTACCCGTCTCAAATTGAACCGCTTGGATAGCGTATTCCAAGGTCGCCTTGTCTTCTTGTTTGATTTCGGGACAACCATTATTGGAAGCGTTTCCAGCCATATTTGGACAACGGTCTTTACCATCATCAAGTCCATCTTTATCTGTATCCGGGCAACCTTGGGCATTGATAGGACCAGGATTGCGAGGACAGCGATCTTCGCTATCGGGCGTACCATCACCATCGGTATCTGGGCAGCCCCGAACGGTACCAGCCTGAGTAGGACAATCGTCTTCGAGGTCTTCAAAACCATCACCATCGCGGTCGGCAATGGGACAACCATTATTGGCCGTGGGCCCTGCCTCTTCTGGGCATTCGTCTTTTTGATCGGCTAGGCCATCACCATCGGTATCCGGGCAGCCTTTTAGATCAGCAGTACCAGCTACCGTGGGGCACTCATCCTCATTATCCGCAATACCATCAAAATCGGTATCCGGGCAACCATTAAAGGCCGCGATCCCCGGCACATCAGGGCAGGCATCTTTATCATTACTAATTCCATCACCATCATAATCGGTGCCCAGCAATTGGGTCGTATCTAAATTCTCCGTCACCTTACCAACCATGAGACCAAAACCAATTCCGTGTTGGATATTATCGCGGTCAGGAGAAAGGGATTTGCGAAATTCTGATTGCAGGTTAATGTAGGCATAGTTGCCCAGGCGGATATTAAGCCCTACGCCGATGGGGATCTGAATATTCATATCCGCATTTTCTTCAAATACGGCTCCGGCTCCCAAAAGGCCATAGGGAATCAGGCGATTTTTATACTCAAAATACTGCAACTGCACTAGCCCATCAATACTGATCGTAGTTCGATTTTCTTCCTCCCCGGGCAAGTTAATGACACTAACTTTGGCAGGAATAACGGCATTGATCCGACGACTAATATTGCGCAGGTAATCGATTTCAAAACCACCCCGATAATTTTCGAAGCTCATCAGGTCGCCCGTCATAGGGATATGGTAATCCGTGACAATGCGTTTGAAAACCAAGGCATTCGGTCGGTGAGGGCTTTGGGCAGTGAGTAGTTGGAAGCTAAATAATAATAGAAAGGTTAAGCAAGCGTAACGTGTTGGAATCATGTTCTTGGATGTTTTTAATCAGCCACCGATAGCATAGATTCGGTAGAGATATGGGATTTTAATTGTACGCAAAGCAGGAGGTGAAAGTTACGAAACGCTAGCTTCCGTAACTTATTCGGTCTCAATATAGGAAGAAGTGGGCAAAAAGTCAGCCGCAGGGGTCAGAATAGCTCCAAATATTGGGAAAGCCTTCATTGTTCAACACCTTGATCCAGCCTTTCAAAATTTGGGCTTCGCCCTTCCTCCCTCGGCAATAATCCTCCTTTGTAGGATAGCGAATGACCTTCACCTGAGCCCAATTGCCTTGTGTATCGCCAGTCAGTTGGATCGTAAAATAAGGATCATCATAGGCTGGGTGGCTAGTAATCCGATGCACTTTAGTGGCAGTGGCCTGTGGAGCATCTCGCAAATTGAGATTGAGCCCTTCCACAGGAGTATAATACTTTAATTTCCCAAACTCCCCACAGCATTCCCATAAGGCCATTCATACAAAGGCAAACGAAGCAGGTGTTGGCCTCGGTTATAAGCGGGCTCTACCACCATCCAAGCAGGAGTAAGCACGCCGATTCCACGGGGATCGTATTCATTGAGCTGGGCACAGGTTGTGGTCCATGGAATTGCAAAAAATACCAGCAAAAAAAGCCACTTATTATCCAACTTCATCGTTGTGATTTTAGTAGTTGTTTAAACCCTGAAATGGTCTACAGTTTCAGTTAAGTACAAGGACATAATAATATTCCTTAATTTTACGCAGTTTTAATTAACGCTCCAATTCGAGAAATTCCAAAATCAACAATTATTTGCCTAATGAAGCAATTTACACTCCTATTAACACTTGCCATCCTTAGCCTTTGGTCTTGCAAAAGCGATGACGAAATGGTAGTAACCGATCCCGAAATTAGCCTCACCGCAGATATTGACCTTAGTCAGGCAGCCTGTGTCAATATTCCTTTTCAGATCAAAGTGGATCTCCGAACCAATGCAGATATTGGAATCGATATCTTTAGCATTACCAAAAACGGTACGGAAACACTCATCGAAGAAAACGCTATCATACCCAACAACTTGGTTTATACCTTCAATTACTCCGCTTCCAATGAAGATTTGGAGCAAGGTAATATTGAATTCACCTTTTCCCTAACCGATAAAGACGGCGCTACTACAACTGAAGTTTTGCTACTCGATATTGTCAACGAGTATGCCTTTCTACTGGAAGTCGCCACTCCCGATCCTAGCTGGGATTTGGTAAAAAATGAAGCCGTAAGTGTCGAAGATGGCGCAAACGTCGACTTTTTTATGACCACCGATACCGAACCCTGTGGTTTTGGTTGTCTTCGTTACCGCTTTACTTTTACCAGCAAAAACGAAACGCAATTTTATGCCCTCCCCTACAATTCAGTGGTCAGTCCTTTTAGTCGCGACCTTAAGCAGGATGTTTTATTGTCGGAAATATCGGGAATCACGCCCGTCAAAGAATTGGTGGTTTACAGTACCTTCCCCGCTGACGTAACGGCTACGGGGGAATTGAACAATCTCCCCGTCGTAGCGCAAATCAGAGGTACGGATGAATACGCCTTGATTGAGCGCCTTCCATCGCAACCCGGTAGCTTTTACTATCGCAAACGTTCTGCAAACGCTGGAGGGAACTAATCGCCCAAGTACTTAATTTTATTTGCTAGCAAGCTGCTTATTTTGCTTTTTCAGCTTTCTTGCCACTCGGTTTAGGATGATTCCACCAATCACTCCAGGGGCCAACCATACCACTAATGGTGGTAAAAAGTTGATATTAGTGACGCAAAAGGCAGTCAAGGTGGCAATATAAGAACCTCCCATCCGCACGGCATGATGATGTAACCAAAAGCGCTTGAGCGGAGCTGTTCCCATTCTTCGACCTTGAAAATATTGTAGATCAGTACCGCCATTTAGCAAACAAACCGTACCAAAGACGAGGTAGAGGATTCCCATACCTTGGGTATTTTGGAGGATAGCATTTATCCCCAGCCCAAGCATTACCAAACCAGCCAAGCCCACTAGGCCCGCCACGATCCAATCCAAATTGGCAATTGGGGTTGATCGCTTCTTGTATTGCACAGCTCGTACTCCACTAAAGGTCATATAAAAACTAAAGACGCCAATCAGCATCAGAAAAAGGAGGCGTTCGGGTTCCATTAGGAATAAGAAGGTAGAGGTCACAAAAACGCCAAACATTCCAAAGAAGTAGACCCAACCAGAGTTGTTATGCAGCTTACTCCCCTTTTTTGAAAACATGGGGACCAAGCCAACAAAGAGCGCGGTAAAACCGGAGATAACATGGATAACTAAGAGGGTCGCAGTAAGATTCATCGTTCAATATTTTAGGAATTAAGGAAAGGGAGCAGCCCTGAATATGGGGGCGATGAATCAAATGTAAGCGGCTTTTGAAAGAGAAATTGAACTAGGTGTTGGTTGACAAGCAATTGGGATAAAAAGCATCAAAAAGGTAGGAATGACAAGGCTTTGGGATGAATGACAAGGTCCGAGGGCTAATTTTAGTTGGCAAAATAGGCGCGAACGAGGGGGACGAATTTACGAGAAACGGGCACCCTTTCCTCCGTTCCCTTGAGTTGCAATTTAAAACCTTGGGCATTACCCGTGACTTGCTCTACTTGTTGTAGATTGACGATATAGGAACGATGACAGCGGATGATGTGGGGCTTGGGAAGTTCGATTTCGAGTTGTTTTAAAGTGCTGCGAACCACTTGCTGTTGTTGTTGCTCGGGCCCTTGATGTACGAATCGGGCGTAATTGCCTAGGGATTCGATATAAAGGAGTTGTTGGGGAAAAACGGCCACTACTTCTTGGGGCAATTGGATTTGGATGGGCGCTTGAGGTGTGGGACTGGAAGGTTTAATTGTTTCGGGGTCAATGTCTTGGCTAGCATCCACATATTTCCGAAAGAGATGATTGTGACTAATCAACACCAAAAAGGAAGCAGGGATAACGCCTAGGATAAAAGTATTGAAGACCATCGAGCGGAGCAATAATCCAAAATCATCCTGGCTTCCGAGGGCGCGGGTGTAAAATACATTGCCTAGAGCGATCCCCATGATCATGGCAGCTTGTAGCACAATCTCTTTGAGTACGATCCAATTCTGATCTCTGATCTGAGGAATAAGGCGGGGAAGGTATTGGAAAAAATAGACGACGGTGAAGGTCACCAGACCATAGCCAAAGATTTTGAATTCTGCGTATGGGCCGGGAAAATGGTGGAGACCGAAAGGTCGGAAGAGCAGTAGAAATAGGCCGATAAAGATACCCACACCAAGTGCTACCCGAAAACTTCGAGGGGTAGGACTTGGTGCTGGATATGGCGCTTGGAGTATTTTCCAGATCATGCCCCAAAATAAGGAAAGTCGCTTGGCTTACAAAGTGGCACTTTAAGGAAGAAAAAGATTATTCCGTTACCTCTACTCCACGCCAGAAGGCTACATAGCCTTTGATATGACTTGCCATATCCGAGGTTTCAGGATAGAACCAAGCCGCATCCTGATTTTGCTTACCTTGTACTTCAAGATTATAGTACGAAGCCGTACCTTTCCAAGGGCAAACTGTATGAGTATCAGAGACTTTGACGAAATCTTTGTTGATCGTTTCTGGTGGAAAATAGTGGTTTCCTTCTACGATTTTGGTACGATCGCTCTCCGCGATTACTTGTCCATTCCAAATTGCTTTCATGATAGATAATTTTTGATCCAAAAGATAAACAATATAGGTCCTTATAAGTTCTCCGTTTGGAAATTGAGGAGAATTTATAATCTTTGCGCATCATTCAATTTTTAACTCATCGACTTATGAAAAAGCCACTTGTAGCCCCCCTAGATCGCGACTCGAATCCAGAATTGGAAGAAATGGTTCAGTTTTACAACGAAACGCTGGGTTTTACGCCCAACAGTTTATTCACCATGATGCGTCGCCCACGGATTGCGGAGGCTTTTCTGGAGATGAACCGCGCGGTGATGGAAAACAAAGGCCGGGTTACTAGTGCCCTCAAACGCTTAATTGCCTATCTCTCCAGTATGACCACTGGCTGCCGTTACTGTGAGGCCCATGCCATTCGGGCCGCCGAACGCTACGGCGCAGAACAGGAAAAATTGGAAAACATCTGGTCCTATAAAACACATCCCGCCTTTAGCGATGCTGAAAGAGCTGCTTTTGACCTAGCTATTGCCGCTTCCCAAGTACCCAACGCTGTAGATGATGCCATCTCCGAGAATATGCGCCAACATTGGGATGAGGGAGAAATTGTGGAAATCTTAGGTGTAGTGGCCCTCTTTGGTTACCTCAACCGTTGGAACGATAGCATGGGAACGCAGTTGGAAGAACCCGCTGCTGATTCTGCCAATCAATACCTCGGACAAAAAGGTTGGAACCGTGGAAAGCACCAGTATTAAACTGGTGTTTTAAATGGGCTTGGCGAAGGTAAGAGACTACCTGAACAATGTTTTTGTTTCCTGCTCGCTCAGATTTTGGTTCTGAACGAAGCTTCTTCCGCAATAGAAATTGGGAAGCTAAAAAATTCCTTGCCGAAGGTATTGGAGCCTTGGTCCGGTTCAAACAATAACACGAGCGATCAGAAAGCATTGAGTAGTTACTTTCAATCCATTGGAGAGGCCTACCCAAAAGCTGGCTGGGAAAAGAGAAAAAAGCATTGGTAGACAAGTTACTACAAAAGGTAGCTTCTACTTTTGTGGAAAGTAAAAACCCTATCCTCCTCATTTATAGTTATGAACCAGATGATTTTGTCGAAAACTTTAATCATTATAAAAACTCCATTAACTTAAAGTTTATCGGCATTTTCAATACTGAATTTTATCCACCAGATGATACCATAGAAAAGATGGTAACCGAATTTTGCTCTAATTGTGGACCTAAATTACCTTTAAGGCCCATACCCCATTTATTTAAACACATGGCCTATCACAAATTCAATGAGTATACTTATGAAGCCCTAGAAGACCAATACGATAGAACAATTTTGGAAACACTAAGGTATTGAATACAAAAGTGAGGGAAATACCCGGAGGAAATAGTTTAGTTGTGATACCTTTATTGGTAACAAATCTGAACAACATGAATAAAGTATTTTTCCTCCCCCTCTCCATAATACTAATGATGATATCGTCTTGTAATGAACCTATATCTTCTGATGCTAGCGAGGTATTATACCAATCCGACCAATTTTCGATCTTCAAGGATAAAGTTGTTCAAGGCGACAACATCGCAAGCGTTGTTTCTCCTACCCATTTAAAATCAAACTATAAAAGCCCGGCCAGCACCACTTTTTCCCGCTTGATCAAATTCAAATTTAGCATCAACGAAAAAGACAATGAGCTCGCTCCCGGAAGCGATCACTGGGTCATTATCGGTAAAGAACAGGAATCGCCAGTCGTCACTTTTGGGGCGAAGCCTCAAGCCTTGCCCGAGCAACCTGATTCTTATTTGCCAACCAATTATGAGTACACTTTCAAGGTCGATGTAGCGCCAGTATTAAAACAATTTGCTGAACAAGGCTACTACGAAACCTATAATGGTTCCAAAATAGCAAAGGGGGATTTCAAAGGCTTTTATATCGCCGGTGGCGCGGAACCCCTGACTTGGGATTTTGTAAATCTAGATAGTAAAGGTTTAAAATTGCAAGTCACCGAGGACCCCAACATTTACAGTATCACCTTAAACCTCAATCCTTATAACGAAGCTGACAATCAAGCCAAGGAATGGAAATTGACGGAAGATATTTCGCAAAAAGCGCAGTATTCCTCAGATCAAACAATCGTCGATGCACTATTCAATTTATCCTTAGAGGAAGCGCGGAAAAACATTGAACCCGATAGTACTTTGAGAACCGGAGCTAAATGGGGCGGCGTCTGGACCAGAGATGTGAGCTATAGCATTTTGTTGGCCTTTGCCTATCACGAACCCGAGGTCGCTAAGATCAGTTTGCGACGAAAAGTAAAACGGGGGCGAATCATACAAGATACCGGCTCGGGAGGAGCCTGGCCCGTTTCATCAGATCGGACCACCTGGGTACTAGCTGCTTGGGAAGTTTATAAGGTAACGGGAGAACAGGCCTGGCTAGACGAAGTCTATCCCATTATCAAAAATACTTTGGAGGACGATTTCAAGACTATTTACGATAAAAAAACGGGAATGTATTCGGGCGAATCTTCCTTCTTGGATTGGCGGGAACAAACTTACCCCAAGTGGATGGACAATAAGGACATTTACGTTTCTCAAAATTTAGGAACCAATGTCGTGCATTATCAGGCCCATCGTATTTTGTCGAAAATGGCCAAGCTCCAAGGAGAAGCGCATGAGGTGTACGAAGCACGAGCCGAGCAAATCAAGCGAGGCATCAACCAGTATCTTTGGATGAAGGAGCAAGGGTATTACGCTCAATATTTGTACGGTCGCGATGACTTGATGGTCTCTCCACGGTATGAGGCATTGGGCGAAGCCTTGGCCGTTTTGTTTGACGTAGCCGATCAAGAGCGGGCCGCATCAATCATTGGACGATCGCCTTTGACGGCTTACGGTGCCACCTGTATTTATCCTCAAATCCCGGGCATTCCACCTTATCACAATAATGGGATTTGGCCTTTTGTACAATCTTATTGGAATTGGGCGGCGGCTAAAACGGGCAATGAAGCCGTGCTCAATCATGGCTTGGCAAGCGTATATCGAGCAGCCGGATTATTTTTAACCAACTATGAAAACATGGTTGCCGAAACCGGAGATTTCCTAGGCACTGAAATCAACTCTCATCGGATGTTGTGGAGTATGGCGGGCAATTTGGCGATGGTGCATCGCATCTTTATGGGGATGGATTTCCAAGTGGAGGGATTGTATTTTAATCCGGTGGTTCCCAAGGCCTATGGAGGTACCAAAACCTTGAGTAATCTCCAATATCGGAATACGGTGTTAACCGTTATGGTGGAAGGGCATGGCAATCAAATCAAATCCATTAGTATTGATGGCAAGACCGTTGAACAAGCTTTTATTCCCAAGGATTGGACGGGCGAACATCAGATCATAATCGAATTGTCCAATAATGAATTTCCTCACCAAGCCATCAACCTGGTGCAAAATCAGTTTACCCTGCCCACCGTTTTGGCAAGTCGAGAAGGTAAGCGGTTAAAGTGGCAAGCGGTTAAAGGAGCTAAAGCTTATCGCATCTATAAAAATGGAGCTTTTCTTGAATCTTCTACCCAAACCGAGTTGGAAGCAGAGGACCTCAATTATGTTTCCTATACCGTCAGTGCTGTCGATGAGGCAGGAAAAGAAGGCTTTAGAAGTGAGCCCATCGTTTTTGCCAAAGAAAGCAAAATCATTGAGATCGAGGACTATGCTTCTTCTTCCAATTTACCTTATTCCAACTACTCCGGTAAAGGTTTTGTGGCGATCAGTAATCAAGAAAATAAAGTGATCAATATCAGTTTTGAGGTAGAAAAGGCAGGAGCCTATGTTTTGGATTTACATTACTCCAATGGTAGCGGGCGTTGGAATACGAATAACAAATGTGCGATTCGGAGTTTAAGTTTGAATGGCGAATATCAGGGAGCGGTCGTACTGCCGCAAAGGGGTAAGGACGAGTGGTCAGAATGGGGTTTTTCCAATAGCATAGGAGTTGCCTTAAAGGCGGGGACTAATGTGGTAAAAATTCATTTTGAAGATTGGAACAATAATATGGATGTGGACATAAATAAGGCCATGCTTGATTATTTAAGGATAATTCGCAAAAATTAGGAAGGATAAAAAAGGAGAAATATAGCAGTCTGGAAAGCATGGAAGTGCTTGAAAAAGCAGTTGCTTTAAACACAAAAGAAACCAGTCCAGAAATGAAAATTCAGCTAGGAATTCTAATTCTTTGTTTACAACTTGGATGCGCTGGTCAAACTGAACAGGCCGCTGCGGAAAATAATATTTCCTCCACAACGGCTAGCAGTCAAACAAGTCCCACTCCCCCAGCCCATCCTCCAATTCAAAAACTCGCTCAACTAAATATCACCAAGCCCAGCACTAATTACCAGACCGTAAAGAATCAGGTCAAGGTCAAACGAGATCAATTGGCCACCAAGGAATTAAGCATAGATTCTAGCAGTCAAATTTTTAAAACGACCTTACTTCATCAGATCATTCCCTTTTGGGAAGGTACGGAATGGTCCTTTGAAGGGCATACCTCGCACCCCCGCTCAGGGAGTATTGCCTGTGGTTATTTTGTTTCTACTACTTTAAGAGACGCCGGCCTTCAATTAAACCGATACCACTTGGCCCAGCAAAGCCCAATCAATGAAGCTAAGAGTTTGGCGATCAATACGGAGGTGAAAGAATTTTCAGAAGGATCGGTTACGGAGAATATTAAGGCGATCAATAATTACTTGAAAGAAGGGATTCACTTTATTGGATTTGACCAAAGTCATGTCGGATATATCTTAAAGGAGGCAGGTAACTTGTATCTCATCCATTCCAATTATCTGGACGCTGTTGGAGTAGGCATTGAACCTATTGAAGCTTCTGAAGTGTTTAATTCCTACCGCAGATATTACATTGTTGAGCTCAGTACTAATCCACATTTAATCGAATACTGGATAAATAAGACCTCAATAAACATCTTTAGAGAATAAAGCACTGTGGTGCCTAGTTGATAATTTAGGGCGGTCCCAAGGAGTAAAAAAATGTAATAGCTAATCCAAATAATATGGCCTCATCATTTTTTAGATATCAGCGTCGGATAAAGACCGGAGAGATTGCTGGCATGATCGCAATTGTTCTTTTGATAGGATTTCTCTGGGCATCAGCAGCAAGTGATTTAATCAAAACTACCCTAAGTATTTTCTTTTCAATCATTCTAATTTTAGGCATCAGGTCCGCCTATTTCCTCCATAAGAATTTTGAGATCAGTACGAAGTCAATAAGAATAAATAGAAAATTTGGTCCCGTAAAGGAAATAGAATTT
>SPJL01014740.1_pt1 | contig 11056 bp, 7 predicted proteins | sample 3741751 | NCBI WGS metagenome assembly SPJL01 (sample SAMN10925998, study PRJNA522277) | cold seep metagenome | isolation source: Elba SIP-enriched marine methane seep metagenome, extraction at timepoint T3 | place: Italy: coast of Elba, Mediterranean Sea
AAACAGGTGACGGAATCCTCCGTTTTGCATGGGAAATTAACTCAGGCGGAGGCTGATAAGCGGGCTGAAGCGTTATACCGCGCGCTCGACCTTCCCGACCCGGAACGATTGGGGCAGCGCTATCCGCATCAGGTGTCAGGCGGGCAACTCCAACGCTTGATGGCGGCGATGGCGCTCTGCGGCAAACCCGATCTTCTGGTCTTGGATGAACCCACAACGGCCTTGGATGTGACGACACAGATTGAGGTTTTGAAGGCTTTTAAGAGTGTCATCCAGGAAGAGGAGGCAGCGGCTATCTACGTCACGCATGACCTTGCGATTGTGGCGCAGGTGGCCGACTATATCGTCGTTCTTTACAATGGCGAAATTCAGGAAGAAGGGCCGGCGGATCAGATAATCGAACGGCCGACGCATCCTTACACCAAACGCCTGATGTCTGCGGTCAGACCGTCCCCTGCGGCGGGTGACATTGATGCGGCCACGGCAGCGGCGCAATCAGATCCTGTTGCCCTTGAAGCGTGGGATATTACGGCGGGCTATGGCAAGGGCGCGCAGGGTGCGCCATTGGTAACGGTGCTTCAGGATGTCGAAATCAAAGTAAAGCGCGGTCACGTGGTTGGCGTTATTGGGGAAAGCGGCTGCGGGAAGTCGACATTCGCCCGGGTTCTAGCCGGGCTTCTGCCGCCCTTTAAGGGAGCGGTATCGGTTGACGACAGACCTCTGCCGGCCCGGATCGCTGATCGGTCCCGGGCCGATGCGCGGAAGATACAATTCGTTTTTCAGATGGCCGACACAGCGCTTAATCCACGGCAGAAGATCGGCGATATTCTCGGACGCCCGCTGCAGTTCTATCTGGGCCTGAAGGGCCGCGAAAAACGGGCGCGCATTGCCGAGATTTTGCAAATGGTGGAGCTACCACCTGAATTCGCGCACCGCTATCCAAATGAGTTGTCGGGCGGGCAAAAACAGCGCGTCAATCTTGGTCGGGCCCTGGCGGCGGAACCGGAAGTCCTGTTATGTGACGAGGTGACATCGGCTCTGGACAGCATCGTTGGTGCCAATGTTATCAACCTGCTGCGTGAATTGAGGCGGAACCTGGGTGTTTCCTTCGTCTTTATCTCCCATGACCTGTCGACGGTCGCCTCATTCTCTGATGAGATCGTGGTGCTCTATGCAGGGCGGATTGTGGAGCAAGGGACCGTCGCGCAGGTTCTGTCACCGCCCTATCATCCCTATACACGGTTGCTGATCACCTCTGTGCCCGAGATGCGGGTCGGGTGGTTGGAGGCAAGTTCCGAGACCCGGGAGGCCGCAGCCGGCATCGCGAAGAGTATCGAGCTTGGCGCATCCGGTTGTCCGTTTACGAACCGTTGCCCGATGGCGATCGACAATGTGTGTGAGACAGAAGCACCGCCTGTACGCGAGTTGGCGCCAGGACACCGGATCGCGTGCCATCTACCAATAGAACCGGAAACAAAGGGCGGGGCATCTGCTGCTCCCGCCGTTTAAAATCAACCTAACTACCCCCTGATTAAAGGAGAACCCCATGTCTCAATTTCGACCGAAATACATCACCTTTGACTGCTATGGCACGTTGACGGCATTCCAGATGCGCCGCATCGCCCGTGAAATGTACAAGGATCGGGTGCCGGAAGAAGGAATGGATCAATTCATCAAGGATTTCGGTTTCTACCGGTTTGATGAAGTGCTCGGCGATTGGAAGCCTTATGAGGATGTCATCAAGAACGCCGTCTATCGAACCTGCAAGAAATGGAATGTCGAATACATCGATTCCGAAGCAAAAGTTTATTATGACGAGGTGCCGAATTGGGGGCCGCACGCAGATGTTTCAGAACCGCTCGCGCGCGTGGCGGAGCATTATCCCCTGGTGATCCTTTCCAACGCGATGAATAGCCAGATTCAGTCGAATGTCGATAAGCTCGGCGCGCCTTTCCATGCGGTCTACACGGCAGAACAGGCGCAGGCCTATAAGCCACGCTACCAGGCTTTTGAATATATGTTCGACCAGTTGGGATGCGGCCCGGAAGATGTCCTGCACGTCTCTTCAAGCCTGCGCTACGACCTGATTTCGGCCTTTGGTCTCAACATCAAGAACAAGGTCTATGTCAATCGCGGTTATGAGCCGGGGGCACCGGGATATGAGTATCATGAGATTTCCGATATCAGCGGTTTGCCGGGTATTGTTGGTCTCTAATGGGGTGGTGACGTCTCATGCAACTTAAGCCCTACTGGTTGGATTCTGCCCCGGCATTTACCGGTGGACGGGATGACGCCTTACCGTCGTCGGCGGATGTCGTTGTTATTGGCGGGGGCTTTAGCGGCTTGTCTGCGGCGCGGGCCTTGGCGCGTCGTGGGGCGGATGTGGTTGTGCTGGAAGCGGGTGGGGTTGTCTCCGCCGCTTCCGGCCGCAATGGCGGTCATTGCAACAATGGCCTGGCCAAAGGCATTACGGGTGTTGCCGCAGCCTATGGGCAGGCTCGGGCGGAGGATCTCTACAAAGCCTTTGATGCTGCGGTCGATACGGTAGAGCGCGTCGTTGGCGAGGAGCATATCGATTGCGACTTCCGGCGAAGCGGCAAGGTGCAGGTGGCGGCAAAGCCGTCGCATTATGCGCGGCTTGTCGATAATCACGCCGTATTGGCGCGCGGTGTTGATCCGGATACCGAACTGATCCCGCCGGAGAAACTTCGGTCCGAGGTAAATTCCGAGCTCTTTCACGGGGGGCTGTTGTATCGCCGGGGTGCGATGCTGCATGTCGGTCGCTTCGGCATTGGTCTGGCGGAAGCCGCCGCTCACCACGGTGCTGCAATCTTTGAGAATACGCCGGTTACGAACCTGAAACGCCTTGCCGGGGATCGGCATGAAGTGGCAACGGCAAAAGGCACGATCCGTGCGGATAAGGTCTTCCTGGCAACCGGCGCAGATACCGGGAGCGCTTTTCCCTTTTTCCGCCGACGGATTGCACCGATCGGCAGTTTCATCATCGCAACGGAACCGCTGGCGGTGGAGAAGGTCGATGAGATCATGCCGACCCGCCGGACGGCAGTGACGACCAAAAATATCGGGAACTATTTCCGCATCTCGCCGGACAATCGCGTGATATTCGGCGGTCGGGCACGCTTTGCCCTTTCCAACCCAACCTCTGATGCAAAGAGCGGCCAGATCCTGATGCGGGGCCTGTGTGACGTGTTCCCAAGCTTGTCCGAGACCAAGATTGATTACTGCTGGGGTGGCCTTTTGGACGTGACCCAGGACCGGCTGCCACGTGCCGGAAAGCAGGATGGTGTCTATTACGCTATGGGTTATAGCGGGCATGGGGTGCAGATGTCGGTCCATATGGGTACGATCATGGCCGCTATTTTGAGCGGTGAGGATAATGCCAATCCTTTGGAAGGGTTGCCTTGGCCTGCCATGCCCAGCGTCTTCGGCAAGCCCTGGTTCCTGCCCATCGTGGGGGCGTATTACCGTCTGCTGGATAAACTAAGCTAGGCGCGGTAACGCTCTCACGGGGGTGACCATTGGCACGCATGCCTATCGTGTGAATCTATCAAAACTCGGTTGATCCTGCAGGTACTCACCCGCTCAAAGTCGCGCCTGATCTGTCCTGCCATGCATGAATATTTGGTGGTACTCGCAATCTGATCGCCTGTGCGTTCGGATAATTTGTTGTTTGCGTGAATAGAAGGTTCGCAAGTAAAGTTATACAAGTGGGGAACGGCGGCTATGCCGCTTTCTCGGTCCCCCGATAGGAGATTGAGTGTATGGTGCAGTCTATTTTTGAACGGGTTGGGGGCTTTGCGGCCGTTCGGAAGATCGTGATGGATTTTTATGATCGCGTTTTGGATTCCGAAAAGGCCGGCGATTTTTTTGAAGACATTGAACTTCCGAACCTGATCGATCATCAAGCCAAGTTCATCGCATCCCTCCTTGGCGGGCCGGCGAGTTTTTCAGATGAGCATCTTCGGGTCGTTCATGCGCGCCTGAAAATTGATGCCGCGAGCTTCGATGAAATGAAGGATATTCTTGCGGAAACGCTTGCGGATCATGGCCTTCCCCCGACAGATGTAACAGCCGTGATCGACAGTATCGAAGAACGACGGGCCATGATCGTTTCGACTTAAGCCTTCGTCGATGGAAGATTTCAGTATGGAACTCGACGATATCTACCAGAAACTGTCTGAAATTGGGCAGAATGGTCTTGCTGTCGTGACAGTTGGGGATCACGCGACTGTCTTTATGAACAAGTCCTTCGAACAGCTTCTTGGCGCTTATCGAGACGAAAGCGGTGAGAATGATTGGCGGTCAATTCCGGATTTGCGGGAGACCATGGACGGGTTGTCGCCCGGCGAGCGCGGGACTGTTGAATTGTCGCTGAAAATGCGGCGTCGGATGGTCTCTTTATCGATACATGTTGCCCGCTTGGAAGCCGCTGAGAGCGGTTTGATCCTGATTGAATCGCAGAATCATACGCGCATCCGCGAGTTGGAGGCGATGATCGATTCCCATGCGAAGATGGTAGAGCGGAACGAACGTGTTCTGAAGCGAGAACGAGAACGCGCGGACAAATTGCTTCTTAATGTGATGCCCCGGGCGGTAGTCGAAGAGTTGAAGGAATATGGCGTCGCGGCCCCAACCAGATACGAAGAAGCCTCAGTCCTGATGCTTGATTTCGTAGCTTTTACCGAAATGTCGATTGCTGAAGATCCCTCTGCGATGGTTTCCGAGCTCAACGACCTCTTTACGAATTTCGATCAGATCACGGAACAATTTGGTTGTGAACGGATCAAGACGATTGGTGATGCCTATATGGCTGTTTCGGGCTTGCCGGAACCCAACCCCGACCACGCCGCCGCGATTGCCAAGACGGCGCAATTGTTTATTCGCTACTTACAGCATCGGAATAAGGCGCATAAGGTTCAATGGACCGCGCGTATCGGACTTGCTTCGGGGCCGCTCATCGGGTCGATCGTTGGGGTTCAGAAATACGTCTATGATGTGTTCGGCCCGGCCGTGAACCTGGCGTCTAGAATGGAACGGCGATGCGGACCGATGGAGATAGTCTTGTGCTCTCCCATGTCTGAAATGCTTTCCGATCAATTTCCCATCGAGCCCAGGGGGCGGGAAGAAATAAAGGGGTTCGGCATGACCGATCTCTTTACTCTTGCTCATGCAGACCGCGATTGATTCCCTTCGGCAACGTGCCGGATGGGTGGGTAATCTTACAAACTGAAATACGGCTCCGCGATCAGCGAGAACGTTCGTGCGTCTTCTGATGGCTCATAAGTTTTGGCTCATAAGTGTTGGCCCAGAAGTGCGGGCCCTGTACCCGCGTGACCTGGTCGTTGTTTGATGGGACAATGCCGGTTGGAAACTATAAGTGGGTGTGCACAGGGCATGGTGATGGTACGTCGCTTCACAGGGATACTGGCTGGATTGGCGCTATTGGGGACGATAATCCTCAGTTCGCCCAGTAATGCCGATGTTCCGGACGCATTCCAGTCTGTGGTGTCGGTCCTACCTGTATGGAAGGGGCGCCCGCAGGGCGGCAGCAGCGCGACCCGGGGCGCGGCACCAGAGGGCAGCGGTGTGATCATCCGCCAAGGCGTCGTGGCCACGAGTTGGCATGTAATCGAGCCGGCGGAGAAAATAGATGTCAGATTGCAGGATGGTCGAATACTGCCCGCGCGTCTGATCGCCAGCGATCCCGCGAGCGATATCGCACTCCTTGCCGTTGAAACGGATGCGCCGGTATTAGAAATCGCGCCAATGCCATCGTTGACGTCGCCGGTTTGTGCGATTGGCAATGCCTTCGGCTTGGGACTTTCTGTCACCTGTGGCGTCGTCTCTGCGACTTTCGTGACTGATGCAGGGTTCAACGCTGTTGAAGATTTTGTGCAAACGGATGCAGCGGTCAATCCAGGCATGTCAGGCGGGGCTTTGGTTGATGGGGCCGGTCGACTCGTCGGACAGCTTTCTGCCATTTTTGCCTCTGATGCGGATACGAATATTGGCGTAAATTTCGCCGTCTCCACCGAGCTCTTACAGCGGGTGGCGGAAGAGCTGCTGGCAAATGGTGTTGTCGAATATGCCTCTGCCGGTTGGCGGTTGGGACAGGCTGATCCGGCACAGCTGCGGACTAAGGCAGGCGCGGTGGTACGCGGCCTCAGCCCGGATGGTCCCGCTGCGAAGGCGGTTGTCCAACGCGGCGACTTGATCCGTCGCATCGGATCTCGCCCGATAAGGAAGCCCCGCGATGCGGTGGCGGCCCTCGCAGTTAGTGCTGTGCCCGGCACCGCTGTTGAGGTGCTGCTGGACCGCGATGGATCCGAACGATCCGTTACGCTTCGGTTTGAGGAAGCGCCGTCAAATAAGACAACGGCATCGTCAGCGAATGAACAAGGCGACTGTTCTTATGCTGCAGCGATCTGCCAGATGCGTCAGGCGGTTTTCCCAATCTCAAGCTTCGATCCAATTGCCAGCGCAACCAGGATCGCGCCGACGCTTTTGGTGACCAACCGGCATGTGATTGCCGATCAGAAGACTGCTGTCGTGCACACCCCATCCGGCCCCAGGGAAGCGCATGTTGTCCCGTCTGCCTATCGGGGGGATTTGGTACTCCTTGAAGTTGACGGGCTGCCGGCTGATGGCTTTGTTCCCGCCCTTGATGAGGCGCCGACTTCATCGGGCCAGAGTTACTTTGCCATCGGTGCTGATGTTGCGCGCCAAGCCATCCGGGTTTTCGATCCGGGGACATTGATTGCGGGTCCAGCGGAGGGCGCGGCGTTCGGTCGGTTGCATGTCACGTCCCGAATGCAGCCGGGCGTCAGCGGGGGTGCCTTGGTCGATGAAGCGGGAAGACTGGCCGGGATAGCCGTCGGCGGTGGGGAAGGGCGTTACGAAGCGATCCCGGCGTCTGATCTCGCCGTGCTCCTCGCGCTGCGAAAGGCTCGGGACGTTGCGGCTGAACACGCGAAGCTTGGCAGTTCTTTTGCGGCTTGTGCGGCTTTGTTGGATCAGTATGAGGGGCAACGCCCTGACGAAGCCGGGGCAGCGGAGATTCTCGGTGAATGCGGGGCGGCAGACAATCATGGGCAACTGCTGCGGTCGGGTCGGGTATTCGCGCGCTCAGGTTTCTTTGCGGAAGCGGCTCAGCTTCACGGTCGGGCCGCTGAGAAGGTACCGAACTCGATCAATGCCCGGGTGTCGCTGCTGGTTTCCTTGCAACTCGGTGGGCGGTTCGAGGATATGATCCCGCATGCGCGTTGGTTGATGGAGATGGCGTCGGATGATCCGCGTGCACTCCGCTTTGGCGTTCAAGCCGGTGTTTGGGGCGGGGACACAGATCTGGCAGAAGCAGCGTATCAGCGTCTTTTGGAAGCGGATCCCAGACAGGCGCAGGCGGCGCGCCGTTTCATCGATGATGCACCACCGGCACCGCCAAAGCGCTGAAGCGGCCACGAGATAACGGCTTTGCTGGTCCTCAATCCTTCAGGGGATCGGGGATCCAACCCGCTTTTACCACAGGTGTTTTTTCAAACGGAGATGGGATGGCGCGGGCCAGAATGCGTGCTTTGAGGTCGGTGATGCTCAAACTGGGATCATCCTGCAGGATGCGAGCCGCTAATGCGGCGAGGCGCGGGACGGCATAACTTGACCCTGAGCCGGTCCCTTGTGCGCCCCGGAAGTCGATGATTTTGATGTTTTCAGCGGGCAGCATAATATCAACACTCTCTGCCCCCCAGTTCGAGCCCTTGGCCAAGCGGCCAAAGCCATCTGCTGAGGTCACGACGATTATGTTCGCGTTGTTCGAGGATGACGGCCAGACAGGGGTTGCGTCAATGTCCTGCCCGTCATTCCCTGCTGAGACAATGGCGAGCAACTGGTGGGCATCCAACGCCGCTTCGAACTCTATCCAATCTGTCCGCCGTCGACTGCCGAGCGGCATTGCGATTATTCGGGCACCGGCTTTTGCAGCACTCTCCACCGCCTTGGCCAGCCGCGACATGTCCGGGCGTGGATAGCGGTAGGGGATCAGGGCTGTCTGCGGGGCTTCACGAATGAGAACCGAGGCGACGGCTGTGCCATGGCGGATCGGTAGAAACCGGCTCCGCGCAACATCGCCATCATAGGGCCAGGGATCCATGTCCCAGAAGTCATATCCAATTGGCGCGCCATCCGGATTACGCGCCAGTCGATCCCGAAATATTTCCAGATCATAGGCGAGACCTGAATCAATCATCGCAACCCGAATGCCGCCCGGATCCTTGCCCGCCGGCCAGGGGGCTTGAAGCGTTTCTGACCAGCGAAGCGTCGAGAGATCGCCATCAAGCTGATCGAGGAACATCCAGCCGTCCTGCCCGGTTCGGATTCGCCGCCCGGATTGCACGTTGCAGCCCCCATCTGCGATGGCAAGAAGTTGGGCGCGTAACTCTTCTCCATCACGCTTGAACAGGCTGGCCCTGAATTGACGCTGTTGGCCGTTCGCAAAGCGTCGTTCGATCACCAGTTCATTATTGCTCGGAAGGGTTAACCGGATCAGCACTTGGTGAGGAGGACCAGTTTGGGGGCGCCGGGTTTCTTCGATCAACCAACTGCCGGGAAGACGCGATTGGATCTCGATCCCATCCAGGTCGTTTGCGGGGCAGACCTCGACAAGCGCTTGTTCTATCCACTTCGTAAGGCTTGGTGCCGGTTCCTGCGCAATGGTTGCGACTGCGCCGGTTAGGATCGTTAGAAGCAACAGCATGCTGGGCCCGATGACCCAGGATATTGATCTAAAGCCTTGGAATACGCCGCTCATCTGCAGACGCTACGAGACCTGCAAAATCTCCACAAGTCAGTTCGCCTTGATCATTCCTAATTCAGGAACAAGGCATCGCGTAGTTTATTGGCCGCTGTCTGCAGAAGTCCCTTCCTTTCAACCGCCTCATCAAGTGTGAAGCGCTGGGTGGGACCATGGAACGCAAGGGCCGCGATGAACCGGCCACTGGGATCAAGGACAGGGACAGCGATGGCGATCATCCCATCAATAAACTCTTCCCGGTCGAGCGCATAACCTTGCTCCGATATCTCTGAGAGCTCCTTCAGCAAGGTTTCAGCACTGACATGCGTTGTTTTTGTCATATTTGCCAGCGCAAGTGACGTCACGAACCGTTTGCGTTTGTGAGAAGGGAGGCTGGCTAGAAAACACTTTCCGCTCGCCGTGCAATGAAAGGGCACATTCGTTCCAATCGGCAGTTGGATTCGAAAAGGCCAATCTGTTTCGACACGATCAAGATAGCGCATGCCTGATTCTTCCGGAACGACATAGTTCACGGTTTCACGGACTTGGCGGGCCACATCCAACAGGATTTGGCGACGAACCATGTGGTCGCGTGAATTCTGAACCAGACCGGCGCCGAGTTCGCGCGACCGGCGCGCGACTTGATAGCGACGCGAATTCCCTTGGCGGACAATGAAACGGTTTTCTTCAAGCGTTACGCATAATCGATGCACTGTTTGCTTGGGTAATCCCAGCTGCTCATTGATTTCTGTCGCAGTCATCGCGTCATCATTTTTCCCAAGAATTTCAAGGATGAGGAGCATTCGAAGGTTGGTTGGGATGCGGCTTGTATCTGTCATCGGAGTCCCAGGGTCTCATTTGATTGTTGATTTGGATTAGAAAGACTGTATCTTCTATCATAATAAATGAGAATAAAAGTCTCAATTTTTGATCTTTGCGGGTAGGAAATGGAATTTGACTTCGTCATCGTAGGGGCGGGCTCCTCGGGCTGCGCTGTCGCCAATCGGCTGTCGGAAGATGGTCGGTACAGCGTGGCGCTGATCGAAGCGGGTCCCCGTGACACGAATCCCTGGATCCATGTTCCTGTCGGCTATTTTAAGACCATGGGGAACCCCAGCAGCGATTGGTGCTACAAGACGGAACAGGATGACGGCATTGCCGGTCGCTCCATCCCCTGGCCCAGAGGGCGTGTCCTGGGCGGGTCAAGTTCGATCAACGGGCTGCTTTATGTGCGCGGTCAGCCGCAGGACTATGACGGCTGGGCGCAGCGCGGTTGCACCGGTTGGTCCTGGGATGAGGTGCTTCCCTATTTCCAGCGATCGGAAAGCTGGGAAGGGGATGATGCGACAGGGCTCAGGGGGAAGGACGGCCCGCTATCGGTTCAGCACTCCAGACTGACGCGAAAGGTCGTTGATCACTGGATCGATGCTGCAGAAACCGCCGGCTATCGACGAAACCCTGATTATAACGGCCTGGACCAGGAAGGTGTCGGTTACTTCCAACTGACGATGAGGAACGGCCGTCGGTGTTCTTCTGCCGCGGCCTATCTCGCGCCCGCAAAGCGCCGACCTAATCTGTCCATTATCACGGACGCGCAAATCGAAAAGCTGTTGTTCGAGGACCTTCGCGCTGTCGGTGTGCGGATGCGGCAGAAGGCTGCGATGAAGGACGTTAAGGCACGCTGTGAGGTGATCCTCTGCGCCGGCGCGATTGGGTCCCCGCAGATCCTGATGCTTTCGGGGATTGGCGATCCAGCGGATATCCGTCCCCATGGCATCGAAATGCAGCGGGAACTGACGGGCGTCGGTAAGAACCTGCAAGATCACCTTCAAGCTCGCCCCATTTTCAAAACCGGGTTGAGCACGATCAATACGGAAACCGGCAATCCGCTTAAGAAGGCGATGATTGGGCTGCAGTATATCCTAACGCAGCGCGGCCCGATGACGATGGCGGCGAGCCTCGGCACTGGTTTTTTGAAGACGGATGATCGGCTAGAAACACCGGATATCCAGTTCCATATCCAGCCTTTTAGTGCGGACAGCCCAGCGGCAGGTGCGCATAAGTTCTCCGCCTTTACGGCCTCGGTTCTCCAGCTTCGGCCGGAAAGTACCGGTCATATGACACTAAGATCGGCCAATATGGATGACCATCCGGAGATCCACCCTAACTATCTGGCGACGGAAACGGATTGCAAGACTTTGGTCGAAGGCATTCGGATCGCCCGTCGGATCGCTGGGGCGGAGCCGCTGAAAT
>SPJL01017788.1_pt1 | contig 11052 bp, 25 predicted proteins | sample 3741751 | NCBI WGS metagenome assembly SPJL01 (sample SAMN10925998, study PRJNA522277) | cold seep metagenome | isolation source: Elba SIP-enriched marine methane seep metagenome, extraction at timepoint T3 | place: Italy: coast of Elba, Mediterranean Sea
AGCTAATACATTGTGCAGGGGATTCTCTTTAAAACTATCCTTGACGTTCTTGTTTAATGTAAATTTGATTACATCACCGACAAGTATATCTGTTTTATTGTTTATCTTAAGGCCAGTACTGGTTCGTCTCTTTGTTTTCATTGTGTAATTATGCTTTTCTGTTGTTACTTTGTAAAGTTCTTTTTACATGCGAGCGTTAGGAAAATGCCTGCTGTGTGCTGTAGTGCAGTATATACCCAAAGACAGCAAGACACGTAAAGAGAAGTGCTAAGTACCCTATTACTTTTTGTTTGTTTTTCATCGTTCTTTATGACTCCGTGTTTATTTAAATATCTTGCCTGACTTAATATGATGCAGTGCAAAAATTCTTCTGACTCTTCTACTGACTTATATCGAAAGCTAGCGTCAAAGTGTTTGTGGCATTCGGAACACAGATAGGCCACTGCGTGATCGTGGGGCTTTTGACTAGTTCCTTTACCGTAAGAGTGCTGCCTAATTCCAGTATAATGAGCACCAACAATAGTGCCGTTATTATTTCCACATCGTGTGCATCCTTCATCTTTCGCGCCCCTCAAATATTTTTTGCATCTCGTTGGTTTGTTCTTCTGGTACATATTCTGGACAATCCTTACCTTGTGCCCACTCATCGGGCGTTACTTCACTTGCGGGGAGAGAAGGGCCACGCTTTCTATGCAGCCTCTTAACTAATCCCTGTTGTCTACTCCACTGTTTTCCCATTTACCTTTACTCCATACATTGCCCATTTATAATCATCTGGGATGCGCATGCGTGCTCCTAATTTTCTTCCTAAGGCTTCAATTTTCTCTAGAAATTCTGTCATCTCCGATACCTTAAGTGTTGATGTTTCTACCAATTCAACGAGATTTATACCCCTAACGGTACTCTCCTCTGCCCCCAAGAACTCGGCCTTACACTGACGTTTCACGCTCTTTGCAGTAACTTTGCTGCCCTGGCTACTTCTCAGGTGCCTGGCAATATCGTCAAACCACATGTGCATCAGGGCATTTTGCGCCGTGGTTCTGGTCTTCTTGTACTCTTTAAATTCAACTGACCACTTCCCGTTCAGAAGAGCCTTTTTGATTTTATCAAGCACGACCTCTCTCCGAGTCTCATTATCCAGTAAATAAAGCATTATATCACATTAAACCTATGTTTTGTTAAACCAGCCATTACAGATACCTTATTACTTTCATACCGTTTTCTTTCTGGTAAGTCTGCATAATCTTAATATCTTGATTCTTCGCTGGATACCATTGAGCCTTATTCCGATCGTATCTCTTCTCAGCATCCCAGAATTGTTTTTTAGAATATGTCTGATTATTCTTGTTACCTGTAACCCACTCCGCATTAAACCCTGTCCACCCTCTATCGCAACACATCTCCATTGCCTCCTGTAAGCTTATGGAGGCTTTATCCGCTTCAGACTTAAGGCTTTTTACAACGCGGTCTGTGACCGATGCTTTTTTCTTGGATCGATGTGCCTTCCATTCAATCCAAACATCTTCAGAAATACCATCTGGCTTTATTACTTCTTTCTTTCTTTCTTTCTTTAATTCTTTAGTTGTGGTTATTTGTTGGTTATCTGTTGGTTGCTTGTTCTGTGGCTCGCTGGTTGTTTTGCTGGTTACTCTTCCTTCATTGTGTTGATAATCTTCATACTTCACAATGGATACAACGGTAAATCTGTTGGTTGATTTGGTGGTTATTTCGCTGGTTGATTTTAGCTTAGAAAATGATGTACGAATTTGCTGTTCTGTCAGCCCAGTTTCACTCGCCAGTTTCTCTCTCCCAGTTATAAGGCTTCCACGTGGAACCTTAATACCTTTCCACTTCTTATCTTCGTAGTTCGCTTTGATCAGAAGGTATAAAAAAAGGCGTGTTGTATTATGGTCATCCCACCATTCCCAATCAAGAATTGCTCTGTGCAGCTTTAGCCACGAGTTGTTTTTTTGGATAGTTTTCACCTATAACCCCCAATTTGTTTACCTAATTTTACTTCTTATGACGACGTTTAAATAATTTAAATGCTTCCATTGCTTTATGATAATTATCAAGGGTCGGTTTACCTTTCCCTTGCTCCCAGTTACTTACAGTCTGGCGAGATACGCTTATTTTAAAAGCGAATTCCTCCTGGCTGACACCATACTTCTTTCGAAGCGTTGGCCAATCATTGCAGATATTTACTTGTTTCATATGTATTCCTTTTGTTAATCTTATTATTAACAGGATAAATATTTATGTAAAGTTCTTTTTACATTTTTTACTTGCATTATTATTTTTACACGCTATGATTGAGTTAGGTAAACAAAACAAGGGACAAAACATGAACAATCAAATCGGGCCTGCAAATTACGAAGACCTATGTAATAAGCGTGAGGGGTATAACGTGTGTGACGAGGCTAAGCCAGCCATTGAGGAAACAGGGTACGCATACAGAGACCTTGATGGGTATATCGATGATGCAGAAGACGTAACGTTAACCAAATATATTGATAATATATATGAGTTGGCGGAGGGTGCGGCTGTTAAGATGGCGAAAGAGAATGGGATGGGATTACAAAGACTGGAAATATTTGAATGTCACTCTGTAGATGGCGACCCTATCCTCGGTAGAGAAGTTGCAACTATATCATCGTTTGCGAGCGATGGTCATGTAAGAACAACAATTAGAAAGGAGTATTACTAATGCTACAAGAAGTAATTAATTATTTTGCACCACTAGCTTTAATGCTGGTAACAATCGGACTAATGTTTTTAACAAGGGAAGAAGGATAGAAAGATGAGCAAAACACTGCCAAATTATTGTGTCTGCCTAGAATATTTAGACTTATATGCGGTAAATGAGGTATATATTCATCTTGAATATATGGATAGACTTCTAAAAGAAAATAATGTTGAAGGTGACTTCGACGACGAGTTTTCAGATGTTCTTCTAGGGCTTGCGGTCGTAATATCAAAAATTAAGAACGCTGCGTCAGAGGATGAAATTAACAAGGAGATAAACAATGGCATCAGTAAATAAAGCAATAATCCTAGGTAATCTAGGTAAAGACCCAGAAGTACGTTACATGCAAGATGGTAAGCCCGTAGCTAACCTAAGTATTGCAACAACCGAAAGTTGGAAAGACAAGGATGGTAACAAGCAGGAAAAAACCGAATGGCACCGTATTAGTATGTTTGGTGGCGTGGCTGAAGTGGCTGAAAAGTACTTGAAGAAAGGCGATTCAGTTTATATTGAAGGTAAAATTCAAACCCGTAAGTGGACCAACAAAGACGGTCACGACCAATACAGCACTGAAGTAGTGGTGGATCGTGGTGGTGTTATGCAAATGTTAGGCAGTCGCAGTGGTGGTGGTTCAGGTGGGGAGTCTTACGGTACAAATAGCCAACCGCAAGCCGCCAGCAAACCTAAAGAAAACGGCAGTGATGAGCCATTTGATGACGATATTCCATTTTAAAATGTAAAAAGTTCTTTACATATAATTGTGATGGTGTATCATGTATTTAGGTAAACAAAAGAGGTAAACAAAGTGAGTAATACTAGTAAATATGAGGCGATTAAAGAGCTTTTGTCTGACAAAGATGAACAGAAGGTCGCCAATTTCGTTAGTTACATATATGAGTTAGAAACGAAAAAGAAGAAGGACAGGGGCGGTAGCTGGGTTATTGCTAACCCCTGGGCCTCGAAAATAACTGCAAAGGCATATGCCCAGCGATTCAATAGAGTTGATGCGGAAGGCCTTGCGTTCGATGGTAAGCACATTACTATGGATACACGCGGGATTAATTATGATTATGTTGCATATAAGAACAAAATGCTTCTTGCATACCCAGAGACAGAGATAAATTTTGCTGCGGTATTTAAAGGTGACGAGTTTGAATTTAGGACTGGTGACTTTAAGGTTCATTACTCACATAAGATTATAAATCCATTCAACAAGAATACAGACGACATTATTGGTGCGTACTGTGTGATTAAGAATAAACGCGGTGAGTTCCTAACAACTCTAGATGCTAATGAAATTAAAAAGCACAGAGCCGTGGCAAAAACAGATGCGATATGGAAAAAATGGTTTATCGAGATGGTATATAAGACCGTAATCAAGAAGGCGTGTAAATATCACTTTGACGATATGTTTACCAACATTGATGCAGAGGATAATGAGCAATATGATCTTGATAACCCACTCGAGCTATCTCAGGAGCACAAAGAAGCAATTGAAGCGATTGAAAGCTTGGAAGACCTGAAGGCTTACTACTTGAAGCACAAAGCAGACGCTGGTGTTTCTAAGTACGTCTCTAAAAGAAAGGGTCAGATAAATGAAAGTGCTTAATGTACAGCAAGGGTCGCCAGAATGGTTTGATGCTAGATGGATGACCGCAAGCAAGGCCCAGGCCATTGGTTCGTGCGGGAAGGGGTTAGAGACATATATATATGAGATGATGGCTGAAAAGCTCTCTAGGGCAGAGCCAGAGCGATTTAGTAACGAGCATACCGAGCGAGGGAACGAACTGGAGAGTCAGGCCCGATCACTTTACGAACTGAATACGGATTCGGAAGTTAAAGAAGTTGGGTTCGTCATGTATGACGATATGGTTGGATGCTCTCCAGATGGACTTGTTGGTAAAGATGGCCTTGTTGAGTTTAAGTGCCCATCAGATAAGGTTTATCTCAAAGCCCTTGTGAATGGGATAAAAGAAAGTGCCTATGAGTGGCAATGTCAGATGCAAATGCTTGTCACAGGTAGAGAATGGTGTGATTTGGTATATTATAATGAAAATTTTTACGAGGATTTTATAGTTAAAAGAATCTACGCAGATAAAGAAAAGTTTTCTAAGTTAATGTCTGGTATTGATATTGGCAAAGGCTTAATTAAAGAAATATTAAAGAAGGTGAATTAGGGTAATAATCATGAGCAGTGTTTTTAAATTAGTTGCATCAGGGAGTAAGGTTGTATTTGAGCGAGACCTTAACCAGTGTGTGGAGGAAGGATACGAACCATATGGCGGATTGTCCGTATCGTATTCAAAGAATGCGTGTGTTTATGCGCAATTACTTAAGATGAAGGCAAGTGACGACGAATGCGAGCAGCTTTTTCAGTATACATCATCAATGACAGGGGAAAACCCCCCAGGTTTTAGTGACACTGTTAAACCACTCGTTAGCCGTTGTGGGCGGTATTTGAAAGAGCCAGGTGAATATTGGCTGATTTGGTATATCCCAGATGGTGTTAAGGAAACAGAGTATGACGACAGGCTTGCGAGTGAAGTAAAAAACGGGCGTTTGTATGCCTGCAAAGAAGCAGCCGAACAAGCTCTACTTAAACAGCAAGCTGAGCAGAAGTTGCGGGTTGCTGGTTGGAAAGAGTCAAGTATCAAGTTCCAAAGTATGGGTGATGGATACCACATTCCAGAGGAGAGGCCATTTAGCATTCTTTTATCAGACCAAGAACTAAAAGCCCTACGTGGTCAACTGGGCCACTGGGACAACAACAAGATGGTGTGGGTACGTGATGAATAACTTAGAATACAAAGAAATGGGCAGTTGTCCTGACGAACCAGTTAACGTTCTTATTCAAAAACTTATGCGATATAAAAAGTATAAACCACAGGCTCGTAAACAAGGATTCCCAGAAGGAAGGTGGCAGGAATGGAACGGCTGGGGTTGGGAGAATACTGAAGAAACTCCTATTATGTGGAAGTCTGCGCGCCCCCAAGAGAGTGAGCAGGAGTGATGAGTAGAAAAAGTGTGAGCAACCAACTCAATCACCTAAATGATAGGTCTACCAAATTGCGAAAGGAAATAGAAGATAGTTCAACTAGTGAGTTTGATGGATTCGGCATTGGGGTAAAAGTCACCAATATTTCTTTTGAATACGAGAAACTAATTAAGCATGTAATAGGGGATAAGCGATGAGTAAACATAGACGTACAATCAATCATGCAATTTTCGACTGCGGTACTTGCGGAAAAAGTTGGCAAGGTATAGGTGCCCGAAAGGCTGCATATTCACATGCCAAGAGTACAGGTCATTATGTTGCTGGTGAGGTTGCTACTAGTTTTCACTATAATGGGGAGATTATGAAAGATGAATAACCAAACACCAGAACAATTGAATGAGTTGGCCGATTGGTTGGAGAGCCAAGGCGCGGCACTTAGTAACCACAGCTCAGAACACAGCAGCATGCAAAAGCTATATGAAGCTGCTGAACACCTAATAGAATACGCACGGATTAAGCCTCAAAAAATGGAAACTGCACCAAAAGATGGTCGGCAGATACTAATGGCAACTAATGCAGATTCGAGCATACAGTATTACCTGGTTCGTTGGAGAGAAGGGAGGTCAGGTTATGATTGGCATATTAAGGACGGTATGAAGCCGTACGGGATTAAACTTGGGTGGGTTAATCTTGAACAGCTATTTAACCAAGAGAGTGAGGGAGAGTGATGAGTATAAAACTATACCACGGGGATTGTCTTGAAAAAATGAAAGAAATACCAAATAGTTCGGTCGATATGATATTGACTGACCCGCCTTATGGCACGACAGCTTGTAAATGGGATTCAGTTATTCCACTTGAGCCGATGTGGGAGCAGTTGAAGCGAGTCATAAAGCCCAATGGTGCTATTGTGATGACTGCGTCTCAACCGTTTACATCTGCTTTAGTTATGAGTAATCCTAAAATGTTTAAGTACGAATGGATATGGCAGAAAGCGGTCGGCAGTAATTTTGCAGTGCTTAAATACCAGCCTATGAAAGAACATGAAAGCGTTCTCGTATTCTCTAAAGAGACGCACAACTACTATCCAATCAAAGAACCCCGTAAAGGTTCTGGCGCAAAGCGGATGGATTACGGGCATCGTGGTTCAGTAACGGGTGAGGCTAACGGCCAACAAAACTTCACAGGTTGGGAAGTTGGTAAATACGAAAAGAACTTAAGAAACCCTAGTAGTGTTCAGTATTTTAATAATCGAGAAAAAAGCAGAGGCCTACACCCAACCCAAAAGCCAGTAACGCTTATGGAATATCTGATAAAGACTTACACCAATGAAAATGAAACAGTATTGGATTTCACTATGGGCAGCGGAACAACGGGCGTTGCGTGCAGGAATACTAACCGAAAATTCATTGGGATAGAGAAAGATAAAGAGTATTTCGATATAGCTAAAAATAGAATCAACCAAGAGAGTAAGGGAAAGTGATGACTAAAGACACACAAGAAAGCCTACTGGCGGAGTTAGCGCCTGAGTATGCTGATAAAGAATTATTGCCAAAAGAATCGCAAACACCCTTCACCAAAACATTTGGATCAATGCGTATGTTTATGGACATGGATGTAAACGCCCTCAAGGCCAGTATGTTTGATGAGCTAGTGAAAACTATCGAAGATATGGCGGAATGTACCTATAGTTTATCCCCCTACTTTCCAGTTTCTTCAAAAGCTGCCGAGCAGTTTGCGCTGATAAATAAAACATCAAACGAATTGGCTAGGCCAGTTGTTGAAAAAGCCCAACGCATTAAGGAGGTTTGTGATGAGTAGCACACTCAAGATAATATATGAGAACGGTCAACCTCACGGTATTAGAGATAGAGGTGGATACTTATTTTTCTTTCGGGAAATCTCAAAGTACAGCGGTCAAGAGAAACGTTATAGAGAAGAAATTGAAAGGGCATATAGCCTAGCAGACTATTTGCTGGAGCATCTACACAATTGGGAAGGGGTTAAAAAATGACTAAACCAACACCAGCAAATGTAGTTTTGGCTGAGAAGCTGGCATACGTATATCTAAGATTAGCTGAGGGAACAGAGCGCCCCTTGAGAGAATCTGTAGAGGAAGCAGCCCAACTCATCGCAGATCATGCACAGCCTAAATGGAAAAAAACTAAATATGCGCCTAAAAATAAATACGGAATTATATGTCACCTTGCAGAGGATGGTAAGGTTACGTGTGTATTTGGTAACGCTGGTGACATGGTTACAATTCATAACAAGGGTGAAGTGAGCGCTATTACAGCAACACACTGGATGGAACTTCCGAATCTAAAAATGGGGTTAAATGATGACTAAACCAACACCAGAACAATTGGCTTTGGCTGAGAAGCTAGCTATGGGTGAATTTACCGCAGAACATATAGCCCAACTCATCGCAGAGCATGTGCAGTCAGTTCGTAAAACAGTCATTGATGAAGTATGGCAAGCAGCTAGGAAAGAGTGTAACGAATTAAAGAATGAATGTGAGCGTGCGCCAGGATATTGTTGTGGCAACTGCCCCTTAATGATTTTAAACACTTTAACGGAATTGCTGTCACAACCACCAAAGGAGAAAAATTAAATGAATATTGTTATAAACTGTGACAGAGTTTTAGACCTATCACCAAAGGCTATACGTAAATTTAGGAAAGAATGCGAATACTTTGCCAAGCACCCAGACCCGTTAGGTGCGCATTATATCATTGATGGCAAAGCTTACGTTTTCCCATATGGCTACCCAAAGGGGGATGAAGTTTAAGAAAAGTTTGTCTCTAGTATAAACGCAAATACTAGACACAAAGAGAATTGTATCTATTAAACGATACACAAAGTTTGGCGGCATGTGTGAATGTGTTATAAGTGATTATATGAAAACAAAGGTATGTAAAAACTGTAAAAAAGAACTTCCATTTGATGAATTCCATCGATGTGGAAAAGAAAAATACAGAGATGGTACATGTAGGAATTGCAAGTCTATATTAAGGCGTGGCACTTACAAACACAGTGGTAAAAAGGGCAAAAGAGACAAAGTAAAAGAAAGAGCTAGATGTAACTTGAGGTATGCAGTAAGTACAGGGAAAATAAAAAAGCCTAACACTTGCCAGAATTGCAATGGACACTTTGATGATATTAAGAAGATACAAGGGCATCACCATCGTGGATATGAAAGGCAGTATGATGTTATATGGCTATGTAATTTTTGCCACTCAAGGATTGAAGCGGGTATAGTTAAATTTAACGACCTGCCCGCCAATTAAGTTAGCGCAAGCTCTTAGAGCTGCCTTCACGGATTTACGTGATAGTGGGAAGTAATTAACCCATGAGCGCAAAAAGGACGTCTTTAGGCGTTCGGTGAGAAGCCCCCTGCCAGTAGGGATAAACTGGCACAGAATTGCAAATGGTGAAGCAAAGGTGGGTGCAAATCCCGACATTCCACAAAGTGTGGTGACATGGCATAGCATGAGAACAGGCGAGGTGGTTCGAACCCACAAACTATGTAAGCAATCCACCCGCATGTGGTTAAACTGCACAGAATTACTAAGGCACTGGTGTGCAAGGCGGTCGGTATAATATATACACCGCTTGGTTCGATTCCCAGTAATCCCCCGCCCGTGGGTTATCGGGCATTTTTCCACCCATAGCTCAATTGGATAGAGCATTAATCTTCTAAGTTAATTGTTGTAGGTTCGACTCCTACTGGGTGGGTTTTTATGTTATATTTCTGTGTGACTTCTAAAACATACCCTATTACCCCAGTTTCAAAGCCAAGGATGACTAGGTCAGATAAGTGGAAGAAGCGGAAGTGCGTATTAAAATACTACGAATTCAAAGACCAGTGTAACTCTCATGAAATGGATATACCAGAGAGCGACGCATCTATCGTTTTTGTAATCCCAATGTCCAAGTCATGGTCTAAGAAGAAAAGATCAGAAATGAATGGTCAGCCCCACCAGCAAAGACCAGATGTTGACAACCTATTAAAGGCTGTGTTTGACGCGGTTCATTCTGAGGATTGCCACATATGGGACATTCGAGCCACAAAAGTCTGGGGTGAGAAGGGGGAAATAACGGTAAATACAGGCGATCCGCTTTCTAGTAGATAAAAATGTAAAAAGTTCTTTACAAAACAATCTCACGGTGTATTATATATTCAGGTAAACAATAAAGGATGCATAATATGCGTATCAACAAAGACAAAGGGCGTGAATCGCTCGACAACTCAATGCACTCTATCGATGTTCATGTGGGAAAGACATTGCGTCGCTTACGCAGACAGATGGGATATAGACAAAAGGATATTGCTGACGTCATTGGCGTAAGCTTTCAGCAAATCCAAAAGTATGAAAAGGGCGACAATAGATTTAACTTTAGTCAGCTATGCATGCTTGCCCAATTCTTCAATGTGAAGGTAAGTTCATTCCTACCTGACCCAGACGAGAAAGATGTTATAAACTCTGCGCTAGATCAAATAAACTTAATTAATACGCAGCTGGATAATGTTCGAGTTTCAGTAAACAAAATGGTAGGGAGAAAGGTATGCTAAATATCAATTTAACCGCAAGAAAAAACGATCCAAGCACAAGTCAAGAAGCACTTGAAGCTCTGGGTGCGAGTAGCATCTCAGATAAAATCTTGGACACATTAAATGGATTTGGCAATCAGGGTGCAACTTCGAGTCAATTAGCCCTAGTAATGGGTAAAAACCGCGACAGCATTAGCCCATGCATTGCAAAGCTTCGTAAAGAAGGATTGATCCGATATTCAGGTTCAGTCAGAAAGACGGGAAACAACAGGAAACAAATGGTTTGGGTTCCAGTTCATACTGCCTACATTGGCATGCATGATGATGAGGAACGGCCGATCAGGCAAAAGAAGGGTGCCTGGTCGTCCGAAACCTCAGATAACCTAGATTGCAGTAAGTTCTTTATCGCCAGGTTTAAGAGAAAGTACCACTACGTTTATTTAATTAAAATGGGGTACACACTGCTTTCGGAGATGGATTCTGGGGTTTTACCAGATGATACAGAATGGGCGGAGATTCCAAGATGAGTTATGTAGCAATATATTTAATTGGATATTTATCCGTTAGGTTTGGATTATCGGTAGCATGCCTCGTGCAAGACCTTCACAAGCAGCACCATTCCAAGGTCTCTTTTAGAATATTTGCGTATCCGTGCAAATGCACTTTCACAGAACCAGGCTTTGGTTCAATGGGAAGCTGTTCAAAAATGGAACGGTGAGATGCCACAATACATGCTTGGCGGATCAACTCCGTTTA
>SPJL01006620.1_pt1 | contig 11040 bp, 9 predicted proteins | sample 3741751 | NCBI WGS metagenome assembly SPJL01 (sample SAMN10925998, study PRJNA522277) | cold seep metagenome | isolation source: Elba SIP-enriched marine methane seep metagenome, extraction at timepoint T3 | place: Italy: coast of Elba, Mediterranean Sea
GACCGTGTCAGCTGGATTAGAGCGGGTGATATTGTTTTTGTATCCCACCATTGTGATCTTGCTAAATGCGGCGATTCATAAACATAAAATCACCAAATATGAAGTGATTGCTTTGTTTGCCAGCTATGCGGGTGTGTTGTTAGTCGTTGGGCATGATATGCAAAGTGCCGCAGGTGGCACTGCATCCATCATTTGGGGCGCTGGTTTGATCTTTGGCAGTGCGGTGACGTATGCGGTGTATCTGGTATTAAGCGGGCGCTTAATCCCTAAGTATGGTGCTTTGCTATACACCGCTTATGGCATGGTAGTAATCAGTGTGACGAGCGCGACGCATTTTGCATTGAGCGAAAGTGTGAACGCCGCCATGCACTTGCCTATGCAGGTTTATGGCTTGAGCTTATTAATGGCGCTGATTGCTACTGTGATTCCGGCTTGGTGTTTAAACATCGGGATTCATCGTTTAGGTAGTAATACGGCTTCTTTAATCAGCACCATCGGGCCCGTATCGACCATTTATTTGGCTTGGGTGTTTTTAGGTGAGTCGATTACCAGCTTGCAAATCTTTGTTACTGCATTGGTGGTATTGGGTGTGTTGGTGATAAGCCTCAAGCGCTAGCCTTAGAGGCAAGTGGCGTTGGCATCAATAAAGGGCTGTACGCGTTTGGCAGTATCTGGGTGTGAAGATAAAAGCTCAGGTAGTGCCAAACCCTTGCCAGCGTTTTTATCCAAACGTGTGAGCATGTCGGCAAAAGCACCGGTTGGAATGCAAGCGGTGAGCATGGATTGTAGTGCGTAATGATCTGCCTCGTTTTCAAGGTTGCGCGTGTATTGCAGATGCAGCATGGCGGTTGGGATGCTAGCTGCCAAGCTACTAAAGTCACCGGTTAGCATAACGATTAGCAAGCCTGAAATGGTGCTTTGTAAAATACCACGTAAGGCATGGCGTTCTTTTACATGGCCTAGTTCATGGGCTAAGACGCTAATAATTTCATCATTGTTGTTTGCCAACTTGATTAAATCATCTGTGATCACCACTTGTCCGCCCGGCAAGGCAAACGCATTAGCACCTATTGATGGGCGACTCTGTCTAAAATGTAGGGTGTAAGTAGGACATTGTTGCGTTTTTTTGCACATGGATGCAAGGTGTTGTGAGATCTGCTTTTGTTGTAAAAGGCTGGATTGGCTGGGCTTAAAATAACCAACTTTAGGCTCATCCATGGCATCTAGTGCTTGCTGCCCAAGTGTTTGTTCGACGGATAAGGGTGTCAGCTTAGCCGTGGTATAGGCGAGTGCTGGCACTCCCCAGCGCACAAATGCCACACTAAGCGCGATCACGGCAATGAGTGCAATAGCGACTAAACCAAGATTGTTTTCAATGGCATGCAATTTTCGCCAAAATGTACTTTTGTGGCGAGCAGGTATCAGCGCTTCAAAACTTTCACGACTCAGGCTAAGGTGACCACCATCCGGTAATTCAATGATGCGCCTGCTTTGACCAAGGGCTGGTTGAATCGTACAGCTTTTTAGCGATAGTTGCGTATTGACTGTTTGATCGCCTGAGGTGATAGAGAGTTGATCATTAGCGATTGCAAGCATTACAACTTGTGCACCTGCGTGCTTGCCATCAAAAAAGTCTGCAGTGATCGTCATGTTTATAGGCCGATATCAATATCAAAAAAGTCGGCGACTTCTTCACCAATAGCGTTGACGGCTGCTTGTTGTTCGCCAATCAGTGCTGACCAGTTGGTCTTACCCACAAGGGCTAAGTGTTCCAGGCGATATCTTGCCAATCTGACTTGTGCCCAAGGTGTGGCTAGTCCTAAGGTAAAAATAACGGCTAAAGTATTCGTCAAATACAGCCAGGCAATGTCCCTGGCGCGTTGCGTACTATTAAATGAGAACTGGGCAATCGTTGTGGTATTCCAAGCGAGGTTTGCTGTTCTTGCCTTAATAAAAGCAAAAAACAACAAGTAAGGCGCAATAATGGCAACAACAGAAGAGATAGTCGTGAGGCTGCCAAGGCCATCAAATGTCGAGAAGGTTTTAGTCGGAAGCATGGTCTCAAAATCGGGTAGGTTGATCGGGCCAAACATAGTCATTGAGAGACCGATAATCAGGTAGGTTGCAATCACTAAACCAATCAGCTTAAAGTAAATGGTGTAAAAATCTGACGTTGATGCAGATAAATGAAAGCGCTCAGTACCATAAAAATAGTGATTACGTTTAAAGCGAGTCATACGTTGCTGAATCAATGGGTAGGCCAAACCAAAGGTAATGAACAGCAAACTTGGGAGTAGGACAAAGTACAAAGTTGCTTTGGCTAAACTGCCATTAAAGTTAAAGCGTAAGCCGCGATAGCTGGAGTTGCGCGCATTAAAACGCATGCCGCGTGTGACCAGCCATGGCGTAAAAAATATCAGCAAGATTGAAACAATGGCATTGGCAATGATGCTGAAGTTTGACGCCAACTGAAACACAATGAACAAGGTAATTGCGATCGCCCAGCCTTTTAAAATGGTCACTGGGTTTGCATGGTAATCGAAGCCAACCTCGTCAAGCAGCGTGTGCTGATAAAAGTATTTTTTGTATCTTACTTTGGCCCATGGGTAATAGATGCCGAGGGTCAAGATAGACAGCAATAGATTCACAATCCAAATGCCGAAGTATTCTCGAGTGGTGCCTGTGAACTGTAGTGTTGTACTTTTCATGTGATGTTTGCGGATAAAAAAACCTGAAAAGAATGTCCCTTCAGGTTTTGTATCAAACTAGGTTGATTGACCAATTTAAAATGGAATGTCGTCCTCAAACTCATCAATGGATGGCGGTGTTGATGACGCTGGTTTTTGATTTTGGCTAAACCCATTGTCAGCGGGTTTAGATTGGTCCATGTCATAGTTAGACATGCCGCCACTGCTACCGGCATTATCATTGCGGCCACCCAGCATTTGCATCTGGTTGGCAATGATTTCGGTTGAGTAGCGTGTCACGCCGTCTTTTTCCCACTTACGGGTTTGTAAGCTACCTTCGATATACACTGGGCGACCTTTTTTCAGGTATTCGCCTGCAATCTCTGCTAATTTGCGATACATCACAATATTGTGCCACTCGGTGCGCTCCTGCTTCATCCCAGACTTGTCTTTCCAGTTGTCTGTGGTCGCAATGCTAAAGTTACACACTGCATCGCCGTTTGGCATAAAGCGCACTTCTGGGTCACGCCCTAAATTTCCGACTAAAATAACTTTGTTGACTGATGCCATTGTTAACCCCTCAATATTGAATAGACCTGAGATTCATCCCAGGTGGCTTTTTGATCAACCTTGATCATGACCGTGTGTTCTTGCAGCAAAATCTCGACTTCTCTGGCACCTTCTAACGCGAGTAGGGCTGAGAGTAATTGCTGCGTTTTTTCTTGTGTGAGTTGCACAGTTTGATCAAGGCCATACAGTTTGGTCTTAACCGCTGGTGGTGCTTGCATAGTGATGGCAAGACCTAACCAGATCAGTATGAGTATACTGCAAAATGCAAAGACACTGGCAAAACCGTAATGCTCTGCCAAAAGGCCGCCGACTGTACCGCCGACAAATACACCTAAAGACTGACAGGTGTTGTAAACACCGATTGCAGTGCCTTTGGATGAAGCAGGTGCGATTTTGCTGATGATTGAGGGCAGAGAAGCCTCTAAAATGTTAAATGCGACAAAGTATGCGCTGAGTGAGACTATAATGCCGATCAGTGCAGTATGCGTGCTGGCAAAAGCGAGCTGCGCGATAAACATTATTGCAATTGCGCCGACAAACACTTGTTTAAGCTTGCCCTTTTTTTCACCAATGATGATGGCTGGCACCATGAGCACAAATGAGCCTAGTAGAATTGGCAAATATAACTTCCAGTGTTCATTCACAGTCAAGTCGCTGGCTTGCATGATCGCCAGTGGAGCCACCACAAACATGGCCATTTGCGCGGCATGTAGCGCAAAAATACCAAAGTCTAATCGCAATAAAGGCTTGTTCTTTAATACATTGGACAGCTTCTCTGGTGTGGCGCTGGCATCGGAATGAAAGTGTGTGTTTACTGGATCTGGCACCCAGAACTTGACGACCAACAAAGCCAATAAGCTCAAGACTGCGGTCAGTATAAAAATACCTGGCACGCCTATCCATTGATTTAAGATTGGCCCGCCAACAAGTGAGACGGCAAAGGCGACCCCGATGGTTGCGCCAATGCCTGCCATGGCTTTGGTACGATGTTCATCGCGTGTTAAATCGGCGACTAAAGCGGTAATGACTGCCGAGATCGCACCAGCGCCTTGGATCACACGTCCAAGTATCACGCCTTCGATGTGTGTAGATACACCGGCGATGACGCTGCCAATCGCAAAAATCAACAAGCCAATATAAATTAGCGGTTTACGACCATATTTATCTGAAGCGATGCCATAAGGGATTTGAAATAATGCCTGTGTAAGGCCATACGCGCCTAATGCGATGCCTACCATTAGACTGTTGGGTTGGCCTGGAAGGCTTGCAGCATATATTGCAAAAATCGGCAAAATCGAAAACATGCCAAACATGCGCAAGCCATAAATACTGGCAAGCCCCATGGTGGCGCGTTTTTCTTGCGCGGTCATATGCTCAGAAATCGGTATGTTTTTAACGGAGTTGCTCATGTTAGTGGGTTGGGAGTGATTGTTTTTTCAGTTAACGCCCTCTTTGTGTTGTACTGAATACAAACAGGTATAAAAAATGCTTTGAGGTTAAACCATTTCTCAGTAAATCAAAAATTCATTTGAACCACTGCGCAAAAAGTAGGTATATTAACAGGTTGCCTGAATAATCAAAAAAAGCTTTATGGAATTTATCAAAATAAGGGGTGCGAAAACGCACAACTTAAAAAACATCTCTATCGACATCCCACGTGACAAGTTGGTTGTTATCACAGGATTGTCTGGGTCAGGCAAGTCTTCATTAGCATTTGATACCTTGTATGCTGAGGGACAGCGGCGTTATGTTGAGTCTTTGTCTGCGTATGCAAGGCAATTTTTGGCGCGGATGGATAAGCCGGAAGTTGATTTGATTGAGGGCTTGTCGCCTGCGATTTCGATTGAGCAAAAGTCTACCTCACACAACCCACGCTCAACCGTGGGCACTGTGACTGAAATCCACGACTATTTAAGATTATTATACGCACGCGCGGGCGACCCTGAATGTCCTACACATGGTATTCAATTAGCCTCACAAACCATTAGCCAGATGGTCGATAGCGTATTGGCATTGCCACAAGAAACCAAGTTGATGATTCTGGCGCCAGTGGTCAGTAGCCGCAAGGGTGAACACTTAGATTTATTTGACCAGCTGAAAGCACAGGGTTTTGTGCGTTTGCGTATTGATGGTGAGATTTATGAGGTGGATAGTCTGCCTTCGTTGGCCAAGACTAAAAAGCATAACATTGATGTGGTGGTAGATCGCTTAAAAGTCCGCCCTGATATGAAACAGCGCATTGCAGAGTCGTTTGAGACAGCAGTACGCTTATCAGAAGGCCGTGCGATTGCTTTGGAAATGGATACGGATAAAGCGCATCTGTTTTCCGCTAAGTTCTCGTGCCCTAAATGTGATTATTCATTAGCGGAGTTAGAGCCAAGGCTATTTTCATTTAATAACCCGATGGGGGCTTGCCCAACTTGCGATGGTTTGGGGGTCATTCAGTTTTTTGACCCTAAGCGTGTTGTCGCATTGCCGCATTTGTCACTGGCTTCAGGCGCGATTAAAGGCTGGGATAGACGTAATCAGTACTACTTCCAGATGCTGACCAGTATTTCAGCGCACTATAATTTTGACATTGAGACACCATTTGAAAAAATCCCAGCCTATATTCAAAAGGTAATTTTAAATGGTAGTGGCAAAGAAAAAATCCCATTCCGTTATATGAACGAACGAGGGACTATTTATGAAAAAGAACATACATTTGAAGGGATTTTAAATAACTTTCAACGTCGTTACCGTGAGTCAGATTCTCAAACTGTGCGAGATGAGTTGGCAAAATATTTGAATGTTCAAACCTGCCCTGATTGTGCTGGCGCACGTTTGAGACAAGAGGCCAGATTTGTTAAAGTCGGCGGTAAAAATATCCATGATGTCTGCGAAGTGCCGCTAAAAGCGGCGTTGGATCATTTTGACGGCTTGACATTAGTTGGCGCAAAACAAGCGATTGCAGAAAAAATCGTGCAAGAGATTAGCAATCGTTTACGTTTTTTGACCAATGTTGGATTGGAGTATTTGTCTTTGTCGCGCTCGGCTGAAACCTTGTCTGGTGGTGAAGCACAGCGGATTCGTCTGGCTTCTCAAATCGGCAGTGGTTTGACCGGGGTGATGTATGTGCTAGATGAGCCATCTATTGGTTTGCATCAGCGCGACAATGATCGTTTGTTATCCACGTTAAAACGCTTACGCGATATTGGGAATACCGTGATTGTGGTCGAACATGATGAAGAAGCGATTTTGATGGCAGACTACATCATTGATATAGGCCCAGGTGCGGGTGAGCATGGCGGGCAGATTGTCGCGCATGGTACGCCCAAAGCAGTGCAGGAAAACCCTGATTCGTTAACAGGCGCTTATATCAGTGGCAAAAAAGAGATTACATATAACCTCAAACGTACACAACCTGATGATAAAAAGTGGATCACAGTTAATAAAGCATCTGGCAATAATCTTAAAGAGGTAACCCTGAAGGTGCCCGTTGGCCTGCTTACCTGTATTACTGGTGTTTCAGGCAGTGGTAAGTCAACGTTGATTAACGATACCTTGTATCGTGCGGTGTCGCAGCAGTTGTATCGCAGCAATAAAGAGCCAGCGGCACATGCGTCGATTGAGGGCTTGGACCACTTTGATAAGGTAGTGGACGTTGACCAAAGTCCCATTGGCCGTACACCGCGCTCAAACCCTGCGACTTATACAGGTTTATTTACACCGATACGTGATTTGTTTGCAGAAGTACCAGAGAGTCGTGTGCGTGGTTATGGACCAGGGCGTTTCTCGTTTAATGTTAAAGGCGGGCGATGTGAGGCCTGTCAGGGCGACGGTGTGATTCGAGTCGAAATGCACTTTTTGCCAGATGTGTATGTGCCTTGTGATGTGTGTAAAGGTCAGCGTTACAATCGTGAGACTTTAGAGATCCAATTTAAAGGAAAAAATATTCACGAAATATTAGGCATGACGGTAGAGCAGGCACATGAGTTCTTTAATGCGCAGCCAAGTATTGCACGTAAGCTTAAAACCTTGCTGGACGTGGGTCTTGGTTATATCACTTTAGGGCAAAGTGCGACGACTTTATCCGGTGGTGAAGCGCAACGTGTGAAGCTTGCACAAGAATTAAGTAAGCGTGATACAGGGCGTACTCTGTACATTCTAGATGAGCCTACAACAGGCCTACATTTTGCGGATATTCAGTTGTTACTAGATGTCATTCATCGCTTACGTGATGCCGGTAATACGATTGTGATTATTGAGCATAATCTGGATGTAATTAAGACTGCAGACTGGATTGTTGATATGGGGCCGGAAGGTGGAATTGGCGGAGGTACAGTGATTGCTGAAGGAACACCAGAAGTAGTAGCAGAGGTCGAGGCTAGCTATACTGGTCAATATTTAAAGCGGATGTTGGATTAGCCTTAAGCTGCTAGTAGCATATCTGACTCGTTGATTAACGCTTTGTATTCATCAATGCTGTCAGCTAGTTTTGCTCTATCAATTTTTAGTGACTCAGCAATTTCATCCTTTAGCGACTCGGCAATTTCAATAGAGCTTAAGCCAGCAGCGTGTTGATAAGCAATATGGGTTGCTAAGTAAACGATCGCGCTGGTGTCATTCGCACTGGTGTTAAATGGATCAGCGTAGTAGCGAATGGCCAATTGAATTTGTTCAGGGAAATTCCAGCGTTTAGCAATCTCTGCGCCAATCATGGCATGACTCACGCTGAGCTTTTCGAACTCAAGCTGGTTACGCGCGATAGTATCAGGCCCTTGTAATTCCTGATCAATTTCTGCTGCAATGGTTGGCTCGACCATGTAAATCGGCAGTTGACCAATACTATGCATTAAACCAGCCAGATAGCTAACTTCTGTATCCATTTTATGTTCTTTACTGATTTGTCTAGCAAGATTTGCGCTGACCAAGCTGTTTTTCCAAAAGCTAATTAAGTCGACACCTTCAATGTTGCTAAAGGTTGCAGTAATGCCCGATGCGACCACTAGCGTTTTCAAATTTTGTAAACCAGTCACTTGTAGTGCCTCATTTAGTGTTTTGATTGAGCCGCTCCGTCCGTAATAGGAGGAGTTAGATAAGCGCAACACTTTAGCTGACAAGACCTGATCCATGGATATTTTTTTGATGATGCTATCAATATCAATATTTTCATCTTCCATCAGTTTTAGTACGTCTTGTATTACCTTCGGCATCATTGGCAGGCTGGTAATCTTTTCAAAAAAGCTTTCTAAGACATGCATTTGACCTTGGACCTTTCGGATTAATAATAAATATTCATCATATAGTGTCTAGTCATTTGAATATGACTAAATTAGCTGGGTAAAAGACAGGGTGTTTGGCGTTTAGGGGTGTTGTGTGCTTGGAAGCGCAACCGTATGCATGTATCTGATAATACGAGAGATTCTTCTTTTTAGAAACGGAGTGTTGCGATGCTTTTCATAATAGCGTGGATTGGGTAGCATCGCAGCTAAATTGGCAGACTGATATCTGGAAAGGTATTGGGCCGACCCGCGGAAATAATGTTGTGCTGCAGCCTGTGCCCCAAAAATACCGTTACCCCATTCTACGAGATTTAAATATAACTCCAGTATGCGCTGTTTTGACATAATAAGCTCGATCATCATGGTGATAATCGCTTCTTGTGCTTTACGCCAAGGCGTTTTGCTCGCAGATAAAAACAGGTTCTTTGCTAACTGTTGTGTAATGGTAGAGCCACCAGCAACAATTTTGCCGCGTTTGATATTTTTTGCATAGGCCAGCTTGATACCATCCCAGTCAAAACCATTGTGTGTGTTGAATTTAGCGTCTTCAGCTGTCATGACAGCACGTTGTAAGTTGGGAGAAATCTTTGAAATCGCAACCCATTGATGTTTGATTTTAAAGTGAGGGTTTTCAGCCAGCAGTATGGTTTGCTGGTGTTGCATCATTGATGAGGACTCTGGGTTAACGTAGGAAAACCAGCAGACTTGTATCAAATACCAGAGTTGGATTGCACAGAAAACGAATAGCAATAAGATCAAACTGCGCTTGAGAATGCGTGACAGGTTTAGCGCTTGATTACTGTTTCTTTTATTCAAAGCCTAAAGGTGAGTGCCTTATTGTCTTAAGGTTTTCATGATGGTCTGTGTATCAGGTGCCACTTTTCGCCAGATTTTAAATGCTAGTGCTGCTTGTTCAACCAACATGCCCAAACCATCCGCAACAGCGGCACCATTCGCTCTGGCTTGCTGCATAAATAATGTGTCTTTGGCATAGACCATGTCATAGGCCAGACAACCTTCGGCAAATACCGAGTCTGGAATAGGCAAAGCTGTATCGCTTAGGCCTGTAGAAGTTGCATTTATGATAATGTCAAAAGATTGATGGTCTAAGTCTTCGTAGCCACAAGCATGGCAGACCATGCTGTGATGACTGAATTTTTCGACAATGTTTTTGGCCTTCTCGGGTGTGCGGTTCGCAATGGTTAAAATGGCAGGATGCTCATCTAAAATGGTTTGAAACACACCTTCACCAGCACCTCCCGCACCCAGAATTAACACACGTTTGTGGTTAACAGGAAAACCAAGATTGGTTTGAATGTCGGTTAGCAATCCGTCACCATCAGTGTTGTCACCATGAATTTTGCCATCGACAAAGGTCATGGTATTGACCGCACCAGCCATATAGGCTTTATAGGATTTAACGTCGCATAGTTTTGCAGCTTCATGCTTAAACGGTACTGTAACATTAACCCCTTTGTAACCAAGTCCAATCATATCTTTGATTGTGTTGGCAAAGCCATCAATGGGCGCTAGTGTGGCATGATATTCAATTGGCTGTTTAGTATTCTCAGCGAATAAGGCGTGAATCTCAGGTGACTTGCTGTGGTTGATTGGGTTACCAATCACCGCATAAGTATCTTTATCTGTAGGTTTAATCAAGTTCATTTTGAATAGTTATTGTGAAATCTTTTAATTCGTCCAGGGAAGATTGGCATGTTTCCAGCCATTGATCATGGTTCTTTGGTTTTGTGGATTAGTTACACCCTCAAAGCCTTCGAGCATGTTGTAGGCATGATCATACCCCATAGCATCTGCCAGCATAGCGGCATTGTGTGAACGGCCGCCAGTTCGGCAAATGAAAATTACATTTTTACTTTTATCCACCTTGTGCTGTAACTGATCTGCAAAAGCAGCATTGGGCACCATGCCTGGATAAAATGCCCATTCAATATGAATCGCATCAGGAATGCGACCAACTAGTTCAAGCTCAGCCATTGAACGTACATCTACTAATATCGTTTCTGGCATTGAGGAAAGTGCATAGGCTTCTTTTGGTGTGACGGCACCAGCATATGGGAATTGGTTTTCTTTTGCGCGGACTTGCGCTGCATCAATGACAGCTTTGTAATCTTCCATGGATACTCTCAATTGAGGTGAATGTATTAAGGAAATAATTATAGCGGTTGTCGGTTAAATTTTAGCGAAATTACGCGAAAAAGTTTAACGCACATAATCGGTGCATAATAAGCGGCGATAGCCCTAGAATGGTGCACCAAAAATGGGCGCATTGAGACCAAACTGCATAAAAGAGCGGGTTAGCACTTTTCACCGTGGCATATTTCCTGCTAACCTAATCGTTGCAATAATAAGGTATTTTCAATACCAAATTGATAAATTAAATTTTAACTAAAAAACTTAGGAGATTTTGATGTCAGTGGAAAACGTCATGAAACTCATCAAGGATAACGACATTAAGTTTGTCGATTTCCGCTTTACTGATACTCGCGGTAAAGAACAAC
>SPJL01017589.1_pt1 | contig 11034 bp, 9 predicted proteins | sample 3741751 | NCBI WGS metagenome assembly SPJL01 (sample SAMN10925998, study PRJNA522277) | cold seep metagenome | isolation source: Elba SIP-enriched marine methane seep metagenome, extraction at timepoint T3 | place: Italy: coast of Elba, Mediterranean Sea
AAGAAATCCGCCACTCATTCTCTGGCGTGAAAGGTGAGTCCAGAGACGCTTTAGACGAGGAAATTGGTACTTTGTGCGGGCAAGTTCAATTTGCAAACGAGCTTCTCTTGTTTGCGCTCTCTGCGCAAACACTTCCAGGATAAGCTCTGTACGATCCATTACCGTCATGCCAAACTCTTTCTCAAGATTGCGCTGCTGCGCCGGAGAAATTTCATCGTCAAAAATAACAAGGTCTGCACCTTGCTCTCGAGCAATCTCAACCATCTCTTCAAGTTTACCTTTTGTGAGAAGGGTTCCTGCTTCAAACTTTCGTAGCTGGCAAACCTCTTTTGCAACCGTCTGCACTCCCCAAGTTTCCGCAAGAAACTCAAGCTCTTCGAGGTGCTCCTCTGCAATCGGACGCTCCTCTTTGCCCCCCTTAAACGCTCCTACCAATAGCGCGCGAAAGCGTGACTCATCATCTTTTAGTAGAGGATCTGCTGGTTTGAAGTCTTCTTCAAATTCTTCTTCACTCATTGGTTTGCAACCTACTTCACTTATATAAAGGATTCACTATAGGTGAATCTGATGCCAAAGGCAATGGGTATATACTGCTACTCTTGTCACCTGACATTTTTTTTCACCGCAGAGCGAGTGAGAGCGGAGGGGTGAAAACAGGTGTTTCAAATCACGATCGGTATCGTTAGACCATCATAGGCGAGTTGGATGTCACGCGGAAGAGTACGATTTGTCTCTTCGTGGTCAAGCTCATGGCTGATATGGTTAAAATAGGTACGCTTAGCGCCTACTTTACGAGCAAACGTAACGGCTTCATCAACTGTAAAGTGAACATGAGACGGAGTATGGCGGAGTGCACTTACAACAAGAGTCTCTGTTCCCTCAAGATCTTCAAAAATCGTATCTGGGTATTCTGAAATATCCGTAACATAAGAAAAATTTCCCACGCGATACCCATTCACAAGCATCCCCCCTTGACGGTAGGTCATATAACGCAATGGAACTCCTCGAAATTCAATCTCACCACGCGCCTCCGGAATAAGTTGAAAATCAAGCTGCACAGGAATGTTATTGCCATGTGCTCGGGGCAAAAACATATAATGAAGCCTCGTTTGAAGCTCCTTAAGAGAGGATCTCGAAAGAAGACATGGAAGAGGCTCCTCTTGGCGAAAAAAGAAAATACGGAGCTCATCTATTCCCCCAATATGATCGTAGTGAGTATGGGTCAGGAGCACGCCATCGAGATGACGAAGGTCATAGCGAAGCGCTTGCTCCCGAAAGTCAGGGCCACAATCAACAAGAAGCTTATGATCGCCAACGGTAAGAAGACCTGAGGGACGCAAACGTTTATTGCAAGGGGAGTCCGAGGAGCAAACTTCGCAATCACAGCCTACTACAGGCACTCCCATAGAGCCTCCGCTGCCATAAAAAAGAAACGACCCTTTTTTACTCATCTTGCCCTCAGAAAGATCTCATTAACCTTTTGTGTAATTCCCTCTTTGTGGAAGTAAGCAAAGCTTTTCCCCTTTGTATCGAGTCGCAGCTCTACACGTAAGTAGTCTCCTTCCGGAGAAAAATGAATCTGTTGGAACGTTCGAGTCTCTCCTGCTCCTCCGCCCTCTGGCCGCACCATAAGAGCGAGTGTAGAAAGGCCTCCTCGTTGAAAAGCCTCATGAATTGCAGGTGATACCTCAAGAAAGCTTCTTTCATCACGAACCACATCGTAAAAAGTCATGTACGCCGTTTTGCTTACGAGCTCACTGCGCCATTTCCTTCCATCAGATCCTGTATGAATGTACTCAAAATGATCAAAAACCATGCGAGGACCATTGCCTGTCTGCGGGTTAATCTCTTGGTAGTTCATCTGGTTTAGCATCTCAGGAGCAAGAAGTACATTTGTCATTTTATGCGTACCACTGGGGCCGTGGTAATAGATCAAATAAGCACAAATCGCCACGGCCGTGAGAACACTTGAACTAAGAAGTGAGAGAAGTCCGCCGATTTTCTTGAATTTTTGCATAGCATGCCCCTAATGATCATAAATTAGGCTTACTATAACGAGCTCCCATTTTTCCTCCTATTGTGTTATCATTTTCTTATGAAAATTTCGATTGTTGGTGCTGGATTTGCAGGTCTTGCCGCTGCTTGGTGGGCAAAAAAGAAGGGCTATGAAGTAGAAATTTGGGACCCCGCAGGCCCAGGAGGAGCGGCCTCAGGTGTTGCAGCTGGACTCCTTCATATGTACGGTGGCGTCCGCTCAAGCCGAGCAAAAGGGGTAGAAGAGGCGTTTGAGGAAGCAGAGCAACTCATTGCCATTGCAGGAGAAGAGATCGTGATTTGCCGCGGACTGCTGCGTAAATGGCGAAATAGCCGAGAAGAGAAAGCTTTTCGGAAGCTTGCAAAACGCTATGATGATGTCGAGTTGCGTGACGATGCCATCTGGATCCCAAAGGCCTACGCAATCGATTGCAAGCAATATTGCAGGCGACTACTTCTTGCATCTGGAGCAAAACTAAAAAAAGAAAAAGTAGAGTCTCTCTCCTCTCTCGATAGCGACCGTGTCATTGTTGCCGCAGGTCATAAAAGCAGTAGCTTTTCCGAACTTTCTCATCTCCCTTTGAAAGGCGTCAAAGGACAACTTTTGCACTTAAAACGAAACAAGCTACAGCTTGCGCATGCTCTAAATTGTGGTGGCTATGTTGTTCCAGCTCAAGATAGCGAAACCCTTTTTGCAGGGGCTACTTTTGAACACGAGTATGAAAACGAAAAACCGACAGAAGAAGCCTATGAGCTTGTCTACAAACGCCTCGGCCCTCTCATTCCCAAGCTTCCTCTTATTCAGACAGTTGCCGGAATTCGCTGCACAACTTCGGACCATAAACCTGTTGCAGAATGGATAGATGAACGTATTGGAGTGATCTCTGCTCTTGGCTCTAAAGGGCTCTTGTGGCACGCTCTTCTTGCAAAAAGGTTGCTTGGATCGCTTTGATGGGGTATGACTCTTTTTTTATCTCAATCAATTGGAGACCCCCATATGATCAACAAAAGTATCGCAGCACTCCTCTTATCTGTCACCTTTTCAGGCTGTCAAATGCAGGGCGATGGCCATGCAAGCCACGAAGAAAAAGAGCTTCAAAGCGCTGTTTGCAACCTCACTCCTACCGCTGGTAATAACGCACGAGGAATGATTACATTTACGAGCATGGATGGCTCGGTTAAAGTAGAAGCAGACCTTTTTAACCTCTCCCCTGGTGACCACGGCTTCCATATTCACGAGTGGGGAGACATTAGCGCAGCTGACGGAAGCGCATGTGGAGGGCATTTCAACCCAGGCGGTCATGAACATGCAGGACGCGACTCTCATGATCGCCACATGGGAGATTTGGGCAACTTAACAGCCGACCGTAGTGGCTATGCTCATGCTGAGTTTTTCGATGAGCATATTGAGCTTGGTGTGATTGTTGGTCGCTCGATTATTGTTCATGCAGGCCCTGACGACTTCAAAAGCCAACCCAGTGGCAACTCTGGACCAAGAATTGCCCAAGGCGTTATCGGCATCCGCAAATAACACCTATGATACGGGCCACTTGATTGGCAAGTGGCCCTTTGCTAACGCTAACGCTTCAGGTCGTATTTTTTAAGTTTGTTATAGAGAGTTGTGCGGTCAATACCTAAAATTTGAGCTGCTTGGTTCTTATTGCCATTTGTCGCCTCAAGAACACCCTCGATATGCTGACGCTCAACTGTTTCAAGGGGAATGGTATCACCAATATCAAGAGCGGCCCCTTTTGTTTTTGCCTCATTTCCTCGACGGAGTGCATTACCACCGAGCTTAATATGCTGCAGAAGTAAGGCCTCCCCTTCCACCTCAAGAAGCATTGTTCTTTCCAAGAGATTTCTAAGCTCACGGATATTTCCTGGCCAAGAGTACTTTTTAAGGGCAGAGAGAGCTGCTGGATCAATCTTGGTCACATTTCGATTAAACTCTCCATTAAAGTACTCAATGAAGTGCAGCGCTAGACTCTCAATATCATCTGTGCGAGCGCGAAGCGGTGGTAAGTTTAGTGGAACTACATTGAGACGGTAATAGAGATCCTCACGGAAATCACCGTCGCGCACCGCCTGCTCCAGATCCTTGTTTGTCGCTGCAATCAATCGAATATCTACATCGATATGGTCTGTTCCCCCAACACGACGAATCGTCTTTTCCTGAAGCACCCGAAGAATTTTAGCTTGAAGCCCCACTTCCATATCGCCAATTTCATCGAGAAAAAGAGTTCCCCCGTCTGCAACTTCAAAAAGGCCTTTTTTAGTTCCTGTAGCCCCCGTAAAAGCGCCCGCTTCATGTCCGAAAAGCTCCGACTCTAGAAGCTCTGGGGAAAGGGCGGTTGCGTTAACTGGAACAAAAGGCTTATCTGAGCGGTTTGATTGGTTATGGATACGATTCGCAATCACCTCTTTTCCTGTTCCTGTTTCGCCAAGAATAAGAACTGTTGTACTTGGGCTTCTCCCCACCGCATCAATTTCTTTAAATATTTTGGCTAGGCGGCTATTGGGGCCAATCACATACTTTTCATCCCAACCACCCACAACTTTTTTCTGAAGGTAGCCAACATGCTCTTCGAGCTTACGGCCCTTCAGAGCCTTCTCTATCCGAAGAAGGATTTCATCCACATTAAATGGCTTGAGAACATAGTCTGATGCTCCTCGATGCATCGCCTCTACAGATTGAGGCACAGAACCAAAACCTGTAATGATGATGACGCAGCTCTCTGGAGAGATCTCTTTGATTTTTTCAAGAACTTTGAGGCCATTTGTATCCGGAAGTTGTACATCAAGAAGAACAACCTCTGGTCGGTAAGGACTCCCCTCTTTTTCCTCCTGAAACTTTTTGAGGGCAACAGAGCCTTCTTGTGCATCCTCAACCTTATATCCTTTCTCTTCAAAAAGTTTTCTAAGAGAAAAGCAAATTGTTTGGTCGTCATCAACAATAAGAATGCGCGGTTTCATGTTACCCTCATTTTTCCGTCATTATTTTTCGTCTATGCTTCTGCCATCGCTCGCCTAGCTTTTTGCATCGCCACATGTGATTCTGCCGCGAAATTAAAGAAAAAAACCATTGCCGGTGCTAAAAGCGCCGTAAAGGGAAGCATAATAAAGAACCACTGCAATACCACTTCGCTGGTATGGTCAACATCCAAATAAGTTGACCCCGTCATCGCTGCTGCAAGTGTGAGCACAAGCGCTGTAATCAAAAGCGGAAAAAGAGCGATAAAAAAGTGAAGGCAGTTTGTAAAAACATCAATTTTTAGCCGGTGGAGAATCATCCCTGCCATCCGCATTCTATCTGAACTCTTAAGAGCAAGTGCCGGTGTGACAAAGAAAAGGACACCTACCGTTGAAAACATCAGCAATAGTGCCGCCAAATTCAAAAGAAACGGGCCAAATGCCAAAATAACTCCGATAAAATCTCCAAGACCTGGAATCTCTTTAAGAAGATAAAAAAGACCAAGAACCATCCAAAGAAGCAAGTAAACCAAGACAAATGGGACAGCTACATAACTTGCTCCAATCACAAGCTCCACCGACTTTGCTAAAATCTCCTTGTAGCTAACAGGCATTCCTTTTACCTCATGGTGATAAACACGAGTAAGGATTAGGCCCATTGAAAGAAGAATCCCCGCGCAAATAAAAACAGGAAGAAACGTCAATGACATCGTAACCCACTGCCCAGAGTGCAATGCCAAGCCTCGAAAAAAGACCACAAGAAGCCCACTAAAGGCCATAACGCAAAAAGCAAAGAGTAGTTTCTGTTTCGAAAACGTTAGAAAAAGCGCGCGATTAAATGCGCGCTTGATCTCTTCGAGTCCTGTATCTATCGGTGCAGCTTTTTTTCTAGGCATTGGTCTCTTTAAAATAGTATTTAGGTCTTACGATTGGCGTTCCCTTGCCACCGCGCGCCTCGTTGCGCTCATAAACAATCTGACGCGCAATGCCAAGACAACGAGAAGTGCCAAAGAGAACCGTGTAATACTCTGAGTAGGGGAACCCTGAGGCGGTCAAAAGCGTTCCTGAAATCGCATCTACATTTGGATAAGGATTTGCAATTTTCGGGTTTTCCTTAAGCACCTTAGCGCCGCGCTCTCGAAGATGAAGAGCCACCTTTACAAGAGGATTCTCTGGGTACTTCTTTTGAGCAAGCTCATACTGGAAAGTAGCTCTTGGATCTTCCACGCGTAAAACAGCATGGCCAAACCCAAACACCAACTCCTTATTGTCAAGGCGCTTACGCACAAGCCCTTCTACCTGGTCTGCCGTAGCACTCTCTCCAAGCTCAGCTAGTACACTCTTCACAAAATCAAGACAGTCCTGATTTGCCTTGCCATGACGCGGTCCAGCCAACGCATTCATTGAAGCTGCAAGAGAGCCCCACATATCTTCTAGGCCACTTGCGACAGCTTTGCCAACAAATGTTGAGAGATTTCCCCCTCCATGATCATAGTGAAGCACATTAAAGATCTTGAACGCCTCTGTTAGAGAATCCAAGTTTCCACCTGGCACATTTAACATCTGCGCAAAATTATCCATGTAACCTAGTGAAGAATCAAAAGAGTTAAGGCCTCCCCACCCTGCATGATGATTGATCACTTGCGCCGCGATCTGTGGCATCTTCGCTGCAACACGCAGGCAATCCTCATGGTAATCATCAGATCCTTCAATCATTCCTGCAATAAGAAGGGCTGCGGAGAAAAGAGCCATTGGGTGCCCCGTTCTTGGCAAAGCTCGAATCGCAGCAAGTGTCTCTTCTGAGCACTCCGCTCTCTTATTTAGCTCATCACGAAAAGCTGTAACTTGCTGTTCGTTTCCTTTTGCACCATGAAAAAGAAGGTAGATCACCTCTTCGGGCTCCCAAAAAGCAACCTCAGACATCGGACGGCCCACATAAAAAAGCCCCTTTTGCGGATCGACGGAGCTCGTGGTGCAATACCCTACAGGAAAGCCACGCATGCCTGTTTCCAGATGTTCTTCTGTTACCTCAAATAGACTCTTGCTCATTGTTTTACTCTCCATCCCTCACCCTTTTTTTTGCCTCAGGCGTTGATCAAGTCCGTTACCGCATCACGCTCTTCGAGTAGCTCTTTTTCTGTTGCCACAATACGCTCTTTTAAGAAATCATTCCATGGTACATCGGCAACAATCTCATAATCTCCATCTCCTTTGGATCGACAAGGGAAAGAGAAAATAAGATCCTCTTGGATACCATAAGGGTTACCATCTGTGCAAACACCTGCAGAAAACAGGTGTCCTTCCTCTGTAGGAGTTACCAATGATTTGATATGATCAATCGCGGCATTAGCAGCAGAGGCTGCAGAGGACTTGCCGCGAGCCTTAATAATCGCTGCACCGCGCTGCTGCACTCCTGTTAAGAACTCTCCTTCAAGCCACTGCCCGTCTGTGATTGTTTCCGGCAGAGGAACTCCCTTCACTTTGGCGTTCACAAAGTCAGGAACTTGCGTTGCGCTGTGATTTCCCCAAATCGTAACATTTGTTACATCGACAACTTCTACTCCTGCCTTCTCTGCAAGAGAGCTTGCTGCACGGTTTTCATCCAAGCGGGTCATGGCATGAAAATTCTTTCTTGGAATCGATGGAGCATTATGCATTGTAATCAAGCAGTTCGTATTGCAGGGATTTCCAACAACAAGAACCTTTACATCCTTAGAAGCTACTTTATCGAGAGCCTCTCCCTGTTTTGTAAAGATCTTTCCGTTTTCAGTAAGAAGGTCTTTCCTTTCCATTCCTGGGCCACGCGGCTTTGCGCCAACGAGAAGAGCAAAGTCAACCCCTTCAAAAACATCCATAGGGTCTGAGCCAACACGCACCTCTTTCAAAAGAGGAAATGCACAATCCTTTAGCTCCATCACAACGCCTTCTAAGGCGCCGATTGCTTCGGGAATCTCTAGGATATGAAGCGCTACAGGCTGGTCACTCCCTAGCATCTCACCATTTGCGATTCGAAACAAAAGACTGTAGGCGATTTGTCCTGCGCCACCTGTTACCGCCACCCTTTTGACACTCTTACTCATCTGACTCCTCCTCACACTCTATCGACATTCGTCCGCATTCTATGCCCCCATGCAGATTATTTCAACAACCACTTAAGCAGAGTAGCCCTTTTATCGCATTGCACCTAAAACTCGTTCTTTACTCTTCTTGAAATTAAGCTAAATTCCCTGTATAATACCCCTCCTATGAGTCAGTTAGAATCTATTCCAGGCACAGAGTGCAAATTTGAAATTATCCACCGCTCAAAAAGATCACGAGCGCGAGTAGGGCGTATTCATACCCCTCACGGAATCATCGATACACCAAATTTTGTTGCCGTTGGCACAAATGGCACACTAAAGTGCTTGGAAAATGCGCTTGTTGATGAGCTTAACCTACAACTGATGTTTTGTAACACCTACCACCTCATGTTACAACCTGGACCCAAAGTTGTAGAAGAAGGAGGTGGCCTTCATAAATTTATCGGTAGAAAAGGCCCCATCATCACCGATAGCGGCGGCTTTCAAGTCTTTAGCCTAGCCTATGGCGGTGTCGCAGACGAGCTCAAAAGCCGCGGCACAAAAAAGCAAGGGGGCTCAGTTCTCAAGATCAACGAAGAAGGTGTTGTTTTTCGCTCCTATCGCGATGGACGCAAAATTCTTCTAACTCCTGAAACTTCTGTTGCAGCACAAAAAAGCTTCGGCGCAGACATCATCATCCCACTTGATGAGCTCCCTCCCTACCACATTGGAGAAAAAGAGCTAAAAGAATCGTTTGATCGCACTCATCGCTGGCAAAAGCGTAGTCTCACTACTCATTTAGCAGACCGTCGAAAGCAGATGATGTATGCTGTGATTCATGGCGGAATTGATCAAGATCTGCGTGCCGAGTCGGTACGAATTTTAAGCGATATGCCATTTGACGGCTATGCTGTTGGCGGTAGCATCGGAAAAAACCGTGCAGAGATGATTGAGCTTCTTAAATTTGTGATGCCTCGTCTGCCAGAAGATAAGCCCAATCACCTACTTGGTATTGGCGACCTTCCCTCTCTTGCAGAAGGAGTCCCTCTTGGAATCGACACCTTCGATAGCAGCTACCCCACCAAAGTTGCTCGACATGGCTACCTTTTCACAAAAAAAGGGGACCTAAAAGTTGAGCGAACAGCTTGTGCTCAAGAGTATCGCCCTCCTGAAGAAGGGTGTGAGTGCCCAACCTGTCAGCGTTACACGCTTGCTTATCTCCATCACCTTTTCAAAGCAAAAGAACCTATTGCCCACAGCCTCGCAAGCGTCCATAATATTCACTTTATGGTTGAATTAATGCGCAGCTACCGCGAAGCAATCCTCGCTGGTGATCTGTAACACCCCAAGTATTTTAAGATATACTGATCGCGATTCGAAAATCGGTATACTTTCAATGAGATAAAAAAAAGCGCGCAAGGCATGCCTTGCGCGCTTTCGCTTTGTAAGAAACTTCTGCTTCGCCTTAAGCGGTAGCAGTAGCTCTCTTTTCTTCTGCTTTCTTCGCTTCAACAGCACCTTGCTCATTTGCAGCTTCGCTTTCTTTCTCAGCTGTAAGAGCAACGAATTGCTTGTTGAGGAAGCGAACAGCAAAGAGCCATCCAACGATAACGCTTGTTACGATGATCGCAACAACTGGCGTACATGCTGTAACGCTTGGGAAGATGACAAGTAGGATCGTGAACATGAATGCTCCACCAGACTTACCAAGACGACCACCAACAACGTCGATTGCAGCCTTACCTTTAACCTTAGACTCGTCGTCTAGAGGAATGTAGGCCATCTCTTTCGTAGGATCGAAAAGAGAGTACTTCGTAGACTTACTCATGATGTTCTGAATCATACCCAAGATCACAGCCATGTAAAGCGGGCTTGTGCCAATGTAGACAACAAAACCAGCAACAGCAGCCGTTTCACGGAAGAGCATGAAAGAAAAGAATCCGAGTCCTGTAAGAAGCAGGATCGTTGGCGTTACAGCAGCTGAGATGCCCCAGCCGAAGCGACGAAGAACGTTACCACTTACGAAAAGAAGCATGAAGATCGTTGCAGCACCTGTGAAGAAGGAGAACTGACCCATGAAAGCGAGGTACTCGTTCTTGCTAGGGTACATTTCTTTTAGCTGGCTCTTCCAAACAACTTCAACGAGGTTGATGGACATGCCGTATGAAAGAACGAGGAATGCTAGGCAAGCAAGGTATGGAGACTTCATGAGGAACATGATGCTCTCGCCAATGCCCATTTTTGCTTTTGCTTTCTTCTTCTTAACATCTTTCGGATCGTAGAAACGAGGATCGGTCATTACGCTGTTGTTTACAAAGCGGTAAAGCAACATGGTGCCTATACCCATGATCACAACGATTCCCATTAGCTGGTTAAGAGTCGTGTCCCATGCTCCTGGGATAGAAGTATCAACAGATGCGATCTTTGTGATCAATGGACCTGATACAAGCATTGCTACGTTCGCGCCAAGAAGGAAAAGAGTGTAGAAACGCTTCGCTTCAGAAACACGAGTGATATCATTTGCAAATCCCCAGAAAAGAAGAGAAAGAATAGCACTTCCCCAAAGTTCAGCAGAGATGTAGAAAAGAGCAGATGTCCAGTTACGGTAAACAGCAACAAGACCTTTCCAACCAGCAGGCAATACAGACTGTAGCCAATCCGCAGATGTAGTTGGGTGGATAAGTTCCGCATTTGGAGCAAGAACTGTTGCATAAAGCCCGAAGAAGATAAGGAACGGAGCAAGAGTCACGTAAAATAGGTTCTTCTTGCTTACTACGTTTGCCATCTTCATGTAGAAGAGCATGAAAAGAATCGCAGAAGGAACAACAAAACCAAGCTTAAGGAATGGAATAATTTCCGCTCCTGAACCTGGTGCGTTCACGACGATTGCGTCTTTCATATCACGCAAAACCGTATAGTTAAAGTTAATACAGAAGAGCATAAAGAACATCGGAAGAACTTTCTTTAGTTC
>SPJL01001514.1_pt1 | contig 11032 bp, 8 predicted proteins | sample 3741751 | NCBI WGS metagenome assembly SPJL01 (sample SAMN10925998, study PRJNA522277) | cold seep metagenome | isolation source: Elba SIP-enriched marine methane seep metagenome, extraction at timepoint T3 | place: Italy: coast of Elba, Mediterranean Sea
CAGACACCACTTGGCCATGATGGAACCACCACGAGATACAATGCCTGTCATACGTTTTGCCGTCATCGGCACATGATGCAAACGCACACCTGCATGAATGGTAAAATAATCGACACCCTGCTCTGCCTGTTCGATCAAGGTATCACGGAAAATTTCCCAGGTCAGATCTTCTGCCTTGCCATCTACTTTTTCTAAAGCTTGATAGATCGGCACTGTACCAATCGGTACTGGTGAATTACGCAGGATCCATTCACGGGTTTCATGAATATTTTTACCCGTCGATAAATCCATAATAGTATCGCCGCCCCAGCGAATACCCCAAAGCATTTTTTCCACTTCTTCTTCAATTGAAGAGGTGACAGCGGAATTCCCCAGGTTACCATTAATTTTGACCAGAAAATTACGTCCGATAATCATCGGCTCCAATTCTGGGTGATTAATATTAGCAGGAATAATTGCACGCCCCCTGGCCACTTCATCACGCACAAATTCCGGCGTAATCACCTCGGGAATTTCCGCACCAAATCTTTCTCCAGGATGCTGGCCTTTATACAGCTCACGCATTTCTTCCAGATTCTGGTTTTCACGTATCGCAATATATTCCATTTCTGGGGTGATGATACCCTGTCTGGCATAGTGCATCTGCGATACATTTTTACCCGGTTTAGCTTTTCTTGGCTTACGAATATGATCAAAACGCATGTCTGCTGTAGCAGGGTCTTGCAACCGTTTTAAACCATATTCAGAACTTGGACCATCAAGATCCACAGTATCATTTCTTTCTTTTATCCACGCATCTCGAATAGGTGCCAATCCTTCTTGCAAATTAACATCCACATCAGGATCGGTATAAACACCAGAAGTATCATAGACAAAGACAGGCCCATTTTTCTCTACGCCAAAATGGGCAGGTGTATCGGACAATGAAATTTTACGCATTGGCACGCGTATATCAGGACGACTACCCTGTATATAAATTTTCTCAGATGCGGGATAGGAATCAATTTTTACACTACTGGCTTCAGTAGTTGTAATATCTTTACGGACAGCGCTCATGCTTGGCTCCACTAAAAATTAAGACAAGCGCAGGGAAACAAGTGTGGCTTTCCTACGCCGGTGTTAGCCGGATTCAGGTTCAAAGGGTTTATCTCAGCATTTTCATGCACCCCTAGCCTTTTGGACAGTGGGTTAAAATATCTTAAATGCACTTAAATTGCAAGTACTGAAGCATCTTAGCTAGTGAGAAACGAACAAATTGTGGTCTTCGCACGATAAAAAACCCAACAAAACTTGTCACATTATTGTCATATTTATGTAATTATTGTCATAATCACCCTCATTTAAAACTGACGGGTCTTAAACGATGAGCAATAAACCATTACAAAGCACATCTCTTTTCACCAATGATATTTTTAAAGCCTTTACAGCTTTTGGCTTTATCCTTGCCGTTGCATATTATGTCTGGGCATTTATCAACCCAGAATCAAACAATTATATTCTGGTTACTGCTGCCGCATTTGGTGCTTATATGGCGCTCAATATTGGCGCCAATGATGTCGCCAATAATGTTGGGCCTGCAGTAGGCTCAAAAGCCATGTCTCTGGTCCTTGCGATTATAATCGCAGCCATATTTGAATCTGCCGGTGCCATCATCGCTGGTGGTGATGTGGTCAGTACTATCAAAAAAGGCATCATCGACCCGGGTCTGATTGCTGATACCAATACTTTCATCTGGTTAATGATGGCAGCTCTGCTGGCTGCAGCCATCTGGTTAAACATTGCAACAGCATTAAATGCACCTGTTTCTACCACACACTCAATTGTTGGCGGAGTACTTGGAGCAGGAATTGCTGCTGGAGGCATGGGTATAGCCAATTGGCCCGTCTTTGGTAAAATCGCGGCTAGCTGGGTTATATCTCCTTTAATAGGTGGTGTTATTGCCGCTTCATTCCTGTATTTAATTAAAAGAACCATTACTTATAAAAAAGATAAGGTGCAAGCTGCTAAGGTAATTGTACCTCTGCTGATTACTTTTATGACCTGGGTTTTCTCCACTTACCTACTATTGAAAGGATTAAAAAAACTATGGAAACTTGACTTTCTACTAGCGGGTGGCATTGGGCTTGCTATTGCCATTGTGATCTTTTTTATTGTTGCTCCTTTAGTCAAAAAATCAGCTTCAAAACTTGAAAACTCCAAGGACAGTGTCAACCTTCTCTTTACCCTGCCCCTGATATTTTCAGCAGCCCTACTCAGTTTCGCCCATGGTGCTAATGACGTAGCCAATGCTGTTGGCCCATTAGCAGCCATTAATGATGCAATTCTCCATGCTGGCATTGCCAAGAAAGCTTCAATTCCACTTTGGGTCATGTTAGTGGGTGCAATAGGCATTTCGATAGGTTTAATGCTCTACGGTCCTAAATTAATTAAAACTGTCGGAACTGAAATTACCGAGCTAACAAAAATCCGTGCCTTTTGTGTTGCCATGTCTGCAACTATTACAGTCATTATTGCCAGTCAACTTGGCTTACCTGTGAGCTCAACGCATACAGCGGTCGGGGCAATCTTTGGGGTAGGTTTTTTACGAGAATATCTAAAAAACTCCAATGCCAAACGGATAGCAGAAATTAGAGATCACCATATAAACAAAGACCCGGAAATTGTTGATGCCTTATTAGAAAAATTTGAAATGGCATCAATTAAGGAAAAAGGTCAAATTCTTGCTGAGCTCAAAGCAGAAAAATCAGGTCAAAAAATATCCAAAAAAGAACGCAAAAGTCTACGTAAAGGTTATAAAGAAGAACTGGTCAAGCGCTCACATTTATATAAAATCGCACTTGCATGGATTGTAACCGTTCCACTTTCCGGCTTTCTGGCTGCATTTTTATTTTTTACTATTAGAGGGTTTATGCTACCTTGATTCTGGCTCTAAAATTACCATCACCGATTCGCCATAGTAAAGTATCATAGCCCCTCAAGGCTATGTGCTTTGGCATCAACTATCTATAAACGTCTGATAGCTGGTGTTACTCCAAATGGCTCAACAACGTTTCAGGCTCAACATTTTACTCCTTACTAAAGCCAGCAAAAGTGGAATCACTTCCGGTACTATTAGAGCAATCAGCCCCAAAAATCCTAAAATTTATCTTCATCAGGCAAAAATACTTAATAATCCATTACTTGCAATGGCCCTACCCGTCTCAATTTCTTCTACAACATCCTGGATGTGATCTGATTGCAGATGGTCTTGCTGAGGGTCTGATGACTGGTTATCATTACCCTGCTGACCACTATTCGCTTGATGAAAACCCTTGGACTGTTTCTGTTCAGGATTTTCCTGAGACACATTCACCTCAGCCAGGTTAATTTGTTGCTGGGAAAACATCTCTTTTAAGCGAGGAATGGCTGATTCAATGGCATCTTTAACTGCTGCATGTTGGGCTGAAAAAACCACTGATGCCTGAAATTCATTTGTTACATCAACCTTAATTTTAACTGGCCCCAGATGCTTAGGATTCAAACGTAATTCTGCTGATGGTATTTCCTGCTTATGCATCCAGACAATTCGCTCACCAAATTCCTTATTCCATTCCGGATGGGCAAAATGTTTGTTCATCGGGGGTAATTCGACTTTATCGCTTATATTTATTGCACGGTTAATCATACTCAAATCAGACGAAAACCGAGATACTAATTTATCTTTTACAATATCAGCAGAATGCTCTACTAACACGTCCTGTTTTTCCAATTGTTTATTGAGCATGACAGGCTTTTCTATATTCAACTCTTTCAAAGCATCATTTTGTTTTAACCAGTTTTCAGTCTCAACCCCTGAACTATTTACGATATTCTCATCGGCTATTTGTTTTAATAGTAAATTTTCTTTTGGTAATTCTGGTTTTTTTGCCTGCGATACTTGCTCAAGAGCAGCAGAGTTAAGCACCGGTTTTATGATCTCAAACTTTGATAACTCATCAGGCAAAGCCAGAGTACTGACAATTTCATCGATTTGCTGTTCAATATCTTTCTCCGATTGATTGATCGTTTCCTGATCTGCCAACAATCGATCATCAACGTAGCTGCCAGCCAGTTTATCCTCTACTGGTTTTGCAATAATCCCTTTAAACTGTTCAATATTACTCTGCAAATGATGCAGTTGATTATTAATTTCTGAATCAGAAAGATCATCGGTAGATAGCAACTCATTCAGGTTATCCTGAATCTGTTGAATTGACTGATGGATTTTTTCCAGTCTTTCCCCGGGACTTATGAAGTCTTGCTGACCCTGATTCGCCATGACATAATCATGCTTTTCTTGTCGCAGAATCTCTGGTACCTGATCCGTCTTGACCTGATATTCATCCTGAATACTCAATTCTGGCTCATCTATTTCCCCATCTGCATTTAATGGTTCTGGCTTACTACTTAAAGCAGTTGCAATATATGCATTGTCATCAGGTGCAATATCAGTAGAACCAGTCTGTTCTAATGGTGTTTCCAGAACCTGCTGTTTGAGCAATTTCAATTGTCCCATCAAATCCTCAGCAGCGACTGGAAAATCACTCTGTGTCACAGTCTCCACCGGAATATTATCTACTGTACCGATTAAATCATTTATCTTAGCAACCAAACTGTTTTCTGATTCGGCTATATCCTCTAACTTACCTATTACGTTAGCTAGAGATTCCAGGGTATTATCAAGATCAATTTCTTTAATATTGGACTTCATTACTGGCAAGTCTTTGCCAGTTGTAACTGCAGGAATACCGGACTGATCAGTCTCGTTTAATAAACCGGCAATTTCGTGCAGCTTAAGCGTGGAACCAGAAGCACCATTCTCAGTTGAATGATGAGCTAAATCAATTTTTTGCGACAATTGATCAAAATGCTTGACACTTTGCTGTAGCACTTCTGTAAAAGCCTTTTCTTCTGACTTTGTAAGACCTGGCGTCTGCTGAATATTTTCCAGATTATCAGCCGATGAAAGTAAGTTAAGCAGATTTGGGCTATCGATGTTCATGTTAAATCTCCAAGTTCCATACTCAAGACTTAAGCATTTCCTGTGCCATTCCCTCTTCCTGATCGAGATGCTCTGTCATCCTGCTCATTTTGCTCAGCTTTGCTTTGCAGCTTCAATTCAACTTCTTCTGCACTATGACAGACTTTTTTTAAACTCTGTGTTTTTTGATGTTGGCGTTCCCAGATTTTACGAGCAAAAGACAAGTCTTTATCTATTTCATCAACAACCTTTTGCTGATCTTCCAAGGCTTTTTCCAATTTATGAATAAATGATCGAAATTCGACTAATTGTGAAATATTGACGCCTTGCTCACTAAGGGCCTGAAACTTATCTTTGTATTCTTGTAAATACTCTTGCAGATTATCAAGCTGTACCAAAGCCTCCTGCCTTTTAACTTGAGTTTTGCCTAATGCGACCAACGCTTTTTTTTCATGTTGTGCATTTAAGTCAACAATCAGCTGTAGTCGTTGGGATTTTTTCATCGTTACTATTGTTCAGTTTTTCCCAGAATTTGCTCTAACTCCGTCAGACTTTGATTAATATCCACTGCACCATCCATATCTTGCTGTAAAAAATTAAGAATAGCAGCATTTTTTTCAATCGCTTCATCAATTCTAGGGTCAGAGCCAGCCTGGTAAGCTCCCACACTGATCAAATCTTTATTTTGCTGATACAAGGAATATAGTCGCCTCAGGTCTCGTGCCATTTCCATATGTCTGGGAGATGAAATATCAGGCATAACCCGACTAATGGAAGCTTCAATATCAATGGCCGGAAAGTGTCCTGATTCAGCGAGACTTCTTGATAAAACCACATGTCCATCCAAAACTCCCCGAGCTGCATCAGCTATTGGGTCATTAGTATCATCACCCTCAGCCAATACTGTATAAAAGGCTGTAATCGAGCCACCACCAACATCAGCATTTCCAGCTCTTTCCACTAAATGGGGTAATTTAGCAAAAACAGAAGGTGGATAACCCTTGGTAGCTGGCGGTTCATCAATTGCCAATGCAATTTCTCTATGTGCCTGGGCATATCGTGTCAGTGAATCCATCAATAATAAGACATCTAACCCCTGATCACGAAAATATTCTGCAATACTGGTCGCCAGCATAGCACCATGAACCCTCATCAACGGTGAGTCATCAGCGGGTGAGGCAACCACTACTGCACGTTGCATACCCTCTTCTCCTAACGTTTTCAAGACAAATTCATTAACTTCCCTTCCCCTTTCTCCAATTAAGCCTACAACCACTATATCTGCACTGGTAAATTTAGTCATCATACCCAACAGAACACTTTTACCCACCCCAGTTCCTGCAAATAGCCCCATACGCTGACCACGGCCAACCGACAAAATAGAATTAATTGCTCTGACACCAACATCCAATGCGTCACGAATAGGTTTTCTGGTTAGCGGGTTAATCGTTTTACCCCCCAGAGAAATCTTATCTTCCGTTTTTAAACTGCCTTTATCATCCAGCGGATTGCCTGAACCATCAAGTACTCTGCCCAATAAACCAAATCCCACATCGGCCAGGCTATGTTTACCTAGTGGTATAACCCGGCAACCTGGTTCCAATCCATAGGTATTACCAGTGGGCATTAAATAAACACTGCCACCGGAGAACCCGACGACTTCAGCACCAATTCGTGTTCCAGATTTAGTTTCAACCTGACAAAGAGAACCGATAGAAGCTCGACAACCTTCAGCTTCTAATGTCAGCCCAACCATTCTGGATAGTTTACCTTCGACAACCAATTCAGGCGTCTCATTTAGTCGGGCAGCATAAGGTTTTAATTTCTCTAACCAGATTTCTGATCGATTAGCTACCGGAATCAAGCTGTCCTGTCCTTTTCTCTTTCACCACCAAGTACACCGGCAACAATAACTGCCAGACGATTTTCCACAGTTGCATCAATATGTGAACTTTCAGTTTTTACGGTTAGGCCACCCCGTGTAATCAATGGTTCTTCGATAATATTCCAGGGTGATGAGACATCATCCAGGGCAAGTGATGTTCTGACCAGTTCTGCATCTTCCGGATGCATATGCAAGGTGATTTTCTGACCGGCCGAAGGTAAAGCATTCACAGCTTCTCTAATTACAGCAATAATCTGACCTGGGTCGATTTTTATTTCTCTACGAATCAACTGACTGGCGATACCGATAGATAAATTGACCAACTCTTGTTCTACAGCTTCATCCAGATTGCCAAAAGGTTCGGCTAAAGATTCCAGTAATCTGACGAATTCCGATGATTGTTTTTTTAACAGATGCAAGTTCTCATCATATCCTTTTTTTGAACCTTCCTTAAAACCTTGTTCGTAACCATCATCAAATCCTTTTTTTGAGCTTTCTTGATAACCTTTTTCGTACCCTTCTTCTTTTCCCTGGGCAAAAGCTTCATCGTAAGCCTGCTTTTGCATGGTTTCAATCTGTTCAACTGTCAGCGTTACAGAATCCGGCTTATTCGCCTTACGTGGCGTATTTTCTGACTTCCCAAAACTTTCTCCTACATCCCATAAATCCAGTGCATCTAGTTCTTCCTGAGAAAAGGGATGGGGTTTAGACGAGCTCATCACCACCACCGCTTCCCAGCATCATTTCACCCGATTCCGATAGTTTTTTAGCAATTCCTAAAATATCTTTTTGTGATTGTTCCACTTCGCTTAATTTAGTTGGAGGAGCTGCTTCCAGATCATCTCTTAACATTTCTGCAGCACGTTTAGACATATTGCCAAATATTTTTTCTTTCAGCGCATCATTGACGCCTCGCAATGCAATCAACAATTGATCAGTCGACACTTCGCGCAACAGGGTTTGTATACCTCTGTCATCAACATTAATTAAATCAGCAAAAACAAACATTTTATCCTGAATTTGCTGACCAAGACCTTCATCGTTCTCGGATATAGTCTCCATCATTTCTTCACTGAGACCACCATCCATGAAATTAAGTATGTTAGCCGCTGCATCAATACCACCCACCGCTGAAGATTTAACACTGTCACTGCCTGTCAGTTGTTTCTCCATCATCTCATCCAGTTCTTTAATGGCCTGTGGTTGCACGCCTTCCATGGTGGCAATTCGCATAACGATATCAGGGCGCTGGTTTTCAGGCAAAAGAGCCAAGACTTCAGCCGATTGATCAGCATCCAGCAAAGACAGGACAATCGCGACTATTTGTGGATGTTCCATACGTATCAAATCAGCAATGGACCGGATATCCATCCATTTTAACTGTTCAATACCCTTACTGTTCGCTCCCATCAAAATGCGATCAATAATACTGCCAGCCTTATCTTCACCCAATGCGTCTGTCAGCATGTTTCTGATATAGGTATCAGAATCTAGTCCCAAACCTGTTTCATCTTTCACTTCCATGATGAAATCTTCTAATACCACATCAACCATATCAGGCGAAATATGACCTAAAGAAGCCATCGCCGTACCTATTATCTGTACTTCTTTCGGCCCCATGTTTTTCAGTACAGCGGCGGCCCTATCTTGTCCAACAGTCAATAATAACAAGGCAGCTCTTTCCGAAGCATTTAAAGACAATTCTAGATCAGCCATCAGACTTTATCCATCCTTTTAGAAGCTGTGAAACTAATTGAGAATCTTCATCAATCAGTTTTTGCACATATTCCAACCGTTTTTCATAACTTTGTGGTGCATCGAGCAACAACAAGTCTTCAGCACCTGCCGAGATTATCGAGTCTGAACCAGGGTCAGCATTTTCATTTTCTGCTGGAACTGCCACTGGTTTTCCATCTGCATCAAATTTAACCGTTCCACCCATTGAATCAGCTTCGGCATGTGCATCGATCAAGGCTTTCACTTCCTCATCTCTTGCAATTAATCCGCGCATAGTAGGCCGTAAAATCCCCAATATCAAGAATAAAACAACTAACACTGCAGTTAAATGTTTTGCTGCATCAAGAAACCATGCCTGTTCCCATAATGGCACATCAGGTAGCGCTTCCATTTCATCAGGCACTCTAAAAGCTACATTGGTTACAGTAACCTGATCGCCTCGACTATTATCAAATCCGACAGCTTGCATCACCAGTTCACGTAATTGATTGAGACTTTCCTGGGAATAAGGTTGCATGACATGCTTCCCCTCTTCAAGCAATACTTTTTTATCATCAACAACAACAGCAACTGACAGTCTCCTGAGCACACCAGTCGCCAGACGGGTATGGGTAATGGTTTTATCCAGTTCAAAATTTCTGGTTGCTGTCTTGCTCACTGAAGTAGGAGGCGTTTCTACAGGTAACTCGGGATCAGGCTGGGCATTTTCAGGAGCAACACCAGCAGCAGGAGGCTGATTGGTCAAAGCACCCGGAACCCCTTGTATTGATGATAATGTACTTTCTGAATCTTGCGTTTGTTCGCTTCTTAATGCAGGTAAATCCGGATTAAAAATTTCTTGTGTCTTTTCTGTGACGGTAAAATCAACATCCGCTGAAATCTGTGCCTGTAATCCTTCTGGCCCAACCAACGGAAGTAAAATATTTTCTATCCGCTGCATCAAATGCTCTTCTACATTCTTTTTATACTCAAATTGCTTTGATGTTAAAAATAAATCTTCTGATGAATCATTACTGCTCAGCATCCGTCCTTTTTGGTCAACAACGGTAACACGAGCAGCTTCCATCATCGGTACACTGGAAGCCACTAGATGAACTATGGCTTCTATCTGTCCTTTTTCCAGCGTTCTGCCCTGATACAAACTCACTATAACGGAAGCGCTGGGTTTTTTCTTCTTACGAACAAATACTGATTGTTTAGGTAATGCTAATAATACTCGAGCTGATTTAACATTTTGAATAGTCGATACCGTTTTTGCTATTTCACCTTCCAGAGCTCTCTGGAATCGCATTAACTCTATATTTTTACTGGTACCAAATCCTGATTCCTTATCCAGTATTTCATAACCTGAACTCTGGGTTCTGGGTAAACCTTCGGCTGCCAGTTTTAATTTTATTTCTCTTACCTGATCAGCCGGGACCATGATAGCTCCCGAATCAGTTTCAACGGAGTAATCAATACCCATCTTTTCCAGGGTTTCAAGTACGGCCGAAGAATCTTCAGCAACCATCCCTGCATAGAGCAAATCGTAGGATTCATTCTGTGACCATAACACAACGGCAATGCCAATCGCCACACTTAGAGCAATGCCCAGCATCAACCCTAATTGTCTTGCAATCGATAAATTAGCCAGACCTTTTAATACCGGAGGCGTTTCAACCTCTTTTGAAAGATCATTTAATGGATTGGTGACTGAGTCCATATCCATTACATTGCTACTGTCTTGTTCACTCATCTTTATTCATTAACAACTTAGAAAACAATCCTTAAGAAATACTTAAATATTAGCACTAAATCCCTTGTTATTTTTTATTTTAATCATATTCACCGCATTTTTTTACATCTATGATATGGCCGGACCATATTCAATGCTCTCACACTACTGACAATCTGTATCAACCTGCTTACATAGGCATATTCATGACATCTTTATAGGCATCAACCAGTTTGTTTCTTACCTGTAACATGGCCTGAAAAGATACACTGGCTTTCTGGGATGCAATCATCACTTCCGCCAGACTGACATCCGGTTCACCCATTTCAAAGGACTTGGATAAGGCTCCTGAGGCTTTCTGTGTATCGTTGACTGAATCAATAGAATCCTTTAATAATGCTGCAAAATCAGAGTCATTTTCAGTCACTTCTGGTTTACTGGCTGATGCTTCAATCGACATTGAACGCATCTGTGCCAGAACCTGGTTTACATTCATTTCACTCATAATATTCTCTTTAACCTGGTTACTGTCAAATTATTGCTCTTGTAAATAATCAAAGCATTTTTAAGGCCATTAATTAAAACCTTATATATTTCAATCAACAAGGGACAGCAACGCCAGACTCTTTCATTCTCGCTATTTTATACCGCAAAGTTCGCGGACTGATACCGAGTTTTTCTGCTGTTAATTTTCTAC
>SPJL01021205.1_pt1 | contig 11002 bp, 9 predicted proteins | sample 3741751 | NCBI WGS metagenome assembly SPJL01 (sample SAMN10925998, study PRJNA522277) | cold seep metagenome | isolation source: Elba SIP-enriched marine methane seep metagenome, extraction at timepoint T3 | place: Italy: coast of Elba, Mediterranean Sea
AGTGAAAAATCGGCGCTTTAACACCAGGGCAATACTCTTCAATCTCGGCCTTGATGACTTTAGTAGGCGTTAAAATCAAATCTGCTCGCTTAACTGTATTGCTGGTTAAAAGACGTACCAGCGTATTCGAGAGGCCCTTATATAAATGAGAAAACTTAATGGGTGTTAAATCATGAATCGCGACAATCAGCTTACAACCACCACAAAACCACGGTGCAAGGCGCTGCACCATCAACGCATCCAGTTGATATTTCCGTACCAGCAGAGGGAGTAAAATCAGACGTTCAAGTAATGGGTTAGAAAATGCCAGTGGCGCATACTTAACTTGATCTGTTGATAGTGCTTTCAGGGTTACATAAGCAGACTTGGTAACAAAAATAATATACTCATGCTCGGCAGCATGTAACGGCAGCGATTTAATCAACTCAGCAACAAAGCGCTCTACACCACCAAGATTTTTTCCAATAACATGTGCGTCAATACCTATTCTCATTCTTTACACTTCCTGCTGGCGATACATGCCAAATAAATCTTTCAACCTGGACCAAGATGACAGTAATAATGGCGTTGGCTGCAGCCCGTTCATTAATGTCTTCAAACCAGCAATGGCTAAACGTAATATCAACCCCGTACCAATCACGGCTTTAGCGGCAAACTGCTCTACCACACCATGATAGTCACGAATAATCATCAACAAATGACGCTGTTGCCAGACACTGTTTCGGACTTTTGCATCTAGGGTTTTAGAGCTTGCGCCACCAATATGAATGATGTCGAAATCGTCCAGCAGTACAATCTTTCCTAGTGTCGATAGCTTCATGCACAGCTCAATGTCTTCGCAATACATAAAAAAACGCTTATCAAAACCCTTTACCTTAAGATAATCAACGCGGCGCATGGCCATACAAACACCTGACACCCAACCCACTTGCATTTCTCGCGCCCAGCGGAAGTCTCCGTCCACACCAGCAAATGCATGCAACTTTGGAAATAGCTGGTTCAAGCCAGTACTTTGCATCAATACAGTTTTGAAACTCGGCAAAAAGCCAAAAGTCTTGGGCTGAATAGCTAAGGTCTCAGGCAAAACGACTCTAGGAGTGACACAACTGACATCAGGGTGATCGATTAAATACTGTGTTAGCGCTGTGACTGAGTCCATTTGCAACATGGCATCGCTATTTAATAGCATGACGAACTCATGACTCGCATGATCAACCCCGACATTGTTTCCCATGCCAAATCCTAGGTTAACCGAAGATTCAATCAATTTAACGCTAGGAAATTCAGATTTGACCATTGCAACGCTGTCATCTTTTGAATTGTTGTCAACGACAATTACTTCAATGCTTTTTTGGCAATGTGCATACACGCTGCTCAGGCAAGCTTGCAAGTGTTTTCTTGTGTTGTAGTTAACAATAATGATGGAAGTCTGCATTATGATTCCACCGTTGATTTACTCAAATTACGTGCAGGCACACCAAACAACACAGTATTATCGTCAAAGCTTTCTTCTACTGACGCATTCATCGAAACCTGAACATGATCACCTAAGGTAATACCGCCAGTCACCTGAGCGCCGCCGCCTAAAATCACATGCTCGCCAATGACTGGCGCTTTAGTTGTCATGCCAGAAGCATAAAATGGAGAAGGAATCACACTATTGTGGTGCACCGCAATACAATCACTGCCGATCTGAACACGCGGACCGATGACAATAAAGCTCGCATGCAATATCATGAACCTCGGACCAATGTCAGCGCTTGAGTCAATAGAGACACTAAACAGTAGCTCATTAATTGTTTTGATCACTGCTGCCAACCAGCCAAGGTGATGGGTATAAAAAAACCTTTGTATGCGATATAGCACAATGCTAGTAAATGCAGGATAAAAAATGAACTTGGCTACCTGCAAGAAGCTTTGCGATTTTTTTTCATACTCACACCGTTTGATATAGTCTGAGCGAATCAAGTCAAATGTTTTCAAAAGTGTCTGTTTCATCTTAGGTTCTCCGTTAGCATGCAACCTTTGATTGGGTTCCATGACTGAACGTATTCATATTCATGCTGCGCCTTGCGCCTAGCTGGAATGCCAGATAAGGTCTGCCCAGTTTTCTTAACACTGCTGATCACGACAGACCCTGGTTTAACTTGCGTGCCATCTGGCAAAGTAACGGGTCTGACCACTCGGGTGAATACGCCGAATACACAATAGTTACCCACCGTAATGCGATCATCAGGGTTTGGCTCATCCTCCATCGCACCAAGCGTAAACGTATTCAAACCCATAAAAGTACAGTTTTCACCAATAATTGCAGTCCCTGGAATGCCAACAGCCCCGCCATCAGCAATCACCAGCCCGCCACCAATATCAGCCTGCGGTGAAATTTCACTGGTATTAATCAACTGAACCAACAAGCCAATCATTTTGCAGAAAGCTTTTAAGTGATGATAAAAACAAAAGCGCGATAAGCGATAAAGCAAAACGGTCATCACACCTGGTTTAAACATGATGCAAATCGCGGCAAGCATATTCACCGGGTGCTCACCCAGGATTAACCGTCGTTTAATGTCAGCTTTAATTGCTATTGTTGTCTCTTGCCAGGTCACCATGAGTACTATCCTTAGTGCTTAAACAAGAATCGATGCAGGCGATTAAAGTGTGATTTTTTAAGCCCACCAATCAGCCATAGAATTAGCAAATAGAGCATCGCGGCTACTGGTAACCACAACATCCACATAAACTGATCAGGAGAATGGAATGGCAAAATATTATGCTTAAACCCATAGCGGAAACATATAAACACAATCACGCTGGCAAGTGATGGGCGCCAGATACTTAAACAAAGTAAGCGGAATGGAAAAATATTGCCAAGCAAAACGCAACGCGCAGCAATATTGACTACGATGGCTAGCGTCATTGCGAATGCTGCTCCGTTCGCACCTAAGCTCAAAGTTAATAGATAAGTGGCAACCGCGGCAACCACTGCCGCAATCACAATTGAAATCATGTCATTCCGGTAATCTTTGCGCGCCTGCATAATTTGTGACAAAACAATATCCACCATAGTCAACCCGGCAGCAATCATTAAAATCATCAACGTCTGTTCGCCGTGTAAGTATTTATTACCGTATAAAAATGTAATGACCAGTTCAGAAAATGCACCAGTAATCGCTGCTATCGGAAAGATGATTAAACTGGTGACAGTAGCGAGGTTCATCGCCGCTTTTTGCAAGCCAGCCTTCGAATCTTTGGCTTTATTAGAAAATAAATGAATAGACGTCATTGCCAATACTGATGGCAAAATCAGCATCAGATCATACAGCTGATAAGAAACCGCATATCGGCCTGCTTCAGTAAGGTTTGATAGTGCGGGAATGACAAGCAATCCAGCATTTCGCAAAACCAGAGAGGCCGCAATAATTAGCGCAAATTTTGGTGCAGCTTTTTTTAATTTTCTTAAAAATGAAGATTCAACTTTCAGGCTTTTACCATTTAGATGCTGTTGTAAAAAATAAAAACCCTGAATAGCCACCAACCATCGGGCCACGACAAACACTGTGATTAGCCAATAAACAGACTGACCTTGAAGAACGAGAAAAATGCCAATCGCACAACGTCCTAGGTTTTCAGCCATGTTCAACTTGCCAAGATAATGGCTTTGTCCGTTGCCTAACAATGCCGACTGAACACAGCTATAAATACCAGAAGGAATAACAGCCAGCGCGCCTAACAGCACTCCTTTATTGATGTCTTCGGTATAAATGCCCGTCTCAGTGACACCAACATAAATTAACAACAAAACAAACGAAATGAATAATGTGAAAGCAGTGGTTGCCCAAAATAGCGACCAACGCTCTGTTTTTAGCGTTGCGATTTCTGTTGCAAGCCAGCGTTGCAGACCCAACATACTCAACGACTCTGCAATAATCACATAAGTCATCACGGTCTTAAACATGCCAGCAGCTTCAGCTGACTGCCGCGCAAGCAGAATAAAAAGTAAAAACGAAAACACCATGCCAATCATTCTGGCCAGTGCTACCGAACTTCCACCTTTTGCTACCGAGTCTCTTTTTTCGTTCATACTACAGATTTAGATTAAAAGAATGTTTCTTGAGGCACTCTCAATAAGCGCTTGGTACGCTCTTGGTCGATTCTTAAAAAGCGAGCAATCGCTTCATAATCATCAGGTAATGCCGCATCATCCCAACCGTTGGCAGAATGGCGTGCAACATTGACAGCAAGCACGACATTTTTAACCCGGTTATCCTCGGCATAATTATCGTCCATGAGCTTTAATAATAACGGCGGCAACGTGAATTCTTTAATCAATTGCATCTGTAAATCATGCAAGTCAAAACCCAGCACCGCTTTTTGTACCTCTGCACTGCGATAGTCTTTATGCGTTTGCTGAATGTGTGCAATCTTGCGCATCTCATCAGAGGCAAAACACCACATCAGCACTTCGGCCATGTCGTGTAACAAAGCAGCCACGCGTATTTCTTCGTGATGCATGTCTTTACGAAAAATGGCGAACTCTGCAGCATAAAACGAAGCACGATGTAGTCGCCTGATCAGCTTTAGCAAGTATGTCATTGCCTTAAGATCTTTAGACAAGACACTCTCAACGAGCAAGGTGGGTTGTAATTCACGAAAAAACGTACCTGTTCCCATCATCAAAATCGCTTGATCCGCTTGTAGCAAATCTTGAATCTGATGCTTACCCTTATGCGTTTGGGCATAGTTGAGTACTTTTAAAATCATGAGTGGATCACCATAAACACCCTCGCAAATCTCACGCGGGCTGATGTCATCCTCTTCTTTTTTGAGTGCCTCAAAAGTTTTGGCGGTTTGCCTAAGCACAGGAATGGATTGCGCTTTAAACAGTGCTATCCATTCATCTATATTTTTTTTGTCAGGTGCTAACGATTCAGACATACGGCTCTCCTCGATATTAAACGCTAGCGTAACAAACAACATCACCATTTGTTTTGTGTAAGAGAGTGGATAAAGCTCGTCAGCAATCATGATTGCAATCAGCTCAATACTGAATCATTTAGCTGCTTGTTGGCGCTGTGCTAAAATGCCCATTTTTAAGCAAGATCAATTACATGGCTGTTACCATTAAAACGCAAGATGAAATAGAAAAGATGCGCATAGCTGGCCGTCTGGCATCTGAGGTGCTCGACTTTATTACGCCGCATGTGGTCAAAGGTGTCACCACAGATGAGCTGGACAAACTTTGCCATGATTATATTGTGAATGTGCAGGATGCGATTCCTGCACCGCTTAATTATGCACCCAATGGTCATACGCCCTATCCTAAGTCTATTTGCACCTCTGTAAACCAGCAGATTTGTCATGGCGTGCCTGGGGAACGTGTTCTTAAAAACGGCGATATCATCAACATTGACATCACGGTGATTAAAGACGGTTATCATGGCGATACCAGCCGCATGTTTTACATTGGCAAGCCCTCAATACAAGCAAAGCGCTTGTGTGAACTGACCTATCAAGCGATGTGGAAAGGCATTCAAGTGGTTAAGCCAGGTGCGACACTTGGCGACATAGGTCATAGCATTCAAACCTTTACAGAGAGTCAAGGCTTCAGCGTAGTGCGTGAGTTTTGCGGTCATGGCATTGGCAAAGGCTTTCATGAAGATCCTCAGGTCTTGCACTATGGCAAGCCAGGCCAAGGCCTAACGCTTAAAGCTGGCATGATGTTCACGATTGAACCCATGGTCAATGTGGGCAAGCCACATATCCGGCACATGCCCGATGGCTGGACTGTTGTGACCAAAGACCGCAGTTTATCAGCACAATGGGAACACACTATTCTGGTAACCGATAATGGCTACGAAGTCATGACTGTCTCAGATGGTACGCCTACCCCGCCAGATTTTATCTAGCTTCCCAATCTAACCGCCGCGGATTGACTGAATCAAGTGGCAAGAAAATGCGAAATAACCCAGCATGACAACAGCCACTTCATTTATTGATCAAATCAAATCCCTACACCAGAGCGGCATTGAAAAGATCAAAGCTGACTTTTTAGTCAAACCTAACAACAAGGCTTTGTTTAAGGCACACACTAGACTAATCGACCAACTGCTGACTGATATTTGGCAGCATAGTGGCATTGATAAAAGCTGCTGTTTAATTGCAGTTGGTGGCTACGGGCGTGGCGAGCTGTATCCATTTTCTGACCTCGATTTACTGATTCTCTTAACAGAGCCAGCGCAAAAAGATGATGCGATTATGGGTAAGGTTGAGCAGATGATCGGCTTGTTTTGGGACATTGGCCTTAATATTGGCCACAGTGTCAGAACAATTAATGACTGCAAAAACGAAGCGAAATCAGATTTAACGACGCAAACCAACTTGATCGAATGTCGCTTAATCACTGGTGCAGCCAATTTATTTAATGACTATGTTCACTCTGTCGCTCAGCATCTGCAAATAGAATCTTTTATTGCAGCCAAGGTGCAAGAACAAGCGCAACGCTATGCAAAGTATAACGACACGGCCAATAATCTTGAGCCCAACGTTAAAGAAAGTCCTGGTGGACTCAGAGATATTCACAGCGTGCTATGGATGACACGCAGTTATTTGATTGGTCAAGCCGTACAAAATAATTACTCAGTCAGCCTTAAAGATTTATTTAAGCAACAAGACAGCCTGATCTGGCATTGGCTCAAAGATGAACAGCTGATCACCAGCAGTGAGCTCAGGCACTTGCTTAACCATCAGCGTATTCTACAAACCATTCGTATCTTTTTACATTTTGTCAGCAACAGGCGTGAAGACCGTTTGCTATTCGACTTCCAGAGTGATGTCGCCAAAGTGATGGGCTATACGAAAACAGCACAAAAACGCGCAAGCGAAGACTTAATGCGCAGATATTTTCGTAGTGTAAAAAGTGTGCAAGTCATGAATGAGATTCTTGTCAAAACCTTGCAGGAATACACCACAGTTGATGCGCCCAATGTTCAGGACATTAATACAAAGTTCTACACACAAAATCATCTTTTGCAAACCAGTGTCTCCAACCTATTTCAAAAACAACCCTCAGCAATTTTTGAAGCTTTTCTCTTGCTGCAGCGTGAAGGCGTAGACGGGTTAAGCGCAGCTTTATTAAGGCAACTCCTGCGGGTGAGAAAAGTCGTCAACCGTGACTTTATTCAACACCCTGAGAATAAAAAACGTTTTATTGAAATCCTCTCGCAACCACGCGGAGTTAGCAATACCTTACGCGCGATGAATCGTTATGGCGTCTTAGGCGCTTACATTCCCGCTTTTGGTAAAATTGTAGGGCAAATGCAGCATGATTTATTTCATGTTTATACAGTAGATGAACATACACTGAATGTTTTAAACAACTTACACCGCTTTAACTACTCAGAGTTCGCGCATGAATTCCCGTTATGCAGTAAGCGGTTTCAAGCATTTGAGGACAAACATTTATTATATTTAGGGGCTATTTTTCATGACATTGCCAAAGGGCGCAATGGTGACCATTCAGAGCTAGGAAAAGCCGATGCCAAGCGCTTTTGCCAGCAACATGGTTTGTCGTCTGAAGACACAGGGTTAGTTTCCTGGTTAGTCGAGGCACACCTTAAAATGTCATCAACTGCACAAAAGTCAGACCTATCTGACCCTAACGTCGTTGAAAACTTTGCAAAATACGTTAAGACTGAACGCAGGTTAGTAGCACTTTACCTACTCACCGTCGCTGATATTCGCGGAACCAGCCCAAGGGTCTGGAATGAATGGAAAGCTCGATTGCTGGAAAGCTTGTTTATCGCAACAATTAACGCACTCAAAGACAAACAGCAATATACTGAGAATGTTATCGCGATTCGCAAACAGGAAGCCACTGAGCGACTGCTCAATCTCGGCCTTAAAAAAGAATCCTTTGAAAAATTATGGGATAAATTTGGCAGCCATTACTTTGAGCGTCACAAAAGTGCCGAAGCGACTTGGCATAGTCGCTTATTAACGCCGCATTTGCACACTAAAAAGCCGATTGTACGCTCACATTTAAGCCCTAATGGCGATGGCATTCAAGTCATGATTTATGAAAAAGTGCAAAGTGATATCTTTGCTAGCATCTGTAACTTTTTTGACCGCATGGGTTACAGCATTGCCGAAGCAAAAATCTTCACCACTGACCATGGCTATGCATTAAATACATTCATCGTATTAGATCAAAGTGATCAGTCTGTGAGCTATAAAGGCTTGCACCAATACATAGAAACCAAACTGACAGAAAAGCTCAGCCATGACGGCCCACTTGATGAACCGATAGAAGGTCGCATTAGCAGGCAGGTGAAACACGTTCCCTACCCGACGCAAATCGCGATTAATGAAATTGCTGATCACTACCATCAGGTCGATATTGTGACCGGTGACACACCAGGGCTATTGGCTAAACTTGCTAAAATTTTTGTTGAAAACTCAGTAGAAGTACACAATGCAAAAATCAATACAATGGGTAACCGTGCTGAAGATAGCTTTATTGTGTCAGGTAAAAAGAATAAAGCCTTAACATCGAACCAAATTAAATCGCTAACTGTTACAATTCAACAAGCCTTGTAGCTCATGCTATTGTGACAGCCTTACTTTCGCTCTGCATCAGGGACTAATTTAACAATTATTAAGTCAACTAGTAGGCTTTAGTTCCATGTAGTAGAATCTGAAGTCCTATCAGCCAAGCTCAGTTCAAATGCAATACGACAACAGTGATTCAACGTCACCTGATACTCTTAATCGTCTTTTAATCAGCAGAAGCCGTTATGGCGTATTTGCATATTTACCGTTTTGGTTCATATTTTCAATGTGGTCAGGTGATTTTCAGACGTTATCTATTTTCTTTACTACGAATACAATTGTCTTGCTTTTGACGGCTGTAGTTGGCTATACGCTAGTATCAAAGAAGTATAGACTAAGCAGCTCTAACCGAAAGTTACTGGTTGGCACTATCTTATTTCGCTCACTTCACTGGGGCTTAATTTCTGCATATATGTTGCATAACGGAATAGGCCATCATGGACTAACGACTGCATTGCTGATCATCCTCATGATTTTTGCTAGTGGCGGTATTGCATTGTTGAGTTTCAATAGTGTTTTAGGGTTGTGTCACGCTTTGTTGATGATTATCCCAACACTGATCTTAAGCATCATGAATCCTGAACTCCTTGATGCTAAGTTTATTATTCTGGCTACTCTTGCCTTTATTTTACTTATTTGCATGAATAAGGCCATGAATCAAGATCATTTATCTGACTTTAGACAAAGACAAGAATTACACTTATTGGCTAGTTCAATGGAAAATTTGAGCAAAATTGACTATCTGACACAAACTTACAATCGGTATGGCTTTACGCTTGAATTCGAAAGCATGTGGAGAACGCATTTGAAAGCACAAAGTCCACTTTGCTTGCTATTTATAGCGGTAGATCAGTTAAGCAACATACGCAACAATACAAGTTACCAAGCTACTGAAGCATGTCTAAAAAGAGTTGCAGCGCTTTTAAAGAAAGAGATTAAACCTTCATATGCTTTGGGGCTCTACGGCATTGAAGAGTTTATGATTGCTTTGCCAGAGTCCAACTTAGACCAAGGTGTGGCATTTTCAGCACGGCTAAACAAAGCTTTTGAAGCGCTAACACTCGAGTGCGATAGAGATGAGACTCCACCCTTAATTACCACCTCAATTGGTATTAGCAGCACTACTCCAAAAACTTCTATTAAACCCGAAATGCTGTTATCCAAAGCAGAAGAAGCACTCTCAGATGCAAAATCCCAAGGTGGTAATAGCTATTATGCAACCGAGCTCTAAAAATCATATTGACTTAACAGCTTTTCTAATCACCTAAACATTACTAAATTCAGTATTGCGCAATTCACATTTAAACTTAAAAAACTAAAACTACAATGATGCTTGAATGTAATGTAACGAATACAAAGTCAAGTGCTTCAGTCAATTCGATGTAAAAATCATTTACATCTCTTGGTGGAACTCTGAGTTAAGATAATATTTGATCAGCTCTGCATTACTTGCAAGATTCATCTTTTGCATAATTCTAGCTTTATGACTACTAATTGTCTTAGCACTTAACTTTAAATCTTCAGCTATTTGATTAATCTTAACGCCCTTACCAAGCATGGTAAACACATGCAACTCACGGCTCGATAACAATTCATGAGGTAATACACTTTGGTTATTGGATGAGTTCAGCAATATTTCAGAAATGTTTTCTGACAGATACCTATGTCCAGCAAGCGATCGCTCGATCGCCGAAATCAAGTGACGCATACAGGCACCCTTAGAGACGTAAGCGTGTACGCCACTTGCCAAAACATTCCGAACCACATGCTCCTGGTCATGCATACTTAATACCACTATCTTGATATGTGGGTGATATATGCGAATTCGCTTGATTAAATCAATGACATCGTAGTTCCCCATATTCAAATCAAGTGTAATCACATCAATTGTCTCGTCTAAAAGCGACATGACTTTAACAGGATCATCAGCCTCGCCTACAACATTATATAAATCAACAGCGTTTAGTGTGTGTTTTAAAGCCTCTCGAAATATTCCATGATCATCAACAATAACAATGTTATTCATGACTTATCCTTAAATTATGCTCTAACTCATTTGTGTAACGAATTAAAATTATTTTTGTAAAAATAAACCAATTACTACCTCTTGCATTCATCTCTAGTCTACAACTAGTTATACTGCAGGAGATGTCTTCTAACAACATGCTACAATGAAATTCCTATATATACAAAACATTATTAAGGCCCTACTTTGATGCAACTTGCAATCCTACACATATTACAAACCATAAAGTGACCATCATCAAACGTCCATATTCATGGTACAAGTCTACTAATTAAGCAATAACAACATTAATCCTCTCTGTTAATATGTGAACAGCGCACCTGAAAATACAAACCAGCGCTGATGAGTATTAATCTAATGTTTAGTTGG
>SPJL01039753.1_pt1 | contig 11000 bp, 7 predicted proteins | sample 3741751 | NCBI WGS metagenome assembly SPJL01 (sample SAMN10925998, study PRJNA522277) | cold seep metagenome | isolation source: Elba SIP-enriched marine methane seep metagenome, extraction at timepoint T3 | place: Italy: coast of Elba, Mediterranean Sea
AACTGCGACAGTAGTGGCAAAATGACCTTTAGTATAGGTCGCAAAGGCTCCGACACCGTAGCCAGTTGGTTCAACACGCAAATCGCAGCTTCCCAAAACACGTTCAATCATAATGCAGGGGATTTGAATTTTGCCTTAATAGGAACTTTGGAATTGACCCTTACTGGTGGTATTCTGGGTGGCCATATAGCCCGCTTAACTTTTCCGCAAGTAGCACTTGCCCAAGGGCGGGATGGACTTCGCAACAATTGGTGGTTCGGTGGGAAGCACTGTACTTGTACTTCCAAAGACTTAGTCACTGCCGAAGGGGTAAATGCTCAGGATAAACCCGTTACTTTTGACTTTATCAGAGGTGGAAATGGAGTTAATGAGGTTGGAGCCAGTCCGAAGACCTTTTTTAATACCACTACTTGGATGGGAGAATTAAAAGGGGATACCCGTCTTGATGAACTAGTGATGCCTGGAAGTCATGATGCGGGCATGTCGGAGCTGCATCATTGTGCCCCGCCCATTGGCGCCGGAGGTATTACCCAGACCCAAAGCGAAAATATTGGCCAACAGCTAGTATCAGGCTCTAGATATTTCGACATCAGAGTCGATTACGATCATAATGAATTGGTTACTTACCACCGAACGGGGCCTTTAGGTTGCAATGGAGAACCGTTGAAAACGGTACTAGATCAAACCGTCGGTTTTTTAAATAAATATCCAAGCGAAACCGCTATTCTTAAGTTTTCTCATATCAGAGATTTTGGCCCTTCTCACAACCCCACAGTCATCAAACAGAGAATTAATGAGCTTTTGAACGACTATACTCCTTTTATCTACACCAATGACAATCCCAATGTCAACTTGCCAATAGTAACTTTATCAGAAGTGAGAGGTCGAATGATTTTGGTATTTGACTATGACCAACACATCGCCCCCAACACAGGTAGGTTTCGCTATCACGATGGCAGTCATCCTCGTTATAATCTGACGGTCTTTGACCAGTACAGTAACACCAGTAGCTATAATACTATGAGTGCCGATCAAATTAACAAATGGCAACAACATGGTGGTTTGGGGCAAGGGTTCTTCTTCCTTTTATCTTGGACCCTAACCGCCGGCGTCACTACCCCATCCGTTAAAGACTTGGCTAGAGTGGCTAATGGGAATCTTCCCAATGTATTATACGATCAAATCGCTGTTCAACACTTTAAAAAGCCCAATATCGTCTACATCGATTATGTGAATAGCAAAACTACTCAGTGTATAATTGTCTACAACTTCAAATAGATATTCCCCCCGCTCCTAAAATACAATACTCCGAACGATACATACCGTTCGGAGTATTTGGCTTCTAAGAGGCCTTTGTAAACTACGTTGGTCCTAGCGCAATAATACCAAGCGCTTGCTGATCAAACCTGCTTCTGTTTGAATCCGCACGAGGTAAGTTCCTTCCAAATTAGTAGGCAAGGCCAGGTTACGTCCGGTAGTTGGTACGGGTAAATTAGCCACTTGGCGACCACTCCAATCGTACAATTGAATGTTTTCCACAGCAAGTCCAGCGGCATCTAGGTAAAGTGCCCCAGAAGTAGGATTGGGAAATAAACGCACCTGATCTGCTAATTCGGGACTAGCTAAGCCAGAAATCATATCTACGATGACTATCGTTTTGCTTTGCATGCTCACTGCTACCGTTTCTTCCTGATTGGTGATAAACCGTGGCTCGGAAGGCGTGAGGACTAAGGTTTCGGGTTGAGAAACCGCTGGAATATCAAAGTGCAATAGGGCAACCTGGCCAAAACCAGAGCGGTTGTTACCATCCATGGCGGAGATCGCAATATCGATACGACCTTCGGCGGGGAAGTTGCGTTGCATCATCACCAGGTTTTCGCTGGCGACTCCGAGCCAAGAATCTCTCAACTCTGCCCGTACACTCCCTGCATCCACGAGGCTAGGATCGTAGCTGATGCTAAAGGCCATTCCATAAACGGCCATGATCACGTTGCTATTATCACCAAAGACGATGGGCAGGCTTACGCTTTGATTGCCCAACAGGGTATCAGCTGAAGAAATGGTAAAGGCAGGGCCTCCTAAAAGCGCTTGTTGCGATCCTCCGGGGTCGGTGAGGTTGTGCATCTCTCCCCAGTTGAGTGAAATGGCACTGGTATCTTCTACACTGATGGTACCATCACCATTGGTATCAATATGTTTAAAGTTGACATCACTTTGGGGAGTGGTTGCACTCCAATCGCGCGCCACCTGAGCCACCCAGTCGATAGTAGGATCGGTACGATCCAATCCGGTCCGGCCAGCTCCCAGGCCTATATTTAGCAGATCAAAATGATCAACATCATTACTCAAATCCGTATCTCCCGGCCACATACAGCCTTCCACAATGGCAATTTCCAAACTATCGCGATCTACACAACCCGTACTATCGGTCACCTCTACATAATAGGTGGTGTTCATATCAGGAGTTGCAACGGGTTCGGCACAATCATCACAGCTAAGGTCAGCGGCAGGGGTCCAAACGTAGTTTTCGCCCTGTGGCGCATTGACATTGAGCACCGTACTACTTCCCTGGCAAATGGTATCGTTTTGGGTAGCAATAATTCCATTAGAAATCCCGAAGGGGATAACGATATATGGGCAATTGAATTCATCGGTTACACTAACTTCATAGTTTCCGGGGCTGAGACCACCAAAAACGCCAGTGATCGTACTCGGGCCAAAATTCCAATCAAAGGTATAATTTCCACTACCTCCCATTACCTCCACGGTTACAAAACCATCATTGCCACTATCAGAAACGCAATCTACATCAATCGAAACCAACTCGATGGGCTGATTGGTATTTACGGTATACGTTCCTGTGGCAGAGCAACCGTTCTGATCAGTTACCGTTATGGAGTAATCATTGGGAGCAAGGCTAGAAATATCTTCAAAGACCGATGAATTGGACCAAAGGTACTCGTAAGGAGGCACGCCTCCCGATACGGAGATATCAACCCTACCATTATTAAAGCCAAAACAGCGAACATCGGTGATGATCACATCATCTATAGAGGGGTTGAGGGTGCCGATTAAGATACTGGTGTCGAGGCTAAGGCTATTATTGTCGGTAATTACCAAGTTATAAACACCACCAATGACGCCCGCCAGATCTTTGTCGCTAGAGCTAAATCCATTGGGCCCACTCCAGCTATAGCTGAGCGGGTTGGCACCGCCTTCCACCACTAGGGTGTAATCGTTCATACAGTTAGGGTTGCTTTCACAGCTTGTAATCCGCAGTTCTTCCGTCGGAGAATCATTGGTCACTTCTATTTCTCCAGAGAGAGAATTAAGATCAATGAGGTTCAAACCGCTATCGTAAACTTCGATATTGGTAGCTTCGCTAGTGATGGCCACTTCGGAGCTTGTACCAGTATTTCCAATTACATCATAACAGACGGTAAAAATTCGAGTACGGTCGGCCAAATCCCAGCCTTGCTGGGCATCGACCCAGAAAAAGGTCAAAATTCCAGAGTCAACTAGGTTGGTTCCAAATTGATTTATGCCATTGACTGGCAAATCGATGTTTTCTACATCATCATAGGTCAGCACCGTTTCGTCCCAAGAAATAGAGAATTGGACACTCGAAATATCCATAAAATCGTGGACGCTAAAATCCACGCAGGCTCTATCGCCATTGGCGGCAGCGGTCTGGGAAATGGTGGTGTAAAAACAATCTTGAGCGTTGGCTGTTGAAATTCCAAGGCTTAGAAATAGGCATAAATAGCTTAGGTGGGTGTGTAATTTTTTCATTGGGATTATAATTAATCAAATATATGCAAGTCCGATAGATTCGAACCGGCACTAAGATAGGGCAATACGCCTGAATCTGCAAACGATTCTCCCGCTTTGTATCATCGCCAAAAGCATACCAATAAATAATTTTCTGACTGACTTTTTTTACCTTTGTAAGCCCAAAAGAAATGAAGAGCAACTTTACCTCAAAGCGCCGGAGTATTTTCTCCTTATTCAATCCTTAATCTCGATAATTTTTGTCCAGATGAGCAGCATAAAATTCCACGATCAATTTGTCGATCGTCATATTGGTATCCGGGAAGAGCAGTTACCGGAAATGTTGAAAGCGGTAAAAGTAAGTTCCATTGATGAACTGATTACGGAAACCGTTCCTGATAATATTCGCCTGAAGGGAAAACTAAAGATTCCTACGGCCCAATCGGAATATGAATATTTGAATGAGCTGAAGCAAACGGCAGCGCTCAATAAGCCCTTCCGTTCGTATATCGGCCAAGGTTATCACGGCACCATTACGCCTTCCGTAATTTTGCGTAATGTGTTCCAAAACCCAGGCTGGTACACCCAATATACGCCTTATCAGGCCGAAATCGCCCAAGGCCGTTTGGAAGCACTGCTCAATTTCCAGACCATGGTGAGTGACCTCACCGCCATGCCCATCACCAATGCCTCTCTACTCGATGAAGGTACGGCAGCTGCGGAAGCCATGTCGATGTTTTACGCACAAAAAAACAAACGCCGCAAGCAAGACCCCGCCCGCGAATTCTTCGTAGCGGACTCCGTCTTTGAAAGTACCTTGGCGATAGTCCGCACTCGGGCCCAGCCCCTCGGCATCAAAGTCGTAGTAGGGCCTTGGCAAGAATACCAGATCACAGAACAAACCTTCGGAGTATTGTTACAATATCCCGCCAAGGATGGTCAGGTGGAAGATTATCGCAGTTTTGCCAACACTGCTAAGGAAAACAATGTCTTCGTCACCGTAGCCGCTGATCTATTGAGCTTGGCGCTGCTCACTCCTCCAGGAGAATGGGGCGCCGATGCAGTAGTCGGTAATACCCAACGTTTTGGCGTACCGATGGGCTATGGAGGCCCTCACGCCGCTTATTTTGCTACCCAAGAATCTTTCAAACGTCAAATCCCCGGTCGGATTATCGGCGTTTCACAGGATAGCCATGGAGATTCGGCATTACGGATGGCCCTCCAGACTCGCGAGCAACATATTCGTCGGGAAAAGGCAACCTCAAATATTTGTACGGCTCAGGCCTTATTGGCCATCATGGCGAGTATGTACGCCGTATATCACGGGCCACGAGGCATCAAAGCTATTGCCCAACGGGTACACAGCATGACGAGCTTATTGAATAATAAGCTTACCAAGCTCGGCTACGAACAAACCAATAAATACTTTTTCGATACCCTGCGGATTGAAATGACGCCGCGTAAAGTCGCTAGCATTCAAAAGAATGCCTTGGCCAATGAGATCAACTTCTTTTATGGAGCAGATTTTGTCCAAATCAACTTGGATGAAACCGTAACGCAGACAGACCTCGAACAGATCGTTAAGATTTTTGCTAAGGGTAAAAAAGAAAAGGACAACGGTCGTTATACTTTGCCCAAACGGCTGAAATTGCCCAAAAAGATGGTCCGCTATTCGGAATATCTAACTCATCCGGTATTCAATACCCACCGGACGGAGACCGAGATGATGCGTTATATCAAGCGTTTGGAAAATCGCGATCTTTCGCTCACTCACTCGATGATTGCTCTGGGCTCTTGTACGATGAAACTCAATGCTGCAACCGAGTTGATCCCCGTAAGTTGGGAGGAATTTGCTAATATTCACCCTTTTGCCCCCTTAAACCAAACCAAGGGTTACCAAAAGATTTTCAAAGAACTCGAAGCCTATCTCTGCGAAATCACTGGTTTTACGGCTTGCTCGCTCCAACCCAATTCAGGAGCACAAGGCGAATATTCCGGTTTGATGACCATCCGGGCCTATCACGCTTCTCGTAAGGAAAAACATCGCAATATTGCCTTGATTCCTTCCTCTGCTCACGGCACCAACCCCGCTAGTGCGGTAATGGCTGGTATGCAAGTGGTGGTAGTGGCTTGTGATGATCAGGGAAATATCGTAGTAGATGATCTTCGTAAAAAAGCGGAGCAATACAGCGATCGTTTGGCAGCTTTGATGGTTACTTATCCTTCTACCCATGGGGTATTTGAAACGGCGATCAAAGAGATTTGTAAAATTATCCACGATCACGGTGGAAAAGTATATATGGACGGTGCGAATATGAATGCCCAAGTTGGTTTGACCAGCCCCGGCAAGATCGACGCCGACGTTTGTCACCTTAACTTGCACAAGACTTTTGCCATTCCACACGGTGGTGGTGGCCCGGGCATGGGACCTATCTGCGTCAATGATAGCTTGGCTCCCTTCTTGCCCAAGCATCCACTGGTAAAAACAGGTGGACGCCGCGGTATCAGCGCCATTAGCTCTGCTCCTTGGGGCAGCGCCAGTATTTTGCTCATTTCTTATGCCTATATCAAAATGCTAGGCAGTAAAGGCTTGACCGATGCTTCGCGCTATGCAATTTTGAATGCCAACTATATTAAGGCGCGTTTGGAAAAAGATTATCCCGTGCTTTACACCGGAGCAAAAGATCGCGTGGCTCACGAGCTGATTATTGACCTCCGCCAGTTTAAAACCCTTGGAGTTAGTGCCGAGGATGTGGCAAAGCGTTTGATCGATTATGGTTTCCACGCTCCTACCCTTTCCTTCCCTGTAGCGGGTACCATTATGATTGAGCCGACAGAAAGTGAAAGTATGGAGGAATTGGATCGTTTTTGCGAGGCCATGCTCCAAATTCGCAGTGAGATCGATGAAATTGCTAGTGGTACGGCAGATGCCGAGGTCAATGTGTTGCACAATGCGCCGCATACCATGGCCCAGATTACCGCTGATGAATGGACCCTACCCTACAGTCGTCAAAAAGCAGCTTTCCCTCTTCCTTATCTGCACCAAGGTTATAAATTCTGGGCAGCAGTAGGTCGAGTCAATAATGCCTATGGCGATCGGAATCTGATTTGCACTTGCCCTCCAATGGAGGTGTATGAAGAGCAAGAAGAAACTGCCAACGAGAGTAATGGCCATAGCCAAAATGGTATTTCATTAGATATGGAAGTGTCTAATTAACCCCAGTTGCGAGGTGGAACCTGTTTTCACCTCGCAACCTACCCTAACCTTAAGAAACTAGATGATCGTCATTACCGGAGCGCTCGGATTTATTGGAAGTTGTTTGGTCCAAAAACTCAACGAGCAAGGGCATTTACAGGACCTTTGTGTGGTTGATGATTTTTACAAATCTCATAAAGAGATCAATCTTCACAACAAGTTTATCCGGGAATGGATTCACCGAGATATTTTTATCGAAATTTTGGGTAAAATGCCTTCGCAAGTGGAAATGGTATTCCACCTAGGCGCGCGTACCGATACTACTGAAAAGGACAGCGCTATTTTTGACGAACTCAATGTAGCTTATTCCAAACGGATTTGGGAAATCTGTACGAAATACCAAATCCCCTTGATTTATGCTTCCAGCGCCGCCACCTATGGCGATGGACAACTCGGCTATCGCGACGACCACGATATCGTCGATCAGCTACAACCGCTAAACCCTTACGGCGTTTCTAAAAATGACTTTGATCATTGGGCACTCCAGCAGGAAAAGCAACCTCCTTTTTGGGCAGGGTTAAAGTTTTTCAATGTTTATGGTCCCAATGAGTATCACAAGAATCGAATGGCTTCCGTCATTTTTCATGCTCATCGGCAAATTCGCGAGACGGGAGGCCTCAAACTTTTCCGTTCCCACCGTCCCGATTTTAAGGATGGGGAGCAAAAACGCGACTTTGTATACGTAAAGGATGTGGTAGACGTTTGCTATTATCTTTATAAAAACCAGCAAGCGGAAAGTGGATTGTATAATGTAGGTACGGGGGAGGCTCGGACCTTTAAGGACTTAGGCGCTAGTGTTTTCCAGGCCTTAGACCTCGATATCAATATCAACTTTATTGATACCCCAGAAGACATTCGCGACACCTATCAATACTTCACCGAGGCCGATATCAGCAAATTGCGAGTGGCGGGTTTTGACCAAAAATTCCACAGCTTAGAAGATGGCGTCAAAGACTATGTGCAGCATTATTTAAACCAACACAAACGTTGGTAGCGCATTATTCCTCGACGGGCGCTGCCGATTCAGCGGGAGCCGCAAACTTATTCATTCCAGCATAATAAATTAGGAACCAGCCATCACTTAGTCGGGAAAAACGGCGCTGCATTCCATAATCTGCCTGAACGCCCTTGATTTCTTCAACGATCATATCATCGTTAAGTACCAGCAATTCCCGTTCAAACTGACCATCCATATCATCAAAAGGACGATGTAATACCCATCCCTCTTTTTGCCAACGAAATTGGTTATTGCTTAGATCGACACTATCTGCATCTGCGGGAAAACCAGCGAGGGGAAACATGATATGTTCGACTTGATAGAGGCTATCTTGATGAAACTGATCATAAAACTCAGCGAAGCCGCTAGGAAGGTTCGTGGCGGTTTCGGTGGGATCGGCTACAGGAGTGGTAGCATCTGTCCGTAGCCAAAAGAGGACTCCTAATAAAGTGACGACCACTCCGGTCATAAAGCCTGCAAAGAATTTCATCTTCGTGATCTTTTCGAGTAAACGGCCCAACCTTCTATCACAAATGTGGCGTCTTACCTAATACCAACGCCAAAGATTTTAACCGTTTTTAATTAAATTTTACAATTATGAAGCGCCTAAAGATAGTAATCCTTTTTGTTTTTCTCGGCGGCCTCTGCGCCCTGAGTTCTTGTACTAAAGAAGAGGTCATCACCCTCAACCCTCAATGCCTAGAAGAACCCAATGCTGGCCCTTGTCTCGCAGCTTTTCAACGGTTCTATTTCGACCAGGAAGAAGGCAAATGCAAGGAATTTACGTGGGGAGGTTGCAATGGAAACGTCCCTTTTGAAACGCTAGAGGCTTGCCAAAGCTGCGAATGCGGGGGCGAATAAATCAGCCCTATTTATCCTTGACACAACGAACTGCAAAGGCATAAGTTGGGTGCTGAGGAGCACTGCGGATGCTATCCTTGCCCTGCTCGGCGATATAGGCCCAGACGTCATGTTCATTATCTTTAGTGATGGACCAGAGGTAGGTCTTTTGGGCAAAGAAATTATCAAATTCTCCATTATTCCCATACCCTGCCGGACGTAAGCTAAATCCCGCTTGATTGCTATTTTGCTCGCCCTGCCAATACAAGGAATCCTTGAACGGATGGGCTAAGGGTCCGCCCTCTTCCGCCAGTAGCGCCTCCCAATCGGCATTAGTCGGCAGGCGCCATCCGCTAGGACAAAGGCTACAAGCCGTCGGGTAATCGTACAAGAGGCCGTAAGTCGCAACGGTGTTGCTATCGGCATTGGGGTAATAATAAACCACCGCTTGACCGCTAGTATCTTGTCGGCTTTGTAAATTTTCCGTCATCCAAATCCGATCGCCGTAGGTCTGTACCGCGTAGCGATTACCTTCTTGGTCCGCTACAAAATCTGGTGTAGAGCTCGTACAGGCCAACAGCAATAATAAGCTTAGGAAAAGTAAATACCTTTTCATACTGGCCAAACGTGTGAATTTAAATTTCTAGTGCGTAGACGAGGATATAGTCTTCTAGTTGTTCGTAGTGCAATTGGTATTCGCTGTAGTGATCGCCTTTGCAGACTCGGCCTTGGCATTGCCCTTTTTCCAAATCAAAAGAAAAGGGATCGATGAGAATGTGTTCGCGAAAATCAAGTTCACGACGACCGTAGGCCTTATACAAGCATTCTTTTGCTCCCCAATAAACATGGAGATGTTCCAAGCGGTGATTTTCCGAAAGGCTTTCGCGTTCTATGGGGCGGAGAAATTTATGGACCAATCGTTCGATCTTAGCAACAAGCTTTTGGATATCAACTCCTACTTTTCGCGGGGCTGCAATTACGGCAGCTAATTCGCGAGAATGGCTGATAGAAATATCGTAATCCGAGTTTTCCAGATGAGGTTTTCCAAATTCATCCTTATAGCAAGCCCCTCTTTTTTCCCGTCCCGACATTAGGTGTAAGAGCAGTCGCCCCGCTAGCCATTCCAGTTTCCGATGCCCTTTAATTTGAGCGATGTATTCCCGTTCGTCAGGAAGGAGGTCGAGCTGTTCGGTGAAGAAATCTTCCGATTCTTCAATCCTCCAAAGACCTAATTCAGCTTCGACATGTAAATTTTTATGCAAAATTAAGGGCATGTTGCTCGTTTATGGGTTAAAGATATAGGAATTGATTCAGAACCAAAATCTGAGCAAGCTGGAAGCAAAAACATTTTTCAGACAACCCCTAATTCAATATCTTCGCAAAGTGAATACCAATAAGCTACCAATACAACAACGTCGGATACAATTAAAAGGCCATCGAGCGGCCGTTTTTGCTTTGGCCCAGGGGCAGAGTGAGCGCTACCTACTCTCGGGCGCGGGGGAAGGTTGGATTGTGGAATGGGATTTAGAAAACCCCGACCCTGGCCGGGTCATCGCACAGGCCGAGGGTAATATTTTTGCGCTACATTATTTTGCTCAGAAACAATTGTTGGTTGCAGGTACGCTGACGGGAGGTTTGCATTGGATCGACTTAAATGAAGCGGAGCGGACGCGCAATATTGCCCATCATAAGAAAGGTGTTTTTGACTTTTTGGTGTTGGGCGATACCCTGCTTTCTATCGGTGGTGGAGGTATGTTGAGCCGTTGGTCGGTGGCAGAGCGCCGAAGTACCGAAAGCCTTTTGCTTTCTCACGAGAGTTTGCGTTGTCTGGAATATTCGGAAAAGCGAAACGAGATTGCGGTTGGCGCTAGTGATCATAATATTTACCTACTCGATGCAGAGACTTTGGTCGTAAAACAAACCTTGGAGGCGGCGCATGGAAACTCCGTTTTCTCCCTAGCTTATAGCCCGGACCAACGCTATTTGCTCAGCGGCGGTCGCGATGCTCAGTTGCGGGTCTGGGATTTAGAAGATGATGGAAAAATGCATCAAAACATCCCCGCCCATATGTATACGATCAATGATATTTGCTGGCATCCCGAGGGCGATTTTTTCTTTACGGCTAGTCGCGATAAG
>SPJL01007660.1_pt1 | contig 10989 bp, 9 predicted proteins | sample 3741751 | NCBI WGS metagenome assembly SPJL01 (sample SAMN10925998, study PRJNA522277) | cold seep metagenome | isolation source: Elba SIP-enriched marine methane seep metagenome, extraction at timepoint T3 | place: Italy: coast of Elba, Mediterranean Sea
GAGATTCCTTTTGTATACCGTATTCACGATACACCTAATCCCGATAAAGTGGCGGATTTCGTCAATTTTGCTCGAAATCTAGGTTTTAGCATTCGGACTGATACACCTCAGCAGATTGCGGAATCCTATAATAAGCTGGCCGAGGCTGCGCGAGAAGATGAAGCTTTGCGGATGCTTGAACCCATTGCGATTCGGACTATGGCCAAGGCCATTTACACCACCGATAATATCGGTCATTACGGACTGGGATTTGATCATTATTCCCATTTTACTTCTCCCATTCGTCGTTATTCGGATGTATTGACCCATCGCTTATTAGAAAAGAATTTGGAGTCGACGTATCGGACGAAGAAGGAGCGTTTGGAGGAAATGTGTCAGCATATTTCTACCCAAGAGCGCCGAGCGATGGAGGCCGAGCGGGAATCAGTGAAGTACAAAATGGTGGAATATATCCAGCAGTTTGTTGGAGAGTCGTTTGAAGGCTATGTTTCGGGAATTATTGATCGCGGCTTTTTTGTCGAGTTGATCGATAATAAAGCGGAAGGTATGGTAGGTTTTGAATCCTTTGATGAGGCTTACGAGGTTGAGGATGGGCGTTTGCAGGCCCGAGGCCGCCGTAGTGGCAATGTAATTCGGATGGGGGATCGCGTTAAGGTTCGCATCTTGGATACTGATTTATCGCGTCGACAGATTGAGATGGTGATGGCGGAGGAATAAGGATTGTCGATACTGAGTACGATGATAATTTCTAGATATTTTATACTCGTATTTTTGATTTGCTTAAGCGCTGCTGCAATTGCGCAAACGATTCAAGGGCAGGTAGTAGCTGCTGAAGGGGGAAATGGGCTTGGCTTTGTCAACATTGGCGTACTCAACAATACTCGGGGTACGGTCAGTGATGAACAAGGCCATTTCTCATTAGACCTCAGTGGTATGGCGCCGGGGGATACCCTTCGTTTTTCGCTCATTGGATATGAGATTCAGGATCGTAGGGTAGGGGATTTGCAAGAGCAAAAAGAGTCCTTATTACTTAAGCTGCGAACGCAGGCCTATGACCTCGTTGAGGTGGTGGTGGTCCCCGTGGATTACCGAGAAAAGGTGCTGGGCAATCGGGTAAAGGGAAAATTTGCCCAAGGTGGTTTTAGCAATAATGAATTAGGACATGAAATTGGGGTAAAAATGAAAGTTAAAAAGCGGCCCACTTGGTTAGAAGAGGTTTACCTGAATATTTCTCGTTGTGATTACGACTCTATTTTTTACCGGCTCAATATTTATCAAATGGATGGGAAAAGGCCGGGACCAAGCTTATTGAAAGCACCTATTTACCTGGAATATTCCCAGGCCGAGGCTTTGGCCGGGGAACTTACCATTGATTTGCGCCCCTATCATTTGTATACCGAAAAGGATTTTGTGGTAAGCCTTGAAATCGTTAAGGACTTAGGCCCTTTGGGCTTATATATGCCGATTACTGTGGCGGGCAATAAGAGTTTATATCGCTATACTAGCCAATCCCCCTGGGCTAAGTTGCCCGTAGGCTTTAGTATCTCTACTAAGGTGAAGCAGGAGCGATAGGCTATTAATAAGGTAGATATCTTTTCTTTCAAACAAAATGTAGTTGGTTTCTTGCTGTTGTGTGATTTTTGTTTTAAATTAGATTTTGAGAGACGAAAGTATTTTTAAATCTAATCAGTAGGCTAAGTTAAATACTAAAACAAAAGAAAAAAACATGACAACGAAAGAAAAATACCTTAATCCATTGACCGATTTTGGCTTTAAAAAGCTCTTTGGTCCAGCTTCGAATAAGGTCTTACTGATTGATTTTCTAAACCAAATTCTCCCCACTCAACATCGGATTACTGATCTTCGTTATGCTCCCACGGAGCAGCTGGGGCCGCGATCAGTAGATCGCCGGGCCTTTTTTGATCTATACTGTATTGGCGAAAATGGAAGCCGATTTATCGTAGAAATGCAGAAGGTAAGGCAAAATTATTTTAAAGACAGGAGTGTTTATTATGCCTCGTTTCCTATTCAAGAACAAGCGACTCAAGGGCCGTGGAACTTCAAATTAGATGCAGTGTATATGGTCGGAGTTTTAGATTTTATCTTTGACGATCATAAAGAGGAAGAAGAACTACTGCATATCGTGGAATTAAAAGATCAGCGTTGCGAAGTGTTTTTCGATAAGTTGAAATTTATCTATATCGAACTACCGAAATTTAAAAAGACCATAGACGAATTAGAGACGCATTTTGACAAATGGTTGTACCTGCTACAACGGCTCTGGGAGTTTAAGGAACGTCCCGCAGCTTTTCAGGAAAAGGTTTTCCAGCAATTGTTTAGAGCGGCGGAGATTGCTCAATTTGATAATACAGAGCGGTTGAGTTACCGGGAAAGTCTGAAGCACTACTGGGATTTGAATAATGTGTTAGAGGCTTCGATGGAGGAAGGCTGGGAGAAGGGGTGGAAAAATGGTAGAGATGAAGGAAGGAAAGAAGGCATAAGAGAAGGTATAAAAGAAGGAGTCGAAGAGGGGAAAAAACAAGGTATCAGACAAGGTATCAAAGAGGGGATCAAAGAAGGTATAAAAAAGGGCTGGGAAGAAGGCGTGAGCGAAGGAGTAAAACAAATGGCACAAAAAATGAAAGCGGCTCAAGTGCCCATCTCCCAAATCGCCGAATTAAGCGGCCTCAGCCTAGCACAAATCAAAGCCTTATAAAGTCCTATAAAGCCACACTGCGCATTGGGAATACCAAAATTGAAGGTGTTCCCAATGCCCGTCTTAACTAAGTTCTTAAGGCTTCTGAAAAAAGGAAAACAAGACAAAGGCTATTAACCCACAAGTAATCGATAAATCCGCCACGTTAAAAATCCCAGTGTGCAAATCGCCATAGGAAAGGATCATAAAATCTGTGACACTACCCAACTGAATACGGTCCAATACATTGCCTAGGCCTCCTCCCAATACACAAGACAAACTCACGAATTGTCCAGTATTAAAACTATTCGTAGTCAAAAGGTATAAACTCATGCCCACCAAAACCAATAAGGGCAAGATTTTGAGTAAAACCAAATGCCACCCGCCCGATAAATCAGAACCAGTACTCAAAAAGGCACCATGATTTTCTGCCAATTGAAGGTGTACCATATCATTGGCATAAGAATAACGAACATCTTGACTCAATTCCTCCCGAGCCATTTGCTTCGTCTGTTGGTCGCAACCATAATTGACACCCAACAATAAAAATAATACTATGAACTTGATCCAAAATTTCTTCATGAGTCTTTCTTTAATATTCCTGACGGTCCGTTTTGGCTTGCCAAGCCGTAAAAACTGCTTGGGCCTCTTTTCTCAATAATTGTTCTGTCGGGATACTGCGCTCTTGTACCTGCAAAGGAATTTCTCGATAAATAAAGTCATCGTCAAAATCAATAGCCGCAGCATCTTCGCGACTACAGGCATAGACAATCCGTGCGGGGCGGGCCCAGTAAATGGCACCCAAGCACATCGGGCAGGGTTCGCAAGAAGTATATATCGTACAGTCCGTGAGTTGAAACGTTTCCAAGGCCGCGCAAGCGGCTCGAATAGCGACCACCTCCGCATGGGCCGTTGGATCATTGCTGGAGGTAACCTGATTATTTCCCCGGCCAATAATTTCTCCATCCTTAACCACCACCGCACCAAAAGGCCCACCTTCATTGGCGTCCATTCCCTGCTTTGCTAATGCAATAGCTACTCGCAAAAATTGTTCATCCTGCTGTGCCATATTAACTAGATTTTTTCGACAAAGACATTATCAACAAACTTCTTAGATACATTGATCTCCTTGTTGTCAAAGGCAATACTCACCGAGCCATCAAATTCCTGGATTTCCTTAATCTGGATTTCACTGCTCAACGCCAAGCCTAATTTGGAGACATACTGTAAAAAGGCTACCGAACTATCTTTAACCGATACCAAACGACAACGATCTCCCGCTTCTAATTGGGATAAGGTAATCTTTGGCAAAATCTGATATTCTCCTTCGGCACTCGGAATGACGGCGCCATGAGGGTCGCGCTTCGGAAAGCCTAGGAATTTATCTAACTCGGTAGTCAATTTAGTAGATTTGATGTGTTCCAATTGCTCCGCAACTTCGTGTACTTCATCCCAACTGAAATTCATATGGGTATACAAAAAAGTTTCCCACAGCCGATGCTTACGGATGAGTTGAACCGCAATGGCTTTGCCTTCTTCCGACAAGTCCAATTTACCATAACGCTCGGAAGCCACTAAATCTTTCGTCTTCATCTTTTTGAGCATCCCACTTACCGAAGCGGGCGAGATTCCCATATACTCCGCTAGTTGATTCGTTCCTACCTTCCCCTCCTCGTTTTCCGTCAGCAAATGAAAAAGGGCCTTTAGGTAATCCTCTTCATTTTTCGTCAATTTTGATTGAATTGATTTACTAGGCATGACTAATGTTTATGAGTGTGTAATCTTGCTTGCTCTTATCTCGCTTAACAAATATCCATCTTATTAACCAAAATGCCAGCATAAATGCTACAATTAGCGACGAAAAGGAGCATTTATCCGGTGTAAGAATAGGAAATAAAAGACCAAGAGCCACCGTAAATAGTATTGATGGTGACTTAGAACCTCGTACTCAGGGTAATATTCCAAGTGCGTCCCAATGCGGGGATAATACCCGGGCCAGGATAGGCCAAGGCCCGACGGGTAAAATAGGAACTATCCAACAGATTGTTAACACTTGCCGCCAAACTCAGTTGAGCAGAAAAATCATATTTGGCAGAAAAATCAACCACTGAATAAGCGGGGATAGTACCAAAAACGCCTTTAAATGCATTTTCAGTATTGGCCGCATCAGAGAACTGTTTGCCTACAAACGTGGACTGTAGGGAGGTGGAAAATTTACGAAAACCATAGGTGATCCCCGATTTTATATTATAATCCGGCAGGTCTTCGAGCTTATTACCAGACCGTACTCCCACAAGGGCTCGATCATTGATTTGGGTATAGACCCCACGATTAATAGAACCATTGACAAACACACTAAGTTTATGCGCACTCGTTTTTTTCAAGGCGGCAAATACATCTATTTCAAAAAACAATTCTAAGCCAAAAATTCGGGCTGAGCCAATATTCGTCCGCACACGTAAGCCATCATCAATGACCTCCCCAATTCTGTCGTTATAGAGAATGTAAAAGAATGCGGCCTCAATGAAAAAGGGCGAGAAGTTTCTCCGCCTAATCCCCAAATCAAAACTATAACCGCTTTCGTCTTTAATCAGGGTATCGACTAATTGGGTATTGGTTTGAATCTGAACATCTGTAAAATTGATGGCTCGATAATTCGCGGTGGCATTGGCGTATAATTCGTATTTATCGTTTAGTTTTTTCGATAGCCCTAGTCCATAAAGAAAAATATGCCGTTGATTTTCCATCGTGTCATAAGTAACTTGCTCTATAAAATCACCAAAGCCATTGGTGCGAATGGAGTTAGTAAAAAAGCCTTCTGACTTGGTGGCGATATACTCGTATCTAAGGCCGGGGATTAAACTAAAGGTTCTGCTGAGGCGTATAATTTTTTCGGCGAAAAGGGCAGCATTGAGATTGGGGAATTCGAAATCTGATTTTCTGCGATCTAGGAACGCTGTATCTATACGGGTAAAATTGGCATCCCTACCAGCAGTGCCAAAACTTTGGCTAAAGTTGGTAAAGCCTCGATACAGCCTAGTTCCAATTAATAAGGTGTTTTTTAGATCTTCTACGCTTTGATAGGAAAAAACAAAACGAGTTTCGTTGCCAATGTTTTGAAACTGTCCATCGATGAGGTCCCGATTGGATAAGGGGTCTTCCACATCAGGCGTTTCTAAAAGCCCCAGCGAAGTACGACCAGCAGATAAACCAAAGGTGCGGTTGTAAATTTTGGTGTTGGGAGAAAAGGTATACTCAAAGGATAGCGCCGCTAAATTCCAATTTACCCGAAACCAATTCCGCTCCCGATTAGAGCTTCTGGGAGCTTGCTCGAACATCTCATCGGTAAGGCCACCCGCCTGCTGACTCAAATAATGCATGTGAGTAAAATCAAAGCTGATGTTGAACTTACTGGAAGCTCGATAATTTAGACTGGCATAGGCCCCATATTGCTCAAAGTTGGAGTTATCCCGCCAGCCATCTCCCCGTTTGTACTGAAAGTAGGTATAGTAATTAAGCTTTTTGACTTGGCCATGCAGGCTGTTGAAGGTGTTGAACAATTGATTCGCCCCATAAGTATTTTGAGACTCAAAATTGAACGGCTTACTCGCATTGCCTTTTTTCATTTTGAAATTGACCAAGCCTCCAAATTGACTTCCATACTGCAATGCCCCCGCCCCTCTGACAATCTCGATTTGTTTCACGGCCTGCAAAGGCGGAGAGTAATAACTCTCCGGATAACCTAGGGCATCAGCACTGATGTCATAGCCATTTTGACGCGTATTAAAATTAGAGGTCCGCTTAGGGCTCAAGCCTCTACCTCCAATATCCAGTTGCAAACCAGCATTATCACTTTCCCAAATATTAAGACTGGGAATCTTTCCAAACGCTTGTCGGGCATTATTGGTAGCCTTATTGCCAATCAGCATTTCGATATTGATCACCTCCGTTTTTTTACCCTCATAAAGTCCTCCCGCCTCGACAGCACGTAGCCTACGGATACCAAAGGCATCGCTATCGGCTTTAACCACTACTTGGGATAAATCTTGGATATTTTGTGTTACCTGAATTTGAATGCTGGTATCACCAGTTAAGGTGATGGTCTTTTCTAAAGATTCGATACCAATATTGGTGATCGATAAAACATAGGTTTGCTGATTGGGAAGGTCTAACGAAAAGATTCCTTGGCTATCACTCACCGCTAATTGCCCCTCTTTGCTAGCGAATACCAGCACATCTTCAACCGGCTCCCCTTTGAGGTTGATGATGTGTCCGCTTAAGGTAGACTGCTCCTGCGCCCAGCTATATGGTAGGCCCAAAAGGCATCCTAAAAGAAATATAAAGACTCGTTTTTTCATTTTTCTTCAAATGGTAAAATCCAGGTACTTTGATCGCGGGCCGAGGCCGAGTATAAATCAATTTTATCGTCGATAAAAGGCTGACTTCTCCTTCCGTTGAGCGAAAGTCGGCTTTTTACATATATTTCAGGGGCATAACCCCACTGATTTTTAAACTCATCCCCGATATATTGGGCAAATTGCCAAATCAGATCGGGTTGAGACCTCATTTGTTGTTTCTGAAAGGCCGTGAGGTATCTATTTTGATCTACTTCTTGCTGAATGTTTTTTACCGGATCTCTAAGCACTACTTGGGTATAACCATTCTTTTCCATCAGCATTACGCGCCAACTAAATCGATACCCTTGCTCGTGCCAAAATAGATTCCCAGAATACTGAAAATGACGTAAAGGGAGGTACAATTGGAGGATAAAATAAGCAATAAGCGCCATTGAAATAGTGGAGCGCCAACGGGGAGAGGAAGAAACTGCTTGCTGCTGATCCGTATTTAGAGGCTTGGCAAAAGGCAAATAATTAAGGACCTTTTGATGCCAAGCGGGACTAAAGAAAATAATGGTAGAGCTGACCATGATGTAGGGGAACATTCCGATGCGTGGAAATAGGATGGCGGTCATTACGTGAAAAACGATCACGGCTAGATAGGCCAGGCCTCTCGTTTTCTTTATCCATAAAAACAACCAGATGCTCAGATCATATGCACAGCCCGCCCAGCTAAAGAGAAAGGCCGTCGTTTTATAGTGCATCCACGAGCCTAAAATCGGCAGACTATATTTTCCTGGTAGCCAGGTGGCTAACGGCTGAGCTCGAAAGAGCCAATCGGGATTGACTTTCGCCAAACCTGCAAAAAAATAGACAATGGAGAGTTGGACTTTAAAAATTAGGATATGCCAATTGGCACAGCTTGGTGATTTTATTTGGGGAAATAGTAAGGTGTCCAGAGCGTACCAGCGGTTGGCCGGAACCATAATCAACCAAAAAGTGAGTAGAGAAACTAAGTAGTAGTGATTGAGGTAAAAAGCTTTGTCGAGGAGTTCGCAATAAGTAAATAGTAGAAAAAAAAGTAAGGCACAGAGCTGATAGAAAAGACCTAAAATTATTCCCAAGGCACTCAAGCCCATTAAGAGGTATACAAAATATATTCCCTCCGCACCAAGTGGTTTTAACCAAGAGAAAAAACCAAAGTGATAAGTAGGGTCGATATACAATTCTTTAATCCATCCTTCTTGCCAAGTTCTGAGTATGCTGTATAACAATATGGTGCCAAAGACGATCCTAAACACTACCAAGGGAGCAATGGATACTTCCTTGAATAGAATATGGTCAATCCTTTTTAGTGCACCATCCATATGAAGGTTAATAGAAACTAGCAACGGCACTCAATTAATCCCCGTCATTGCTACCATCTGCATCTTGTACATTAAGTAGTGGAAACAAATCTGATTTGTATAAGGTAATTAAGGCCTGAATATTTTCGTAAAGCGTATTGTCGCCAGAGATAGAAGTGCGATCGGCTATCTGGTTGGAAATGGCCGCAAATTGCGCTTTGATATCATCATCAACCGATGATTGCTCGCGGGTCCGCAATAAATCATCGTAGCCCTGCCCATCTACTCCAGCCGAAGTTCTTCCCAAATACAGATTTTCCAAGGCATCTATCGAAGCCTGTAAAAGTTCTAGGGTGAAACTTTCATTGCCATCAGCTAAAGACTGATAATAGGCTTCAATCTTCTTGGCATCAGGATCAATGGGGGAATCATTAGGACCAAGGAGGCCGATAGGAATCCCCACCTTGTTTTCGCGGATATGATCTTCGATATAGATCGTACTCTCATTGAGTTGCACACTGATGGAGCTACCCAAGGCCGTGCCTCCATTTTCTATAAAATTAGTGCGAAGGTTAGCTCCCCACTGATCAACCAAGGCATTCGCTTTTACTTGGAGGGCATCTGCCAAAGCCGTTAAAAAAGCCAAGCGTTTGGGATCACCATTATAAAAAGCGACAACATCCGCCGGCCCATAAAGCAGATAGTCCAAGGCGGGAAAGCCATTGGCTCGCTCTTGGGCAGAGGTATTGAAATCATATGATTCGGTCTCAATTAAATTTTCCAAGATCGTCACATCAATAGGATAAAGATTGCTCGTATTGACCAAGTTTTGATTCGCTGTGGCATAATAATTATGTACCGCAGCCGCCTGATAAGCAAGGTAGGCGTTGCGATAAGCTGATCTTAGCGTAGCTAAGTTTGCTTCATCAGTCGATGAAGCAAACTTAGCTACAGCAGTCACCAAATTCCCTATTTCACTTTGGTAAGCTTCCATAGAGGGAAGAATGACTCCGTTTATCTGATTGGTAAGAAGGTCAGTAAAATCAGTTTCTGTTGGGCCTGGATCGGTTCCATCATCCTCTTGGCAAGCGGTGAACATTAGCGAAGAGCAGATTACTGCGATGATTGAATATAGGAGATACCAATTTTTCATTTTTCTTCTTTTATACCATTATGCAATTAAGAGAACCGTCGATTAAAAAGGAAGGGCTCCAAAACCAGGATAAGCGCCATCCAAAAGGTCTTTGGCTTGCTCCATTTGAGCATCCGTTACCTCCCAAAGGTTGACCTCATAAACTCCATTGAGCGTAGGATCACTGCTTGACCATCCCAATGCCTTAAGCACTTCGTGGACTTCATTGGCCGAGATTCTTCCTTCTGAATTAAAAGACAAGGCATAGATAAAGGCCAAGGCCTCTGATAAATGGTGCAGTTTGTCCTCATCGGTAATATCGGCAATAGCATCATTGAGATAGTGGTAAGAGGCCGTCGCTAATCCTAACTCAGTATACAGTTTGATATCAGCTCTTGCCGCATCGTAATAGGTTTCGTTGGTCGACTCATCGCCGGGGCCAAAACCTTCCCCTGCCTTTAGTACCGAACGGCCAAAAACAAAGGCATCCATCAATTTTTGAGCGATGTTGATTCCAAAAGCTTCCTCCGTTTCGTCACTGAAGTCAAAGGTATAATTGGCGATGAAAACGCCATCTCCATTGGAAGTATTGGAAGCATTAGGGTAAGTGGCCGGATCAGCGCCGAGGTAACCAAAGACCTCATCAAAACGGTGCTGACGATCGGTGCCATTGCTGGCGTAATCGCCACCAGCAGCTGATTCGTTATTGCCCTTGCTATTGTCCGCTCCTGCTTGAGAAGGGCGTAGGTAATCGTCTACCATTTGGTCATAACACATCGCACCGTATAGGCCTTTTTCCAACAATTGGATGTATTCCAAGCCATTGGCACTTACGTGTCTTTTCTTATCACCAGTAGCAATCATTCCCGCTACTCCATTACTTGCCGTAACGGTATAATTAGCTTGACTAGATTTAGTTAAACGATCGGCGATTTCGCTAAAGGCATCGGCTACCGTTTGATCCACTGCTCCGATGTCGCCATCGTAGTTAAGCTCGTCAATTTTGGTTCTGATATTAGAATTCCCTTGGGCTGCAGGGCTTGCAAACTGGTCGAGGGCTTCATTGGCTAATGCCGCTTTGAGGTCCCAAAAAATAGGTTCGTTACGCGAAGAATCAACAATCTCTTGCAATTGTGCGAGTCTTCTCAATTGGCCATTGTATACGCCGGGGGCAAAGGCACCACTCAGGTCGTAAGAAGTCGGAATGGTAAAACTGCCTAGGTCGATTTCGCCGAGGGCATCAACAGAGCTGGCTAAAAAACTAGCCTCAGGTCCCATTGGGTCGGGTTCCATCATTTCATCATCCTCTTGGCAAGAGGTGATCATTAGTGCTGTTATTGAAAGAAGAATCGCTAAGGGGAAAATTGAAAGTCTATTCATGATAGTGTTAATGGTTTACCAACAGTTATGATAGTTAGATGATGTTTTTCATAAATGATGGCGAAGATAATTTTTAATTAGATTAAATCTAAATAAACA
>SPJL01014037.1_pt1 | contig 10986 bp, 4 predicted proteins | sample 3741751 | NCBI WGS metagenome assembly SPJL01 (sample SAMN10925998, study PRJNA522277) | cold seep metagenome | isolation source: Elba SIP-enriched marine methane seep metagenome, extraction at timepoint T3 | place: Italy: coast of Elba, Mediterranean Sea
CGATTGACTGGAATAATGTTTAAGGCATCTCCAGCGTTATAAGTTTCGCCTGTACCCGCTAACGAAAACTCATAATGCACTACTTCTTTACTAGACCCTTCTTGATTTAATACACGTTTTTTCAATAAGGTGGCCGTTAGTGGGTTGTTGCGGTTGTACTTGGATTTAGCCTTTTTAGTGCTCGAATCAGTGGCCGCTATAGGTGCACCAACAGTTTGCGAACCTTTAGCTGCAATAGTAGGTACAACTGTATTCATCCATGTTTCGGCAGGGCCAGAAAAATCAACATCGCAATCAACGCGATCAGCAATACGTTGTGCGCCGAGTCCAGCTAAACGTTCGTCCCACTCTTTACCAGCAAGGCAAAAGCCATCATAGTTGGTGTCACCTAAGGCCAACACAGAGAAAAATGTATTGCTTAATTGTGGCGCACCATCTGCGCTGACAGCATCCCACAATGCTTGAGCATTGTCAGGCATTTCACCTTCGCCATATGTACTGGTGACCACTAACAGGCGTTCAATGGCAGGTAAATTCGTCACATCCATGTCATCCATATCAATGACCTGAGGTGCTAAGCCTTGTGCTTTTGCTAATTCCGCAGTGTCTTCTGCAACTGATTCAGCATTACCGGTTTGCGAACCATAAAGAATCGTCAAAGGAGGTTTAGGCGCCTCGGTTTGCTGAGCCTGTTGACCACCAACTTCAGATACCATCGCAAGTTTTGTGTGCAAGCCCGCTAAAAATCCCCCTACCCATTGTTTTTGATCTTCATTAAAAGGAAGGTCAGTAGGTAAAAAAGGCACCGTTGTTTGCACGCCGTTTTCTTTATCTTTTTTGACTGAATCGTTCATTTTTAATTATCTAAACCTTGTCTTTAATTCTCTTTAATCCATTAAGCAGCTTTGGTAAACATATCCGCTAATAGCCGCGTATATTGAGTGGCCAGCTTTTGCTCTAAGGCAGGCGACTCACCCATCTCGGCAGTATTTGCACGGTCGCGTTCAATAATCCAAACAGTAGTGCCCCAGGCGCGAGTGTCCCAGACCTCACGGCGTTCAAAAGACTCTTTATAGTCTCTAACACGTTTATCTGCCAATAATGCTGCTAAAGCTTCATCTGGATAGTCGGCCAAAGCAGCTTTGACATCTTTAAATAACAGCTCAAGCAATTTACGGTCCTCTGACTCGATTAAGTGTCTAGCCATCTTGTTGCGGTCTACACCATGGTTTTTTACTTTATCTGTGGTATCAGCTAGCGCTAAGGCACGGCGCAAAATACCCATGGCATTAATGTATTGGCAAATGAGATCAGTATCACGTTCGCCATAGCTTGGTAGTTTGCCGTCAAACAAATCATTATTGCTAAAGTAGGCTTTGGCAATGCGTTTCAAATGCCAGGTGCCCCAGGCTTGAGAAAGCTCTTCAATCAATGACTTGCGGTCACTACTTGCCAGAATCGCTTCGCTGCAATGATAGTTATATAGTGCACGAGGAATCAACACATAAAAATGCTGGCGTGCTTCGTCCCAGTTATTCAATAAAGACTGTGCTAATGAAGAGTCTGTATGTGCAACATGTAATTCAAGGTGCAATTTTAATGCCTGTTCGTAGCCTTGCATTAAGCTAGTGTCATCACTGAGCTGGTTCACCATCACAGAGTCTTGACTACATAGTTCAGCTATATGGCCAGTTGGATCATATTGATAAGCGGTACCACCACTCATACCATTACCAAGACCTTTACCATAGCTACCAAGGTTCACAATGGCACCATTAGTCATATATTCACAGCAGAAGTCACCCACACCTTCAACAACAGCCACTGCGCCGGAGTTACGTACGCCAAAGCGATCACCAGCTTGGCCTTGAACAAACAGCTCACCACCCGTTGCGCCAAACAGTGCAAAGTTACCGACTAATACATTGCCTTCAGCGGTAACTGCACCACCGCCTGCATTTAAGACAACGATACGGCCGCCACTGGCACCTTTGCCAACGCCATCGTTACAAGTACCTCGGTGATATAAACTGACACCAGAGTTATTAAATGCACCAAAGCTCTGCCCTGCTGAGTTATGCGTATTAACAATCAAGCTAGCTTCGCGCAACACATTGCGACCACTGGCTAATGTATCAATTGCAGGGTGTTGCTGACATTCTGAATCAGTTAGTGCGTAGTTTAAGTGACGTTCGACATCAATAGAGAATTGACCGCCAGTGGTTTTGTTGCGGTTGTTCAGTCTAGGACCATCAATGGTTTGATTAAGCTGGTTTGTTCCAAAAAATACAGAGTGGGCAGACTGAATAAAACCATCGTCTGCAGAGAAGTCAGCTTGTAAAGTCACTGCATTAGGTACATATTCAACACGTGCTGGTGTTAACAGTCCATACATGTCCAGCTGACCATTCATATCAGGGTGGTCAATTAAATGTAGCAAGTCAGTACGACCGCGAATCTTACGTAAAGACTGGAAGCCAATGCTGGCCAAGATCTCACGCACTTCGTGCGCAAGGTTGATGAAGAACTGAGACAGTGCTCTTGGGTCACCATCATAGGCTTCTGCATTGGTCGTAAGACCAGCTGGGCATTTCACATTACAGTTTTCAGCCATGACACACTTCAACATCATCAGTGCAGTGGTACCAAACTCAAACGAGTCGCCGCCCATCATGGCAGACTTAACTACGTCCATACCAGTTTGATGAGAATTCGAGCAGCGTAAGATAACGCTGTCGCGAAGGCCATTTTCAGACAATGCCTGATGTACTTCAACAATGCCTAGCTCAGCCGCACGACCACTGTTTTTCAAGCTAGTGACTTGTGCCGCGCCAGTACCGCCAGTGTTACCAGCAATGTTAATGACATCTGCACCCGCTTTGGCGACGCCAACGGCAATCGTACCCACACCTTCGGACGAAACTAATTTAACAATCACACGCACACGTGCTGCTTTGGCATCATGAATTAGCTGACCTAAATCTTCAATTGAATAGGTATCATGATGCGGTGGAGGAGAAACCAGTTCAACACCGGGTGTACCACCACGTGCAGCAGCAATTTCTACTGTGACTTTGGCAGAAGGTAGCTGACCACCCTCGCCTGGTTTAGCACCCTGCGCAATTTTAATTTCAATCTCTTGCAGCGAAGGGTCTGCTAAGTAGCCAACCCACACGCCAAAGCGACCGGAGGCAAACTGTTTGATCTTGCTGGCTTTTAAGCTGTTATAGCGTTTAGAGTTTTCACCGCCCTCGCCTGAGTTGCTCATGCCGCCGACAATATTAATGCCTTGCGCAACCGCTTCGTGTGCTTTAGCCACCAAAGCGCCATGACTCATTGCGCCAGAGGCTAAACTGGCAGTGATTTCATGCGCGGATTGTACCTGACTTAAGTCAATGGCTGATGGCGTAGCAATCACTTTTTTGAAAAAGTTTAAGGCTTCGCCAGAGGCTGTGAGGATGAGGTGACCATCTTTAAGTTGTGAGGCGATTTCATCTTTGAATAACGACTCAATGGCCGCACTTAGGTTGCCATAAGGCGTAGCAACAGAGTCGCCTGATAAAGACAAGCTGAACTGATTACTAGATTTCCAATCGATTGTGATACCGCGAACAGCAACAAAGGCGTTGCCTTGCATGGCAACAGAGCCGAGCTCAGCAACGAAGTCTTCCTTAGACTCACATTGTGAAAGATCTAATGGCAATGCCAATACATCACGTAATGCAGATGGGCGCTGTTTGCGTTCAGCATAAACCTCATCAATAAAATGGCGATAGGCCGTTGTCATTGTGAAGTTATCAATTTGAGACTCAGAACAACGCTCATAACCTAGCTGTTTGTATTCTTTGTCATTTGGCACAAGAATTTTTTCATCGAGTTCAGAAACCTCTGAATACTCAATACGTTCTTCTGTCATATTGATAAATTCACGTACAGCAGTGGTACCAAAGGTATGACCTGCACCATCACTACGTTCTTTAAACAAGCCTAGCAGCGGAATGTCTTTTTCTGTTTTAACTGTTTGTATTTTTGCATGCCAGCTAGCCGCGCTACTGGCAATGTTAGCAAAGCGTGCACCACCAACAGGTGAATGAATGTTTGGGAAGATTGCATGCAAGACTTCGTCTTTTGTATCGAGGAAGTTAGACTCAAAAAACTCACCACCAATGTAGCTTTCAACGGTACAAAGACCAAATTTACCCATGGTCTTCATCAGTGCTTTTTCTGCACCTTTACAGAAGTTCTTAAAGCCTTTGGTGATCTCAGCCTCAGTGTAATAAAGCTCTGCCGAACGGTGATAGACCGATGAAGGATAAACGGCAGAAGCACCGAAACCCAACATACAGGCAATATCATGTGTGCTGGAGGCCTGGCCAGTATCCATTATTAAGCTGGCGTGGAAGCGCAGGCCTTTTTTGATCAAGCGTTGATTCGCTGCTGAAACAGCCAGCAGTGCAGGAATCGCAGCCATGGATTGGCTAACATTTTTATCACTTAAAATAATGATCTCGGCATTGTCGCGTGCAAATGATTCCACCTGATCGCACATGGACTCTAATGCAGCTAATAAGCTGGTCTCGTTAGCCTTCGCATCGTTATAATCAGGTTTATACAACATTTCAATAGTTGCAGTTTTGAGTGTAGTTTGCTGCTGCACTTGCAACCACTGATGTGGCTGTAATAAAGGTGACTGGATCACTAACTGCTGAGTCGTGCCATCGCTGAAGTTTGGTTTACGCCCCAAAGCAACACGCAACGTCATTCCGTCAGCTTCACGAATACTATCCAATGGCGGGTTAGTCACCTGTGCAAAGCGTTGGCTAAAGTAATGCGACATGCCGCCTTCATCATTGGTCAACGCGTTAATCGCCAAGCCGTAACCCATGGCAGAAATTTTCTCTTTACCGCCCTGCATCATTGGGTCAAGCATGAACTTAAAGCTTTCCTGGTTCAGGCTATAAGCAACTTGCAGCTCAGAAACATTCAGTGCTGCATTAACCTCTAAGTCTTTTAAGTCAGGCTCAGGCAGCGTGTCGATATCAAGGTGGGCTTTTTCAAGTAGTTTGCTGTAGTTTTCCTCAGCTGCTAGACGGTTTAAGACATCTTCTGTGTATTCCACAGACTTGCTCGTGTGATCAAATACAATCATACCGCCAGCCTCAATACGGCCACGGCGAATGACTTCATCCGCAGGGAAGTCAATCTGCCCTGCTTCACTCATCACAGCTAAATAGTCTGCGGTTTCTACTGAGCGTAGTGGACGTAAGCCTAAACGATCTAATCTGGCGCCGACTTTAGTACCGTCACTAAAGATCAGCGCTGCGGGACCATCATTTTTTTCTTCGTACAAGCTGAAATACTCCAGCATGTCACGCACATTACCTTCAATACGAGAGTCGTTTTCCCATGCTGGTGGCATCATCACTAATGCGGCAGTATCAATCGGTAGGTCATCTTCGAGCAAACGACGCGACATTGTCTGATCTAAACGTGCTGAGTCAGATTGGCCTTTAGGGAACACCAGGCGTTTATTCTGTGAGCTAGCAATGGCCTGCTCGCTCAAACGGTTCTTACGGTCTGTATTCAGTTCACCATTGTGTGCCATGTGTCGGAATGGCTGCGCAAACATTGCATTTGGTGCTGTATTGGTTGAAAAACGCGTATGAAAAAACAGCGTGTGAATCTGATGCTCGGGATCACTCAGGTCTTTAAAATAAGGAATCACTTCCCAGCTGTTCAAGCGACCTTTATACACTTGTGTACGAGAGCTCATCGAAAGCGGGTAAAAGCCTTCTAACTCAGGCCGATCAAAGGCTGGCGCTTCGATGGCTTGTACTGCTTCGTACAAATACTTTTCAAAGTCTGTTTGATTAGTAATGTTTGTAGGTCGTGCAAACACAAGCTGGTGAATTTTCAGTTGTTTTGCTGCACTTTTTTCATTCAGCGCGCTGTAATCAACAGCCACATCACGCCAAAGCAAAATGTCCAAGCCGTATTTTGCTAAGACCTCACGAATAATTTTCTCAGCTTCTTCGTGCTGCGAAGGGTCGCGTGGATAGAAAAAGTTAGCCACGCCAAAGTCACCTAGCGTTAAACTACTGTCGCCAGTTAGGTGACGGAAGAAGTTTACTGAAAGGTCAATGTTGACACCAGCACCATCACCAATACCTTCTGCACTAAAGCCGCCACGATGGGGGATCTCGCACAAGGCCTGATGGGCATGTTCTAACAATGTGTGTGTCTGCAGGCTGTGCTTATTGGTGATGAAACCTACACCACAGCTAGAGTATTCTAAATTTTTATCAAACAGGTTACGCATTAACTCAATAAATCCAAGTGTCCGATTGACAAGCGACAAGCTAAAAGCCGTAATGGCCACATTAACGTCATATTGAGCACAAAACCGACAAAGACACGTTCACCTAATCTGTAGTATGAAGCCGATTATTTGGTGGTCAAACAAGAATTGTTTGGCTGATCTTTTTTGAAACAACGTAACGGTTGTGTGCGTTCTTATAATTAGCGTTTGTTGTTGTGTTGTCAATATCAAGAAAATTTAATCGAATTTGCTATTCTATCTTTTCTTAAATACTCCGACAATATGCTGATGCTTTGAAAAACACAAAAATATTAAAAAAACAACCCAAAACACAAGGTGTGCGAAGTAAAACAGTGATCATGGCTTGGTTAAATGCCATGATCACATCAAAAGTAGTGCCAATGTGGAGGACAGTAAATCAAGCAAGATTGTTAAATGCTTCTTTTGCTGCGGTAATTGTTAGTGCAATATCTTCATCTGTGTGCGATGCAGAGACAAAGCCAGCTTCAAAAGCAGAGGGGCCAAGATAGATGCCAGCATCTAACATGCTATGGAAAAAGCTATTAAATAGTTCGCGCTTGGAAGCCATGATATCGTTAAAGCAATTTGGAATACTATCGGCAAAATATAAACCAAACATGCCGCCAACACTCTGTGCATTGAAAGAGACATTTGCAGCTTGTGCAGCATCAATCAAGCCCGCAACCAGTTTGCTGGTTTGTGCGCCTAATGCCTCATAAAAACCCGGTGCTTGAATCAACTCAAGTGTTTTTAAGCCCGCTGTGACCGCAACTGGGTTACCTGACAAGGTACCCGCTTGATAAACTTTGCCTAATGGTGCCAAGCCCGACATGATGTCTTTGCGTCCACCAAAAGCGCCAACGGGCAGGCCGCCACCAATCACTTTACCTAATGTTGTCATATCTGGCGTGATGCCATAGAGCGCCTGTGCCCCACCCAAGTGTACACGGAAGCCTGTCATGACTTCATCAAAGATTAATACCGCGCCATGCTTAGTACATAATTCACGCAGCGTTTTAATAAAGGTCTCAGTTGGTTTGATCAGGTTCATATTGCCAACAATTGGCTCAATGATCACGCAAGCAATTTCATCACTCGAAGACTTGAACAGATTTTCTAACTGCTCGGTGTTGTTGTATTCCAATGTAATGGTGTTTGCTGCAACTTCTGCTGGTACCCCTGCTGAGTCTGGTTCACCAAAAGTTAAGGCTCCAGAGCCTGCTTTCACTAATAAAGCATCAGCATGACCATGATAACAACCTTCGAATTTGACTAGTTTACTACGACCAGTAAACCCACGTGCTACACGGATGGCACTCATGGTGGCTTCAGTACCACTGCTCACCAATCGTAACTGCTCCATGCTAGGCATGAGCTTATTAATCATTACTGCCATTTCCAACTCAAGGCCTGTGGGTGCACCAAAAGATAAGCTGTTTTCGGCAACTGCTTGCACTGCGCTGATCACCTCTGGGTGGGCATGGCCTAAAATCATTGGCCCCCATGAGTTGATGTAATCAATATAAGTCTTACCTTCAACATCCCAAAGTGTTGAGCCTTTGGCTTTTTTAAAGAATACAGGTGTGCCGCCCACTGAGCGGAAGGCGCGAACGGGAGAGTTTACGCCGCCAGGAATAAGGTGTTGAGATTGCTCGAATAAGGCTTGGTTATTGGTTGCCATAATAATCAAAGGTATGCATTAAAAAAACAGCATTTTAGCAGATGCGGATCGTAGGGTTGTCTTTAAGCAATAAAAAAGGCCTTCATTTGAAGGCCTTTGACATTAACGAACCGTCAATTAATGATGTTCGCAGTGCTCTTCGTGATCATGACAATCGTCAGAAGCAATTGAAACGTTTGAGAATAAAGCAAACATTACAAAGAATAAAGCAGCAAATTTTTTCATGATTTCTTCCTTAATAATATAAATTGTTTTAACAAACACAATTTTTAAGTTAAAGCCTTGTGTTTGAACCAACAACGGAGAAAATCAAAATATCTTTAATAAAATTTAAGGTTTAATCATTTTCTGCAACTTCTTTGGCCCAAAATAAGCGGTCAGGTAAAAGTTGCCCCATGCCTGGTCGGAACCCTTGTTTTAAGGTTTGCCATGTATATGATTGTGCTTCATGCATGGCTTCTTCGATTGAGAGACCATGTGCTAGACAAGCGGTGATCGCACTACTCAGTGTGCAACCTGCACCATGATAGCTGCCAGGTAAACGTTCCCATTCATAGATTTTTTTAAAACCGCCGTGCCCATAGAGTTGGTTGCTTACAGGTGTCGTGCGCTCATGTGTGCCAGTGATCAACACATACTCAGCGCCCATGGCTAAGAGCCGGTCAGCACTGGCATCAAGTGCTGACTGCATGATTTCATCTTCATCAAAGGCCAGCCGTCTGGCTTCAATGCTATTAGGTGTCAACACTGTTGCTTGCGGGAACAACAGTTCTGATAGACCAATCATCATGTCATCATCACATAGCTCATCACCGCGACCAGAAGTTAACACTGGGTCAATAATCAAAGGCACATCTGGATAGTCAGCGACAATTTCCGCGATGACAGCGATATTTTCAATTGAGCCTAAAACACCAAGTTTAAAAGCTGATACTTGGATGTCTTCTAATAATGCACGCGCCTGTTCGTTCACCAGGTCGGCATCGATGGCGTTGACCTGATCAACGCCGACCGTATCTTGCACCGTCACTGCTGTTACCACGGATAAAGCATGGCAGCCGATACTGGCAAAGGTCAACAGGTCTGCTTGCAGACCAGAGCCGCCGCTTGGGTCTGTGCAACCAAAGCTTAAGGTGCAAGGTGGTAAAGCAGGAGCATCCATGAAAATTAGACTTAGTGTAAAGTGACCTTTCATTCTAACCATAGTCGCAAGACACGCCAATAGATATTTCGTACAATAGCTTGATGATCCCTATCTATCCTATTGGTCAGGCAGCAACGAATCAACTAGAAGCGCCACTAGAAGGCAATGTGACAGCTTCCGGTTTAACGCAATCTCCGCCATTGTCTTTGTATATACATTTTCCATGGTGTGTGGAAAAGTGCCCATATTGCGACTTTAACTCACATGGCTTAAAAGCTGACCTGCCTGAAGAGGATTATATTGATGCGTTAATCGCTGACCTCGAAGCGGCGGTGCCCTTAGTTTGGGGACGCAAACTCGACAGTATTTTTATGGGTGGCGGCACACCAAGTTTATTTTCAGCGCCAGCTATCGAGCGTCTGTTAAATCATGTGCAAATGTTGATTCCGCTGAAATATGATGCAGAAATTACAATGGAAGCCAACCCTGGCACGGTAGATATTGCGCACTTTGTAGGCTATCGTGCTGCGGGCGTTAACCGAGTGTCGATTGGGATTCAAAGCTTTAATGATCAACATTTAAACGAACTAGGCCGTATTCACGACCGTGAGCAAGCCATCCATGCAGTTGAGGCGGCAAAGCAACACTTTGATCAAGTAAATCTGGATGTGATGTATGCACTTCCTAGTCAAACATTGGATCAAGCAATAGCCGATGTGCAACAGGCAGCAGCATTGTCCCCTACCCATTTATCTTTTTATCACTTAACGATAGAACCAAATACGGCATTTTATCAATCAGTGCCAAAAAACCTGCCAGAGGACGATGAGAGTGCAGAGATGCAATTGGCCATTGAAGAAAAGTTGGCAGAACAGGGCTATCGGCAATATGAAACCAGTGCTTTTGCTACAGAAACCAATCAATGCCGACATAATCTAAACTATTGGACATTTGGAGATTACCTGGGGATCGGCGCAGGCGCGCATAGCAAGCTGAGCTTTCACGATAAAATCATGCGTCAGCGTCGTCACCAACACCCTAAGCAATATCTGCGACAGACATCAGTAGGTGATGCCATTGCCGAAAGCAACACGATTCAGCGCAAAGACCTTGGGTTTGAGTTTATGATGAATGCGATGCGCTTAGTGGACGGGGTGCCGATTCAGTTATTTCAATCGCGTACGGGTTTGCCTTTAGCCTCAATTCAAAACACCATTCAGCAAGCAGTAGAAAAAGGGCTGCTTGAACAAACCCAGACACATCTTAAACCGACGCCATTAGGTCAGCGGTTTTTGAATGAGTTATTGGGTTTATTCCTAACAGATTAAATTTATTTAATCAGAGATCGCACGCGTGCAATACTGGCGCGGACTTGTGCAGGGGCTGTGCCACCTGTGTGATTGCGACTATTCACAGAACCGTCAAGCGATAATACATCAAACACATCCTTGGTGATCATCGCAGAAAAGTCTTGCAGCGTTTCTAGACTTAGTTCACTTAAGTCAACACTTTGGTCTACTGCATGTCTGACTGCGAGTGCGACCACTTCGTGTGCATCTCTAAATGGCATGCCTTTTTTCACAAGGTAATCAGCTAGATCAGTAGCTGTGGCAAAGCCCTCAAAGGCGGCTTGGCGCATGGCTTCTTTATTCACTTTAAAGCCTGCAACAACTTCCTTACCATTTTCTACTACAGGCAAGCGCAGCATGTCTGCGTAGATTTCAAGTGTGACTAATAGCGTTTCTGCGGTGTCAAACAAAGGTTCTTTGTCTTCTTGATTATCCTTGTTATAGGCCAATGGCTGACTTTTCATTAAAGTGA
>SPJL01024478.1_pt1 | contig 10986 bp, 10 predicted proteins | sample 3741751 | NCBI WGS metagenome assembly SPJL01 (sample SAMN10925998, study PRJNA522277) | cold seep metagenome | isolation source: Elba SIP-enriched marine methane seep metagenome, extraction at timepoint T3 | place: Italy: coast of Elba, Mediterranean Sea
ACTTGCTGCTTAGCCGATCGGGAACCGTCAAAGTTGCTGACTTTGGATTGGCTCGAAGTACCGACGCGTCAGCACCCAGCTTAACGCAAGAGGGGGTGACACTCGGCACTCCGTTGTACATGAGTCCGGAGCAAATTGAAGGTAGACAGGTCGATTGCCGGACTGATCTCTATTCGCTAGGTGCTACAATCTATCACCTGGTTGCCGGTCAACCACCCTTCGCAGGCGATACCGCAATGTCAGTGGCTGCTCAGCATTTACGTGAGCCAGTGCCGCCGATTCAAAGGCATGTAGACCAGATCTCTACACCCTTCGCCGAGATTGTTCACCGTCTACTTGCCAAGAAACCCAACGACCGAATTAGTTCGCCAACTGAGTTGCTTTCGCTGCTCGATGGTTCGGATGTCTCGGGCAGCTATGGAGCGGTTGCGAGCAGCAATCCGGCAATAAGCCAACTCCAATCGGCTATGAATAGCTCATCAAGTGCTGGTAAGGGAGGCATCAACCTCACCATGCCGAGATGGATTTTAAGAGTTGCATTGCTGCTAATTCTTGGCGCATTATTAGGTGCCATCTTTCGGCCACCAACCCTTTTATCAACCAGGAATCAAGTCAGCGTGGAGCGTGAAGAGAACGCCACCATGCAACTTTATCGCGCAAAAGTGCTTGATACACCACAGGGCTGGAAGGCGGTTGAACAGTATTTTCCCGATGCCGACGAGTATTATCTCCTGCTCGCACAGCGTGGCTTAGCTGAGCGATTGTTTGTTGAAGAGGATTACTCCTCAGCGATCAGACCACTGAATCGATTGATTGCCCGTGAGGATGAATTTTCGGATCTCGGCCTAATTGGCAAGGCAGGACTGGTGATTGCCTACACAAAGCTTGGCGAAGCGGACAAGGCTAACCGTGCCCGAGGGCGTCTCCCCGTCGAAGAATCGAGTCGACAAGACCTCAGAGAGATCGCTCCGTTGATGTACGACTTGTTAGTTCAAGTCGAACAAGAACCTTCTGCTTCGGATTCTTAAGATCCATCTGCTTTCGCCTGAAATGAGGGCCGGCCAGCGGAAACTGGTCATTTGCCTTGCGAATCTTAGCGAGCCTATCTGAGAGGATCATCGCAAAGATAAAGCCCCAGATGATCACAAATGTGAGTGCTTGGATGGGGAGGATGATGTCAAAGGGCATTGTTCTTGGCTTATTCGGGAGGATAGGCATTTAGCTGGGGGCTAAAAAATAGCTCATAAGAAGCGGTTATGCCTGAGAATCTTCCGACCAACTATATGCATAAATAATACATAAAATGATGGTTGTTAGTTTCTTTTATGCCACCATTATTTGTACCTTGCATGAATAGTGAACAAATTTATACTATTTGATGTGAGGTTACTTAGATGAATCAAAAACGGTTCCGTATCTCATCCTGTAAGGAGCCAGATTGGGAGTTTTTTCTCCCCGACGAGGAAGAGGTCTACCCCGAAGAGGGGGATTTTTGGATTGATCAACAAGATTGGCCAGAGGAGTGAATCAAAACAGGAGATAGAGATCAGAGCAATTTGTTAAGTCACTCAAGCACTCAGAACCAGGCGAACTCGGGGAATTAGATGCTTCGAAAAGAGAAAGTGCAGGAAATTAAGCGGCTATTGGATCGGGGGCAGCTATCCCAAAGGGCCATAGCCAGAAAGTTGGGCGTTGCTCGCGGAACCGTCAATGCAATTGCCCTGGGTAGAAGAGGGCTTCATGGCCGTGAAACTGGCGGAGATCGAGTCGAGGAATTACCAAAGGGTCTCTGCATAAAGTGTGGTTTTGTAGGCTATATGCCGTGCGTCGTTTGCCAGGCACGCAGTTATCAGGACCGACATTCGGGCTCATTGGGAAAAGTAGCTTGAAAGCTCCCAATCGGCACGATCGGATTGATTGACAATCGGAAGCCTATTTGTTGGTAAACCAATTATTTGTTTCCACGATGCCACGCTATTAGCGCGCATACTTCGACGGCTTTACCACTTGGCCATATAAACCAGGGCTCTCTCGGACAAATTGTCCGGGAGAGCCTTTGGCGTTTTTGCGCTAGAAAACGGATGGTTTCAGGTAATTGGCACGGGTCGATAAGCCCGCTACACTTTAGGGACAGAGAAGTGCAGGTTTGAATTCCTGTAAGGCATGAAACAATAACGACTGCTGCCTACATTCATGGTCAGGGCAGACGCCTAATTGGGTACTTAGGAGCGATGATGGGTAATTCCAAAGCTGCCGTTGAGGAAGGCATTGTAAATGAAGGTGCTGCCACCTTAAACATTGCAGGTGAGCAACTCGATTTGCCCACATTCCGAGGTAGTGAGGATGAACTTGGAATCGACATCTCCAAGCTCCGAGCATCGACCGGAGCCATTACCGTCGACGAAGGCTTTGTTAACACGGGCTCGACGACAAGTGGAATAACGTTTCTCGACGGTGAGAAGGGGATCCTTCGTTACCGTGGTTATCCTATTGAAACACTGGCTGCCAACTGCGACTTTGTCGAAGTTGCCTACCTACTCCTGAAGGGCGAACTTCCTACCCAAGAGCAGCTGGAAGCATTCCGAACGGATCTTCGTCAGCACACGATGTTGCACGAGGATATGGGTTCGTTTTACGACGGATTCCAATACGACGCCCACCCCATGGCGATCCTCAGCTCGGTCATCCATGCACTCTCGACCTTTTATGCGGACTCCTTGGATGTGAATGATCCGAAGGATGTTGAACGCTGCACGATGCGTTTGCTTGCTAAAGTTCCTACCATCGCTGCTTACGCGCACAAAAAATCAATCGGTCAACCGTTTGTCTACCCAGATAATACGTTGAGCTACTGTGAGAACTTCCTTCACATGATGTTCTCAGTACCAGCAGCTGAGTACAAAGTGAACCCGGTACACGCGGAAGCCTTAAATCTGCTCCTGATTGTCCATGCTGATCACGAGCAAAACTGTAGCACCTCGACGGTCCGCATGGTTGGCTCGGCAGATGCAAATTTGTTTGCTTCGATCTCCGCAGGGGTAGCAGCACTCTCCGGCCCACTTCACGGGGGTGCCAACGAAGCATGTGTAGCCATGCTTGAGCGCATTCGCGAAGATGGTGGCGACGTTGATAAATACGTCGATATGGCCAAGGACAAGTCGAACGGTTTCCGCCTCATGGGCTTTGGTCACCGTGTTTACAAGAGCTTTGATCCTCGAGCACGCATCATCAAAGCCTCCTGCGACAAGCTACTCAAGGAACAAAAGATTGATGATCCAATCTTCAAGATCGCACAACGTCTTGAAGAAGTAGCTCTAACGGATGATTACTTCATCCAAAGAAAGCTCTATCCTAACGTTGACTTCTATTCAGGCGTTATCTATCGAGCCTTAGGCATCCCGGTAGAAATGTTTACGGTCCTCTTTGCGATGGGTCGTCTACCTGGCTGGATTGCTCACTGGACAGAAATGCGTAACAGCCCAACGAAGCGAATCTTCCGTCCGCGCCAAATCTACACCGGCCCCACCGAACGCGACTTCGTACCGATTGAAAAACGATAGGCTCCGCTGCTTTAAGAATAAGGCTATCTGCTGGATTCTCGATTATCCATCTCGCAAGCTGCTAGTATGCGTCTGCGCGCTTAGTTAGGCTGTGGGGGTGTTGAATCGTATCGCTTAGCATTCAATCATCGATTTACCGTAACGCTTCAACAACTTTGTATCCTGAGCAAAAGATGGCACGTAGTTTTACTACTGTTTCTGTTCTCTTAACCGCGATGATATTGAATTGCACTTCGTTAATTGCACAGTATCAAGGCTCTATGGGGGCAACCTCTAGCCAAAAGCTTTCTTCGCTGCTGAATCAAGTTTGGGAAGATGACCTTCGTGAGTTTCCGCAAATGGCAACCACGAGCGGTGATCATCGATTCAATGACATGTTGGCAAGCATATCTCTTTCGGATGCCGAGCGAAGGATCGAGAAGACCAAAGTTTTTTATAAACGACTCGAAGCAATCCAAACCAAAGGACTTAATACTAACGAGCTAATCGAACGTGATTTGCTGCTTCGTCAGTTGTCCGAATCTATCACGGAGCATGAATTTAAAGAGTACCTGATGCCCATCAGCGGGCGAACTGGTTTTCACATTTACTTTCCTGAATTGCCGGATGATGTTCCGCTTAATACCGTGAAAGATTATGAGAACTACATTGCGCGTCTTCGGGCCTTTGGTGATTATACGGATGGAAATATCGAGTTAATGCGTGAAGGGATTCGGCAAGGTATCACTCAACCCGCTGTGATACTAGAAGGTGTTAACAGCGTGATCCAACCACACATTGTTGACGATCCAAAGCTAAGTCTGCTTTACAAGCCAATGAAAAGCGTGCCGGAAATGTTTTCTGAACCGGACCGCGAGCGTTTGGGTAGCGAGATGGCTTTGGCAATCGAAGAGATCGTTGTGCCTGCTTTTTCACGATTTCTGAAGTTTCTCAATGAGGAATATGTACCTAATTGCCGTGCCTCGATTGGCGCCTTAGCCTTGCCAAACGGACGAGATTACTATCGATATCGTGTGCATAAATATACGACGCTTGATCTCTCGCCTGAAGAAGTACATCAACGTGGCCTGGAAGAAGTAGCACGCATACGTGGCGAAATGCTTGAAATAATTAAAGCAGTTGAATTCGAGGGTGACTTCGCAGCTTTTGTTGAATACTTGCGAGAAGACCCAATGTTTTATGCAAAAACGAAAGATGAGCTACTCGCTGAAGCTTCTCGAATTCTCAAGAAAGCGGACGGTGAGATGCCCCGAGTCTTTGGTTTGCTTCCAAGGCTGCCATACGGTCTGAAAGAAATCCCGGACTACATTGCTCCGCAAACTACATCGGCTTACTACCAACGTCCAACTGGCGATGGTACCCGAGCAGGCTTTTTCTTTCTCAATACTTACAATCTTCCTGGCAGACCACTTTATATGCTAGAAGCACTTTCTCTTCACGAGGCGGTTCCTGGGCATCATCATCAACTAGCTTTGCAACAGGAGTTGGAATGATTGTCCCCTCATCGGAAAAACGGTGGCTTTTCTGCATTTATTGAAGGTTGGGCACTTTATGCAGAACGCCTTGGCCTTGAGATGGGGTTCTATGAAGATCCTTATTCTGATTTTGGGCGACTTAGTATGGAAATGTGGCGCGCTTGCCGTTTAGTGGTTGATACGGGAATTCACTATTTTGGCTGGTCACGTGAAGAGGCAATTGACTTCATGAAAGAAAACTCAGCAATGTCTGATCATAATATCCGTGCTGAGATCGATCGTTACATTGGCTGGCCTGGGCAGGCTTTAGCTTACAAGACAGGCGAGCTAAAGATCCGAGAACTGCGGGCTCGGTGTGAAGATAAGCTAGGCAAGGACTTTGATGTCCGAGCTTTCCATGATGCTGTTCTGGAAAATGGCGCGGTTCCTTTAGATGTTCTCGAGCGGCTTATTGATCAATGGCTTGATACACAGCTCATCAAACAAGAGTAATCGCACCAAGAATGCCATGCGCAATCACTGTCCCAATGACAGCGAGCCACCAGGCAAGTCGTATGAATCTTGGGACGACGTTCCCAATTGCATAGACGCCCATAATTGTAATTGCTAAAACGCCAAGCGATGCGATCGAAGTGTACAGGTTGCCGGCAAAAGCAAGCAATGCCGTAATAATGCCCGCAATCGGTAGCGCACCAAAAAACTCGCCCGCAGAGAAGCGAAGCGGCGGAAAGATCGCTTCTTTAATTTCATCCAAGGGGGTTTCTATATGGGAAAGAATACTTGCCTCGTCAGGTTCATCACCGATTCCCTCCTCCGCACGAGCCTTCTGCATTTGGTATTGATGCTTGGCAATTAATTCCGCTTGGCGTTTCTTCTCTTTCCAATTGAGATACAAATGAGCAGCTGTTAATCCTACGAGTGACAGGACAACAAAAACTGCGAAGATACCTCCGTTAAGCCAACCGGCACGCCATATTCCAAAACAGATTGCTACAAAGGTCATTGCAACCAATAGATGGAAGATGCTGAATTGTGTCCTCAGCTTCATTCCGAGATCATCCCAATCCCCTACGGCATTCAACTCTCGATAGAATTTATCGACATCGACCGAATGTTCCGCTTCTTGCAGGGTCTCTTCGCTTCTGGCGCGAACGTGAGCAGTGACATCTTCGTCTGGCGGTTCGAGTTCATAGTCATCCCCATCGTCCGTCGAAATCGGCATTGGATCAGGTTCGCTGTAGAACTTATCGCGATCCTTGGGCCCTGGAGAAGAAGGCTGAGTCATGGCAGAAAGATCTTTGAGTCGGAGGATAGGGCTAATATAACCCTATTCTCGCGACTTACCACGTGAAAGGCAAGTCAGCGACACGATAAGAGTCTTCTGCCACATCAATAACGTGTTGATGTAGCCGACTGCCAGCCATTGGCCATGCGCGTTTCGGTTGGGCTGCCTGTAGAAGTTGCCGTCGTACCTGTCGCCGTTTGAAGTGCCGCAACGCGAGCAGCCAATTGGGGCTGATTCGGGTTCGCGGCTAACGAACGCTGATAGTTTTGCATGGCTTGTTGGTAATCCCCCGACTGATCCCGAAGGCGTCCCAAAGCAGCAAGCGCTCGAGGCTCGTTTGGATTGATGGTAAGGGCTTGGACTAACTGCGCTTTCGCTTGGTCAGGTCGGTTCTCTTCTTCTAACAATCGGGCAAGTTCGATACGTGGATTTGGGTTGTCGGGACTTCCATTGCTCCAATTATTAAGCAATCGATAGGCGGCATCACTTCGATTAGTTTCTTTTAGAAGAACTGCTAGACCGCGATAACATTCGATATGGTCGCCGTTATGTTCGAGGCACTGGTTGTAATAGAGCTCGGCTTGCCGGAGATCATCAGGACGATTGTATCGTTTACCATTCTGATGCAACGAAGCTGCAAGGTTGTAGTAGGCATCAGGTGAGTCAGGTTTTTTAGCGATCGCTTGTTGAAACTTTTCTGCCGCCTGTGGAAACGCACCTTGGCGATAGAGGGAAACTCCCTCAGCGTTTAGCTGTTGATTTTGGACCGAGTTACAGCCAGTGGCAAACAACAAGCCTCCAATCAATATGGCAAGCAAAGAAAGCAGGTTTATTGAGTTCTTTTCTAAGCTCGTTGATGGCTTGGTTGTAAAGCGTGCCATGATTTGATCCCTATCAACTGGATTAAATAATTGACCACTCTCTGGACCAATTGGCCGGGAGCGTCAGCGGGGTGGCAGACAGTAGCAATCTCCTGAAAAGCCCGCAAGATCGTCACATTCGGGCTTGGTTGCAAGATTTGTCCGCATTGCCAGCATGACCCTACTTTTGGCAGAAAAGAACTTCTAAAAGAATTCTTCCCAAACCGGACAGCTTCTCTAGAGCGTGTATTTTTTCATGTCAGCCAAGTTTATTACCCATGCCTGACGATCCGCTCCCGCTTCCCCGCTCTTTTAGAGGTACCCCGACCGTGGCCAAGACAAAGACTGCTGCCAAGCCCCGCCGTTCAAGCAAAACGACCACCAAAGCATCGACTGCTAGCAAGAGCAAGAAGACGACTGCGAAATCCACCAAGAAGAAGGTTGCTGCAAAAAAGACCCCTGCCAAGCGCAAGAAGACCAAGTCGGTAGCGGATGAAGAAGTTACGGTCAGCCGACGTCGAAAGGAACGCCGCACCGAGGAAAAAACCGAGGCGTCAGCCGAAAAAGTTACGAAGAAGCAACCAAAGCTCGAACGTCGTGAAAAAGTAAATCGTCGTCGCCAGATCGATCCAACTACCTGTGAGCGGGACTACAGCGACCATGAAGTTGAATTCATGAACGCTTTGGATCAATACAAGCGAACCAGCGGTCGCATGTTTCCAACTTGCAGCGAGATCCTCGAAGTAATCCGCGGAATAGGCTACGTGAAATTAAACCCTGCTGAGCTTGCCGCTCGAAAAGCATTGGAAGCGCCAGTCGATGATATTGAATCCGAGTTGGAAGCGGAAGCCAATGAAATTCTCGAAGAGAGTCTTGCCGATCAAGAAGAAGACGCAGATTTAATCTAGGATTGTAAGAGCTATCCAAACAAAGCGGAAGTGATTCTGAGGATCACTTCCGCTTTGTTTTTTCTAGGTTAGCCACGTTGATCAAGATTGCACGTCGTGAAAAACGTCAGCTAGTTCTTCCGGCGAAGTTGTGCCAATTTGTTTGCCTCGTTTTTCGAGACGTTCATTAACCTTGATGACGGTTTCTTGCATCTGAGCGTGCGTTTCTTCAGAACCACCGGCAAGAACAAAATCCTTGCCGCGTGTAAGTCGCTTGTGGCCATCTTCATTATCGAGGCCAATTCCAAGAAGTTTGCCGGTTGGTTTTGGTTGATTCGAGTTCATAAGAACAAGAGTGATTGAATACCTACAATAGATGATGAGCTTGAGGGAATTTAGCGTCTGCGTGCCATGTCACGAAGGATTTGAGCAGCGGCTTCACGGCTATCTTTAGCTTTTGGCGTTGCGTTAAAGTCGGGAAGTTTCCCTGGTTTTTTCTTGCCTTTGGAATCTTCTTCCTCAGCGGTTTCTTCCGATTCAGGATTCTCTTCCTCTGATGATCCGTCTTCGTTTGTTTCTCCTTCCTCTTTGAGCTCCTTCATGATAGCGCGTGTATCATCGACATTAAATGTCTGTGTTTCACGTACCGACTGCGTAGGAGCATCTTCGTCAGGTTCTCCGAGTAACCAATCGCTTACGTCTTCTTCTGAAATGCGGCCACCTTTGGAACTCGCACGCGCTACGGCATCGGCCACGCCTTCAACTTTAGGAGCTTTTGTTTTATCAAGTTGTGGCTCAGCTTCAAAACGAAACTCTAAGGGTCCGATTTTGATCATGTCACCATTGTTTAGAACGGTCGGTCCTTCAATGGTGGCATCATTCACAATGGTTCCGTTACGAGATCCAAGGTCTTGGATAACTGCCCCATTCGCTGTGTGAGCGATTTCGCAGTGACGTCGGCTTATCGCGTTGCTGCCTGCCCTAAGAGAACAACCTTCCGCACGCCCAATTACGAACTTGCTTTTTTTAAGCGGTATCTCTGCGTCTTTTTTTGCACCTGCTAAGACAACCAACTTCATGTTGCTTCTATCCCTTTTACCCACCTGAAGAGAACCTCTACCAAATGTCTATAGACAACTGGCTCAAAAAGGTTGTAGCGGTTTAAGGTTTAGCCTCCGTTGTTAGAGAATTGGGACTACCGCGATAATACGCCAGACTGCTAAGTCTGATCGTCGCGATAACCTTTCACATACACACGGGCGCCGCCCAAAGACAAGATCTCGCGCGCAAAGGATTCCCCCGCGCCTAAAGACCCACCCCTGGGCAACTTGCAAAAGAAAGGGATTATGGCGCTGTTCCGACGCCATGAGCCCTCGCCCTCACATCATTAGTACGTTTGTGCTATCTGCAGTGTGCGATAATTAGGAAGCTACTCCCATATTACACACAATATCACCCCGCTGTGGGGTGGGGACAAATACCTGCTTAATTCCGAGATACTGCACCCCGGTATTCTATATGAATTCGCTGTTTTGCACCCATTTTTTCCATCTCAGGCGCCAATAATATGATCGACACGCCATAGCTCAGGGCGTTAGCGTCTCTTTGTCCATTCTGATGCTTGAAACTTTTCTGATTCGAGCTGCCTAGCAAGCTTCTTTTCAAAGCTAGAAAGGTTTTGATCTATTGGGTCTAAATCTAATGATTCAAAGAGTTTGCGTTTCCAATGGGTGCCTATCTCGATCTCTCGATCTTCTAGCCCCAGAATCTGTTCGAGCCCCAATAACTCCGGAGCTCCAAAAGATTGGGAGACCAAAATCCCTCCATGTTGCAGCACGGCACCGCGCCGTTTCCTCTGAGCACTTCCACAGATTTTGTGCCAATCTGAGCGATTTGGACCAGTCACCAGCAAGTCACCACGGGCACGACGCTTGAAACAGAGAAACGGTTCCTCGATCTCTTTATCATTCGACACCGGCTGACAAAGCGAAATTTGCTCACCTTTAGCCCCAAGCTCGATCAGAGCGTCGCGTAGTGCATGATGAACTTTGCAGGTTAGTTCAACAGGATCTTTTTTGATTGGTACCGACGCTGGGATTGCCAAGCTGTAAGTCCATTCATGATCGTGAACGAGAGCGCCACCGCCACTCGATCGACGGACGAGGGGAAGTGATCGGCTTGCTGAATGACTATGACGATCTTCATAACTTTGAAAATAGCCCAGCGAAAGAGTTGGCTCTGACCAACGATAAAGACGGAGCGTTGCATAGTCGCATGCCTCGTCGGCAGCTGATTCAAGCAAAGCTTCGTCGACGGCCATGTTCCAGACGCCTCGTCCAGGGGCGTCAATTATCAGTCGGCAAGGGATCGCCATAAGCTTAGTTTTTTAACAGAGGGACTACTGGCAATGGCAAAGAGTTGGTTGACGCGCGGCCGCAACTTCGTCTGGTCGGCTGATAGCCGTAGTGTGTGGTGCTTCGTGTAAAAGTTCTGGATCCTCTTCCGTTATGCGGAAGAGCGTTTCGGCGAATGCATCAAGCGTTTCACGACTTTCCGTTTCAGTAGGCTCGACCATGATCGATTCTTTAACGGTCATGGGGAAGTAAACTGTCGGAGCGTGATAACCATAATCGAGAAGTCGCTTGGCAATGTCCATGGCCGTGATACCCCGCTCCGTCTTGAGCGTTTGGCCTGAAGCAACAAATTCATGCATGCAGCGGTCACCCTGTGGTACCGGTAAGAAGTGCTTCACTTTGGCAAGGAGATAGTTAGCATTTAGCACCGCTTGTTCGCTTACACGGCGCAATCCGTCGGGTCCATGAGTGCGGATGTAGCAGTAGGCACGAACCAAGACGCCGACGTTTCCAAAGAAAGCACGAACTTGTCCGATCGACTGGGGGCGATCGTGATCGAGACGGA
>SPJL01015593.1_pt1 | contig 10965 bp, 8 predicted proteins | sample 3741751 | NCBI WGS metagenome assembly SPJL01 (sample SAMN10925998, study PRJNA522277) | cold seep metagenome | isolation source: Elba SIP-enriched marine methane seep metagenome, extraction at timepoint T3 | place: Italy: coast of Elba, Mediterranean Sea
CCTTTAGGAGTTGAAAAGGCTTTGTGAAAAGGAGGAGAAAGCACGTCCGTTCCCGGTTCGATACCACGAATTTTTGCAATCTCGGGCGTATTTTTTTTGGCGGGTAAAATTCCTCCATGACCTGGCTTAGCCCCCTGCGACAATTTGAGTTCAATCATCTTAACACTAGGCTCGGCACATCGTTCTTTGAATTGCTCCGGGGAAAATCCACCATCGGCAGACCGACAACCAAAGTAGCCCGTTCCGACTTGGTAAATCAAATCTCCTTTTTGCGCCAGGTGATAAGGACTGACTCCTCCCTCGCCAGTGTTATGGGCAAAGGCTCCGATCTTTGCTCCACCATTGAGCGCTTCGATCGCAGCACTGCTCAAAGAACCATAACTCATGGCCGATACATTAAAAACGCTAAGTTTATAAGCTTGTACACAGGTATCAGCTCCTACTACCGTCCGCGGATGAGGATCGAGCTCATGCGCATCGAGGGCTCCGATAGAATGATTCATCCATTCGTAACCTTCTTCATAAAGTTCGAGCTGAGTACCAAAAGGGGTAGTATCTAATTCCGTTTTTGCACGCTGGTAAACGATACTCCGTAAGATGCGATTGATCGGACGACCATTGGTATCTGACTCAATAAAATACTGATACAATTTAGGGCGGAGGTCTTCCATTATATAACGACCTCTACCAAAAATGGGAAAATTGCGCATAATCGCATGCCGCGATTGTAGCATATCGTACCAACCCAAGAAAAGTAGGGGAGCTAGGCCTATAAAAATCCACCAAAAGCTGGGAGAAACATAATAGGCCAAAGCCGAGACAATCAAAACCGAGAGGATACTAAAGGCGATAAATTCGTTGCGCATGGTAAGGAGGAATTTAGAGGGCGGAAGATAACGATTTTCTAAGGTTTTAGTGGGCTGGGTTGGCAAGCAATTAAGCCTCCGTATTCGAGGGCCAGGGTGCGATCCTTACCTATGGCTTGATAGGCCGGGCTAGCGATCATTTCCAAGAAATTGGTGACACTAGGATACTCCACCAAAAAGATTTGATCGGGTTTTCCATTTTCATCGCCGATTACCATTTGCGCTACGTCTCCCTGCCAGACTAAGCGGCCTTTTGCCTTTTGAATCAGGGGATAGATGTTTTCGATATACCGTTGATAAAGTGCTCGGCCAGACAAGCCCTCTTCGGTATGCGCTCGATATTTGATGATATTGACCATCGTAATGGCTTGATCCGTGGGGTAGTTTTGCAGCGCCGCGATTTGTTCGGCAGTCGGGAGAATTTGTTGAATTTGCATAGTTGGAATTTAGTAGATCTTAGACCAGAATGCGGCCAAGTTAAAGATAAAAATTGGGTAGAATAGTCTTGAAAATTGGGTAATCATGAAGTTTTTTAGGGCCTAGAAGAAAAAAATGACTTTGACCGCAAGTTTTCTCTGACTAAGGCATCCAAGATAAAAAGCGATTGTGTTAACTTCCGCGACACTACTAAAAAAGTACTCATTTGGACGAAAAACAGCTGATCGAAGCGCTGCAAGCGGGTCGAGATTCCGCTTATCAGCACTTGTTGGATACCTTTCAGGAAAAGGTGCTCAACACTTGCTTGGGTTTCGTCCCCAATCGCCACGATGCGGAAGATTTGGTACAGGAAGTATTTGTCAAGATATTTCGAAGTATCGGCAAGTTCCGTTCGGATGCCTCCTTATCTACTTGGATTTACCAAATCACCGTTCGCGAGTGTCTGCAGCTAATTCGGCATCGCAAACGGCAGAAAAGGGTAGCCTTTTTTCAATCGCTTATTGGGATGGAAGAAAAAGCCGATCGCCTTACGGATGATCGCTTCGATCATCCTGGCGTGGCCTTAGAAAACAAGGAGCGGGCCGAGTTGTTGCTACAAAAGATCGGCGAGCTCCCGGAGAATCAGCGGATTGCCTTTACACTCCACCGCCTCGAAGGCTTGAGTTATAAGGAGATCAGCGAAATTATGGAGATGAGTTTGTCGGCAGTCGAAGCCTTGATGTTTCGCGCCAAAAAGAACCTCCGCAAGAAGTTAGCATACTATTATCAGAAAAAACTAATATAGTTCGGATATGAAAAAAATCGACTCTAAAATCGCCCGGGAAGTGGAGCGCACCTTGCAAAGTGCCGACGACATCCAGCGAGTAACAGGCAACCCTTTCCTTCTCACTCGCATCCGCGAGCGAATGGCCCAGGAAGATCCTCGCGCCTTACACCAGAGTAGTCCCCGATGGGCTTGGGCCTTGGCGGCCAGTTTGGTATTAATCAATGCCATTTCCCTCCTCCAATTTACCCAAGCTTCCAATCGCGACGACTCTACCGCACTCTACGATTACTATTATGAGAGCAGCGAAAACAGTGATTTGTATGATTTTATAAGCCAGTAATCATGAATGCTTTCAGCTCCTTTTCTAATTCCGCCCGTTGGATTATCGCCATCCTCGGGGTACTCAACCTGCTTTGTATTACCGCACTCTGGCTCGGCCGGCCCGGTGGCCCCATCGGACCACCCAATGGCCCACCTCGGAGCCTGGTGCGCAAACTTAGCAATGAACTCCAACTTAGCGCTGAGCAAAAACAACGATTCGAGTTGTCTTTTAACGACCATCACAAAAAGATGCAATCGTTTCGCAAAAGTATCGATCAACTCCGCGAACAACAATTGCAGTTGATGACTCAGACTGATGTGGATTCCGTGGCTCTGGAAAGTTTGTATACCCAAATTGGGATCGCACACAGCAATCGGGAACGAGTCAACTACCAGCACTATCGCGAATTACATGATACCTGTACTCCCGAACAACGGGTGAAGCTGCGCAAGCTCTTCCGAAGCAATGCTCCACGGGGTGGACATCCTCCCCATTAGTAAGCCTAAGGTTTAAAAACGACCTTTAATACTGATGATTAGATTACGCCCTGGAGCACTTAAACCAGAAGAGGCCTTCCGGTAATGCAGATCGAGAATGTTTTCGACCGCTAGGTTGATGCTAAATTTAGGCGTTATTTGGTAAGAAGAGTAAAAGTTGTAGGTGGCCCAAGCCAGGCTTCCGTCACAAACGATTTCGGTGGCGTCACCGTGGCTAACTTCCCGGCAAGTCCCCGCATTTTCCAAGTTATCGGCTCCCTCCCTTTCGATTTCCTTAACCGTTCCGGTACGTTCGTCAAAGGTCAGGCCAGTGATCGCATAGTCTTCGAGCGCTTTACGACCATTAAATCGTACCACCCCTTCCAGTCGAATCCGTTCGCCAATATAAGCCAGACCAACCCGACCATAAATCGGTGGCAAGTGATCCATCGGTGAGAGTGTATCAAAACGAATTGTACCATCTTCATTATACACTTCAAAATCAGACTCCCCATCGGTATAATTGAAATTGGCGCTTAGTTCGACTTTACCTTTTAGATTGAGTTTAAAATTTCCCGAACCACCAAGGATATAGGCGCTGGTAGTATTAAAGTTTTTCTGAACATCAAAAGTATCTATCCCACCATCAACCGCAATACGTTCACCAGTGCTCTGACGAATAATGGCATCAGTGAGTTGGGTATAAAAACCAGTCGCACTCAGTTTTACAAAACTACCGTTTTGGCTACGGAAAACTTTTCCAAGCGTTACCTCTCCGGTTCGGGCAACCTCTGGTCGCAACTGCTCATTAGGCAGCTGTACATTGGGGTCTTTTACCCGTACTTTAAATAGGTCATCCACATTGGGCGCGCGGAAAGCTTTTGCCCCCAGCAGTCGAAATTGCCAGCCATTTTTAGAATTCCAAGTCAAGCCTAAAGAATAACTAAGGTCTGTATTTCGATTGGTAATCCCTTCAAAATAAGAGTCTGGCCAAGTTACCTGGTTCAGATCAAAACTATCGTAGCGGGCTGATACTGCAATATCCGTATAACGGGCTCCAGCATTGAGGAATAAGGTTTTTTGCTTATTGCCCCATTCGTAATTGAGGTAAGCTGCTTTGCTCATCAGCTCGTTGCCATCGCTGGCATAACGGGTTAATGGGCCTAGGCTAATTACGGAAGTCCGAGCACTTTGCTGTACGGCGCGGGAGTCAACATAGTTGTAGGTGATCTCGCCTCCATAGGCCAGGGTGTTTTGCCCCGCAGCATCGAGTTCTTTATCCATATCTAGGGTAGCGGAATAAACGAAAACGTCTTCACTATTCCACTGCCGATGGGAACGACCAAAGCGACGGGTAATCCGATCTTCATCAATTTTTTGAAAAGAAGTAATCAGGGTAGCTTTGTTGTACAAAAAAGTAGGCTTCAACAAACGCAACTTGGCCGAAGCCAATAAACGACTTTGCGGCCCATAATTCCATTCGGAATATTTGAGTTCTTCGGCAGTACCAAGGGTATCTGACAAAGCATCATAACGCGGAATATTGGTAGAAGTAGAATATTGAAAGTTAGTAACCAAAAACCAGTTGTCCTTGGGTTGGAAACGCAGTTTTTGCAAAAAGTCAATTTGAGTATAGCCCGTAGGCGTTTGGATATTCCAATCACCAGATTGCACCACTTGGTCGGCATTGTCTGCCCGGTCGGCGTAAAAAAGGCGTTTGCCTAAATTGGGGTAATCCTCTGGGCGATTATCTCCCGCGCGAAGATTATCGTAGTCAACGATAGAAAAACTGGTCAAGGATCCCCAACGCCTTCCACCATAGTCAATATCTAGGTGCGCATTCTTTTCTTGATTGGCCGAGGCATAGCGCATGCTATAATTAGTCTCCAAACGATAATCCGGCCCATCACCAAATTTCAATTTAGGGTCACGGGTCCGATAATGTACCACTCCGCCCAAATCATCACTCCCATAAATAAGGGAACCCGGGCCAAATATCACCTCTGCCTGTTCGAGAATCGACGGATCGATGGTAACGGCATTTTGTAAGTGACCACTTCGGTAAATCGCATTATTCATCCTAACACCATCCACGACCAAAAGTACGCGGTTGGCTTCAAAACCCCGAATGATCGGGCTACCGCCTCCCATTTGCGATTTTTGTACATACACCCCGCCATCGTTTTCTAAAATATCTGCCGCGGTTTGGGCATTGGAAAAAGCGATGGTCTTGGCATCAATACGTTCAATCTGATAAGGAATCTCTTCTTGTCGATCATCCCGACGGCCAATCACCACCAAGGTATCGGTTAAGATATCTACGGCTGGAAAAAGCTCAACGACCCCTTGAAGTTTGCGTATTTCAAAAACCGTTAGCTTTACCGAGGCATAGCCGATATAACTAAAGTTGATTTTATCCAGATGCCCCAATTGGCTATCGTCAATCATAGCCTTGCCATCCAAGTCAGTGGAAAGCGCCACTTTCGACATATCGTCTGTAAACACACTTACCCCCAATAAGGGCTCCCGTGTTTCGGCATCGACGACGAGGATTTCAATCTTAGTTTGTGGATTTTCGAAATTAGCGTGGAGCAAAAAAGGACTAACCAGGCATATCCCCCAAAAAAGGGAAGTTATCAGTACCCGCAGTCGTTTTATAGTAGTGTCTGATCTCATGAACTATGCTCCTCTGTAGGGCTTGGATCGCCACAGAAATCAGTAGAACTGTTGGGTGGGCGAACCTATTGGAATTTAGGAAGTTTGATCGTGAAAGTAGTTCCCTGATCGATTACTGAGTTTTTTACAAATATCTTGCCAGAGTGGTAACTTTCAATAATACGTTTTGCCAGTGAAAGACCAAGTCCCCATCCTCTCTTTTTTGTGGTAAATCCGGGCTGGAAAACGGTCTTAAATTTTTTGGTCGGAATCCCTTTGCCGGTATCACTTACATCAATACTCACAAAGTCTTTATCCTCATAAACTTTAGCACTAATGGTGCCCTTGCCATCCATGGCATCTAACGCATTACGCAGTAGGTTTTCTAGTACCCAGGCGAAAAGGTGCAAATTGGCCTTGATGTAGAGTGGTGAAAAGTCGGTGCCGGGAAAGTCGAATTTGACTTTACGAGAAGCCCGCCGTGACATGTAGTTTTTGATTTCTTCCAACTGGGGGTAAAGGTCGATTTTTTCCAATTCTGGAGCAGAACCAATCTTAGAAAAGCGATCGGCGATCAAGTTGAGTCGTCCGACATCCTTGTCCAACTCACCAAGTACCTCTTGGATATCTCCATCCTCATCGTAGCTCACTCGCAGGTGTTCGATCCAGCCTACAATGGCCGAAATAGGAGTTCCTAGCTGGTGGGCGGTCTCCTTCGCCATTCCCGCCCAGACTTGGTTTTGCTCCGACCGGCGGGCAGAGCTAAAGAGTAGATAACCAATTCCAATAAAAATGGCCAGTAAAACCAACTGTAGGATGGGATAATAGGTCAGCAAAGTAAGCGTCCGCGATTGCTGGTAATAGATGGTATTGTCCGGCATTTCGATGGGTTCAGGTCCCGAAGCCTTCATTGCCTCCAATTGCCGCTCGAAATACGCCTCATTATCGAGCAATTCTCGCCCAAAATTAACCGCAAATTCAATCTGTGCCCGATCATTGACCACCAAGGCCGGAATATCAGTATTTGACTTAATAATTTCCAGTTGAATCGTGATATCCTGATCCAGATTATCCGAAGAAGCTAGTGATTCCCAGGCACGGGCCAGCAACTGCGCCTTTACCCGTTCCCCTTCGGCAAGCTGTTGAGCCAAATAATTGGTATAGAAGAGCGAAACCAGCAAAAGGAGAGAACCAGCAATGGCCAGATAAATTTTCCAACGGGACTTTCGGGTGTAAATGTCCATTCAGACGACTATTTTGATACTAGGGCGTGTCTGAAAAATGTTTTTGATTTCAGCTTGCCCAGATTTTGGTTCTGGATGAAGCTCCTTTTTCCGGCCATAGCCGTCGCTACGGTCGGAAAAAGAGCTGATACAGGTTCAAAAGATGGCTAAGATGGTCCAAAGGATAATTTTCAGACACGCCCTAATACTACCTTTTTATAGAACCACCAATTGCGCTACTTTATTGGCTGCGATCCACGTAAAAAAGCGGCTACTCTATCCTGAGCGTTTTGACGAACGTTCGCGTAGTAGAGATTATAATCCGCTACGTGATAATTTTTAAAGGTAATAAAAATCTTACCAACGAATCGGGGTTTGGCAGCCCAAAGCAGTCCTTGCTGAATCTGGGCATCGGTGAGTCCTACTCTCGGCCCACGATCAAAATTTCGAAGTACTCCACCTGCATTTTTTTCGAAACCAGCATAAGTCTCTTTCGTAGACCAATTTAGCGGGTTGGTAACGGCAATGTGGTTTCCCATCGGAAAACGTTTGGGAAGGTAGCCCCGTTTGAAGGTCCGCCAAGTACAATAACATCCGGTAGCTTCAGCAGCCTCGCAAATTGGAATTTGCTCAAACTCGGTTTTGAGTATCGGCATGCCCACGAGGTAAGCTACTACCAATTGCTTTTGTAGTTCCTGCCCATCAAAAAATTCTCGCAGCAATCGCTTGGCATGGCGAGTACCTTGGCTATGCGCCGCAATGATGATGGGACGACCTTGATTATAGTTTGCTAGATAGTATTCGAAAGCTGCTTTGACATCGCGGTAGGCCAGGCCCAAAGCGGCATTGGCGGAAGTGGTATCAGCGGTAAAAAAAGACTCGTAATGCGCTTGCCGATAACGCGGCGCGTAGACTCGTCCGGCGGCATTGAAGATACTCGACTGGTGTAGGATGGTACTCCGGTCGGTACGCTCATTGAGAGCTTCGGCATCGAGGGAAGCATTCCAGTTTTTTTCGCCCCGATGGCCGGTGTAGGTGGTAGGATGTAGAAAAAATACGTCTACTTCGGCATTGGCTTGGCCATCCCTCATGGTGCTAGTTGGCACGCGATCAGCAGGGTCGACGCGGTCGGGCAAAGCCGCCCAGTGTTCGGCTAGAGCGTAATTAGGCGCTGCTGGTGGAGGGCTTGTAGTAAAAGGGTTTCTGGGCTTTGCGCTGTTACAAGAATTCAATATAATTGTTAAAATTATATACGGTAAATATTTCATGGTTTAGGATAGCTTGAAACATTGATAAAATGGTGCTTTGTGTTCGAACATCAAAATTTCGTAATGCTTTTTTCGAGACAAAAAATGCTTTTTTGAAAAAAAACAATTAATATTGTACCGTAATAGGTACAAAACTCCTCAAGTTAATATACCCAAGCGAAAACTACTAAATAGTTTTCTTTCTAAATTAAGGGATTTAACCATCCCCTAAAGCTTTCCTGAAACATTTTAATTAAAGCATTCATAAAAATGTGAATTCAATATTACTTATTGGTAATAACGGCTCGCATTTTGCCTAGACTTATATGAGTCAGGTTATTTTTTATACCCCACTGCTTGTCAATTGGTGAGCAATGGCATTTATACCCTATTTTTTATTCTAAAACTAAACACCCACGAAATGAAAATGAAAAATGCTATTTGGCTTAGCACGGCGATGTTCTGTTTGCTACTTACCAGCAATGCTTTCGCCCAATCTATCGTAAAAGATGTTGATGTTTCCGCACAGGAAACTAGTCTCGAAATGACCGATCAAAATCCTCAGGATTACCTCGTAGAAATTGGTGGCCCTGATGCTTACTACTGGAAAGAACAGGTAAATAATACCAAAGAAATTAAATTGAGCAATACTAAAGCCAATGGTGAATCTTTCCCCGATGGCCAGTATACTTTACAAGTAACTCCAGTTTTCACCCTTTCTGATGCCCAGCGCGCTACCTTGGCAGAGTTGCGTAAGCAAGACGACCAAGCTGGTATCGCTGCCTTCCGTAAGGCCAATGATTTACCTGCTGATGTTGGACAGTTTGTAGTTTACTTTAGCATCCGCAATGGTAAATTCATCACTCCTGATAGCAAAGAAGCTAAGATGCAGATTCCTACTCGCTCTAGCCAGTGGAATGAAGATCACCCTAGCCTCTACGCTTCAGTACACCCAGTTGAAACCAAGATCCCAAATCGTTTGATCGAAGATAATACAGCGCTCTCTGCTGACGATCAAGTATTTACTGACGATGTAATCGTGCAAGGAGGTAGCTTGTGTGTAGGTATTGACTGTGTCAACGGAGAAAACTTTGGCTTTGATACCCAACGGTTCAAAGAGAACAACCTTCGTATCCACTTCGATGATACCAGTTCTTCTGCTAGCTTCCCTGGCAACGACTGGAGAATCACGATCAATGATTCTAGCAACGGTGGTGCTAACTATTTTTCAGTAGAGGATGCTACTGCCAATACTACTCCATTCCGCATTTTAGCGGGTGCTGGAAACAACGCTCTTTATATCAATGCCTCTGGAAATGTAGGGATAGGAACTTCTAATCCAGTAGTTCAAGTACAGGTTACTGATGGTAATTCGCCAGCGCTCCGTCTAGAGCAAAATGGTACTAATGGCTGGACACCTCAAATTTGGGATATAGCTGGTAATGAAACCAACTTCTTTATCCGTGATGTAACCAATAGTTCTAAGCTTCCTTTCAAAATTAAGCCTGGTGCGCCTGACAATGCAATTTTTGTCAAAGCTGATGGTAGCATTGGTTTGGGAACAGCCAACCCTAATAGCGCTTTACAAGTAGAGAGTGGTGATGTTTATGTGAAGAGTGGTAGCGTAGGGATCAACGTTGCACCTACTCAAACGCTTGATGTTGCTGGTACCTTCCAAGTTAGTGGTAGCTCAATCTTTGGAACCTCTTCTACTGCGGTTAATACCTTCCAAGGAAGTATTAATGGCGTACTCACTGGCCAAACCAATTTCTTTAGCGAGCCTGCTGCTGGCTTTAAAGCCATGATCCACATGAATGCTACCAACGCTCGTGTTGGTGTATTGACCTCTTCTCCTGGTCACGACTTTGAAGTAAACTCTGACGATGTGGCTAAGATCACTGCCGGAGCTTGGATTGGTGCTTCAGATCGCCGTTTGAAAAAGGATATTAAAGATTATAATGATGGTTTAGAAAAATTGATGCAAGTACGTCCAGTTACTTACCGCTTCAATGGTAAACTAGGCTTCCCTTCTAGTGAAGAGCACGTTGGAGTTGTCGCTCAAGAAATGCAAGAAGTGGCTCCTTACATGATCAAGTCTTTGAACAATAAGACCGAAGAAGGTCAGCAAGAAGATTACTTGGCTTATGACCCAACTGCATTGACTTACATGTTGGTAAATGCGGTACAAGAGCAGCAAGCAATCATCGATGCTCAGAAAGAGGAAATCGATGGCCTGCAATCAGAATTAGCTCAATTGCAAACGCTGAAAGCCGAAGTAGCTGCCTTGGCAGAATTGGTAAAAGCACAACAATCTGATGCAGCTGCTAATGAGGCAGTAGGAGAAGAATAAACTAGCTCCAACTACATTTTCTTTTTCAACCTCTTTAAACTTTGATTCAAAAAAATTATCATGAAAAAAATAAATTTCTTCTTAATCGTTCTACTCCAAGTTTTTGCCTTTCAGGCAGTGGGACAATCTGTATTAAATGACGGCCGAGATGTTAGCATGGCTCCTTCTACTCCTGCAGTAGAGGAAGGCGTGACGGCTAAAGATCAATTGAGAAATGGCAGCGACCTCGATATTCCTGAAGCTCGTGATGCTAATAATACTCAGGATGATATCTACTTTCCAGTAGATATTGAAGTTCTCCGCGAAGAACTCGACGCAGGTTCTGCTTCTACCGCAGTTATCGATCAGGTTAATGGTTTGACTAGTCAAGTTGAAGCATTGGTACAAGCGAATGAGCAATTGCGCGAAGAAAACCGTTTGATCCGCAAGGCCTTGAGTGCTTGCTGTTCTTCTGGTAATCTTGGCTTGAGTGCAAGCGATGCTTACCTCGTACAAAACGCACCAAACCCATTTACCGAATTCTCAGAAGTTCGCTATTTTGTACCTGAAAATATTGCTGGTGCTCAATTGGAAATCAGAGATGTCAAAGGAGAGTTGGTAAAAACCTACCCATTAGAAGTAA
>SPJL01024481.1_pt1 | contig 10950 bp, 10 predicted proteins | sample 3741751 | NCBI WGS metagenome assembly SPJL01 (sample SAMN10925998, study PRJNA522277) | cold seep metagenome | isolation source: Elba SIP-enriched marine methane seep metagenome, extraction at timepoint T3 | place: Italy: coast of Elba, Mediterranean Sea
GTTTACGCAACCAGAGGTGCTCAGGTTCTTTATCTCGCAGTGGATGCCAGATCATGACTAGGTTAAATACCGGTAATTCAAATGGTAAATGCAGAATTTTCAGCGGTGCGAATGATGTAAACTGCTGCCCTATTCTTAAAGGGAGTGACAGTAACAAATCTGTTTGAGTGACTATCAAAGGGGCTGATAAAAAATGGGGGACGATTAAACCAATTCGTCTTTCCAGTTTTCTTTCTGCCAGCCAGTTGTCAATAAACCCTATATTGGCTCCAGTTCTTGATATCAACATATGGTTTGCAGCAAGGTATTGCTCCATTGATAATCTGTCATTTTCTGCCAATGGGTGATCTTTTCGAACTACACATGCCATATGATCATCAAAAAGAGTTTGCCGATGAAATTGGGCAGGTGCAGATAGCATCACTTCGAAACCCAGCACCATATCTACCTCATTGTTTTCCATACTGCCGATTGGAAATTCTGATGCTGTCCGCTGCACATGAATATCTACCCCAGGCGCCATAGGGAAAATCCGGTTAATCAAAGGAGGCAGCAGCAAATATTCCATATAATCAGTTGCCGCCAGAACAAATCGCCGCATACTGGTAGCTGGATCAAAACTGCTTTGATGCTGAATTAGCTGTTGAATTTCCAGCAATACTTTCTCGACTGGGTCAACTAATGACAGTGCCCGTTCTGTTGGCTGCATACCTGTTGACGTTTTAACCAGAACCGGATCATTTAATTGCTGCCTTAAACGATGCAATACATGACTCATGGCTGATTGTGAAATAAACATCTTTTCTGCAGCACGAGATACACTGCGCTCACGCATCAGTTCTTTAAATGCAACGAGCAAATTGATGTCAAAATTTCTAAGTTCCGTCATACCGGGAGGTCCTGGTCGATGATTATTTCCAAATACAGTCTGGCTTTTGGGAAGCCAAAGCCCCTGGCAAATTACCCATTATCGATTTTATTCATCACTAAATGAATAGTTAACATTACACTTCAAACTATCCAGTTAATAGAATAGAGCAATGTTACCACACTGTTTGGCTGTGATTAAGTTCTGAAAAAAACTGACATACTTGCATAATTGTAATGACATGACCGTTTTTTTAGCATTAATCAACATCCATATTTAGGAGTATAAAAATGAATTCCCGTTCATCAGGTTTACCAGTGAAACCTTACACCGGTGAAAAGGCAAGGTTATGTCGGGCCTATGATTACCTGATTTTAGTATTAGCCTTGTTTTTATTTATTGGTTCATTTCACCTACATGTTGCCTTGACTGTAGGTGACTGGGATTTTTGGCTGGACTGGAAAGATCGGCAATGGTGGCCTTTACTTACACCATTGATGATGATTACTTTTCCTGCTGCTGTTCAGGCCGTTTTATGGGAACGCTTTCGGTTACCCTTCGGTGCAACCTTATGTATCTCTGCATTATTGATAGGGACCTGGATTACTCGTATATTTGCCTACCACTACTGGAATTACTTTCCAATCAATATGGTTTTGCCTGCTAATATGATGGCTAGTGCTTTGGCTCTGGATGCTATTCTGATGCTATCAAACAGTTTGACAGTGTCTGCAATAGGCGGCGCTTCAGTGTTTGCATTATTATTTTATCCCAGTAACTGGCCAATCTTTGCCGGCTATCATGAGCCGCTGGAATATATGGATAGTCAAATGACAGTTTCAGATCTTTATGGATTTCAATATATTCGAACAGGTATGCCGGAGTATTTACGCATCATCGAAAGAGGTACATTAAGAACGTATGGACAAATGGCAGCACCTTTAAGTGCCTTTGCATCAGCTTTGTTATGTACACTGATGTATACCTTGTGGTGGCATATAGGCAAATGGTTCGCAACAGTGCGTTATTTAAAACGAATTTAATGGAGCGAAAAATGACTTTTGCCAATAATAAATATTCGTCACTTTTACTAGTGTTACTCTCTGTTCTAACCGTCATTCCTTCCTCTGTTTCAGCGCATGGAGAAAAGGCGCTGGAACCGTTTATTCGTATGCGTACCATACAGTGGTATGACCTGACGTGGTCAAAACAAGAGTTACGTGTGAACGATGAATTAGAAATCACAGGGCGATTTCATGTTGCCGAAGACTGGCCGATAAATGTGCCAAAGCCTGAAGCAACCTATCTCAACGTTTCAACACCTGGGCCTGTATTCATTCGCACTGAACGTTATTTAAATAATCAGCCAACCTTGAAGTCGTTTAGACTCGAAGAAGGTGGTGACTATACTTTTAAAATAGTCCTCAAAGCTAGAGTTCCTGGTCGTTACCACCTTCATCCTTTTTTTAACTTACAAGATGCTGGCGCAGTTGTTGGACCCGGAAAATGGATAGACGTTTCCGGAGATGAATCAGATTTTAGCAATCAAGTCACTTTACTGAATGGGAAAGTCATCGATATGGAAAACTATGGCTTGGGTAACGCGATCTATTGGCATGGCTTATGGATAATTGCTGGCACTGCCTGGTTACTCTGGTGGATTCGCCGACCTCTTTTTATTCAGCGTTACAGATTGTTAGCAGCCGGCCAGGAGAATGTACTGGTGACTGATACAGATAAGTTTATTGCCAAGGCAATACTTGCTGGTGTTGCTTTGATTGTTTTAACTGGCTACATCACAGCTCAGCAGAATCACCCGAATGCGATACCTCTACAAGCATCTCGTGACCTAATCAAACCATTGCCGCCACTGGTTAATAACGGTGAGATAAATGTTAATGTTAAAAAGGCTATTTATCAGGTACCAGAACGCGCCATGCGACTAAAATTGCAAATAAACAATCAAACTGAAACAGCCATTCAAATAGCTGAATTATCAGTCGCAAATGTACGTTTTAACAATCCAGGAATTAATCTACTGAATGAACATGATAAAGATGACTTGTTGATAGAAAATGGCTTATCGATTGATGACAACACGCCCATCGCTGCTGGTGAAACCAGATCCGTAACGATAGTAGCCAGTGATGCAGCATGGGAAGTTGAAAAACTTGATGGTCTAATCCGCGATGCAGACAGTCGTATGGGGGGGTTGTTATTTTTATCTGATAGCAATAATAAACGCCATATCATCAGCTTATCAGCACCGGTGATACCCCGTTACATTAGCAAGTAAAGCATTTTAACCAATGACTAATAGGAGCATACCATGGCTACCTCTAAAATAGAATTGCAGTTGGAAAAAATAGAAAAAAAATGGCCGGTTCCGTGGTATGTTTCAGATCTATATAAATATATCGCTGCATTTGTGCTGTTAACCATTATTTATATCAGTTTAAGACTTTACCAGGGCGCATTTGGAATATCTGCAGGGCTGGATTCGTCTGATCCAAACTTTGAACGCTACTGGATGCGATTACTCTATATCGAGCTGGTAGTGGTGGCGGTTGTCACGACAGGATTGTGGCGATATTTGTGGAAGACACGAGACCGCAACCTGGATATTATAACACCCAGAGAGGAAATACGACGTTATTTCACACTCACTATGTGGATCAGTGTTTATACCTTTGCCGTCTATTGGGCCGGCAGTTATTTTGCAGAACAGGATAATTCCTGGCATCAAGTCGCTATACGAGACACTCCCTTTACAGCAAACCATATCGTGGAATTTTATTTTAACTTCCCGCTCTACGTTATTCTTGGCGGGTGCGCCTGGTTGTATGCCCGTACCCGTTTGCCCTTGTATGCTCAAGGCATTTCTCTGCCTCTTACTCTAGCTGTAGTGGGTCCTTTTATGATCCTGGTCAGCGTTGGCTTTAACGAATGGGGCCACACTTTTTGGTTTAGAGAAGAATTTTTTTCCGCTCCAATCCACTGGGGGTTTGTTATCGGTGTATGGTTTGCTCTTGGTGTTGGTGGCATTCTGTTACAAGGTGTTACTCGCATTATAGAATTATTAGATGAGTTGGAAGATGCGCCATAAGCACCATTTCAGAGCAAATAAATTGTATCAATCAATCAAACGAATGAAGTTTGAAAAACATTCTTAAAATAATGGGAAAGGGTCATCACCGACTTTAACTGGCTTAGTCATGGCTATAGTTTGATGAATAGCTGTTATTACTTGATTGTTGAACTCTTTGAAGTGCCCCCCGGAGTGCATTCCAGGTCAAGTTTGTGGGAAAGACCTTAGGAATAACCATCTGACTGAAGAACAGAAAATTTCGAACCGAAAAAAAATTTAAGTGCGCGTTCGTATTGAGCATTAATCTGGCTCTCAAGCATAATTGGGTGGACAACCTGTTAATACGATTGGCAGATTAAGGGTTGAAGTAAAAATAGATATGATGAATTGAGTCAATTACTTAAACGCAACAGGATAAATGTACCTACAAAGGCTTAAAATGGCAGAATTGCCAAAAAAACAGCACGACTTTTAGTTGCTTGCCGATCTTCAATCTAATATTTTTTATATGATATGGGTATTTAAAAGGTGCCCAATAGTCCCCGAGCTAATCCCAGGCTTCCATATTTTGACTTAAGCTCCTCAAGTTTCTTACTGTATATTTCTTAAAACTCTAGCAGCGCCTCGTTTACTTTTATTAAACTTAAAAATAAATCACTGGCAATTAATAATGTTACGTTATAACATAACTATAATGCTATTACATAAGGTTGCTTAATACATGACACTGAAATCACGCTTATCTACTACCGTCCTGTCTGGATTTCTTGGGGCTGGAAAAACTACGGTACTCAGTCATATCCTGAATAACAGACAAAACAAAAAAGTTGCGGTTATCGTCAATGATATGAGTGAAATCAATATTGACGCCTCGATTGTGCAAAATGAAATATCACTCAATCGCAGTGAAGAAAAACTAGTGGAAATGAGTAATGGATGCATTTGCTGCACCTTGCGTGAAGATCTGTTACTGGAAGTCAACAAACTGGCAAAAGAAGGTCGGTTTGATTATCTGCTGATTGAATCGACAGGAATATCAGAACCGTTACCGGTTGCAGAAACGTTCACCTTTGCTGATGAAGACGGGGTGTCTTTATCCGATGTTGCACTGCTGGATACCATGGTTACTGTTGTCGATGCGGTTAACTTTCTAACAGATTATGAAGCAGCGCAGGATCTACGGGAAACTGGCGAATCGCTGGGTGAAGAAGATGAGCGTAGTGTCACGGATTTACTGGTCGATCAGGTTGAATTTGCGAATGTAATCCTTATCAGCAAAACCGATCTGGTTAGCACTGTCGATATCGAACGCTTAACCGCTATCTTGAAAACATTGAATTCCGATGCACAAATCCTTCCGATTACACAGGGCGAGGTTGATATTGATGCGGTACTTGGCACTGGACTGTTTAACTTTGAACGCGCAAAGCAAGCACCTGGTTGGTTGAAAGAAATGCGGGGCGAGCATATTCCCGAAACAGAAGAGTACGGCATTAGCAGTTTTAGTTATCTGGCCCGCCGCCCGTTTCATCCTGAAAAATTTCATCAATTCCTGCATAACACCGAGGAATACGGCAAATTGATTCGGTCTAAAGGTTATTTTTGGCTGGCATCGCGCCCCGAGTTTGCCGGGCAATGGAGTCAGGCAGGCGGTATTGCGAGTTACGGTTATTGCGGCATGTTTTGGAAAGCCGTAGACAAAGAAAATTGGCCTACAGACCAAGAGTCTCTGGACTCTATACAACAACAATGGGTAGAACCCTTTGGTGATATGCGCCAGGAGCTGGTGTTTATAGGACAAGATCTGAACCAGGACAGTATGATACAAGCTTTGGATGCATGCTTGTTAAACGATGAAGAGCTACTGCAAGGGAAAAGTTATTGGGCAACGCTGAATGACCCTTTTCCAGCTTGGGTGGAGGATGCCGCATGAGTGCAGTTATGCAAAGCGATGCTGAATCAACCTGCTTTCGACAAGCGGCCGAAAGTGATGCTCCGACCATTTTTGCTGATATTTATCAAGAACAAACCAATATCGCCATTTGGCAGCGGAATTTACCGCTTAACTTGCAACAGTATATTGCCGACTTGTTGAGTAAAGATCGTACTTTTCAGGCCTCAATGAATGTCACACCGCAAAATGCACATGCCAGTATCAATGAATTATTGTTCGATACTGACGACAACAATCCATTAAGTGCAGATATAGCCGAACTTGTAGAAATGTTCTGTTATTTATTTGAACTCAAGCAAGTCGGTTTACGCTTAACCACACTGGATCGCGCCATGTGCCCACGGTTTCATGTTGACAACGTACCTTGTCGATTAGTCACCACCTATCAGGGAGCAGCGACTCAGTGGTTACCTCATGAAATTGTTGATCGTAGAAAGCTAGGTAGAGGTAATAATGGACTGTCCGATGATCGCTCAGGCATCTATCAAACCCCCAACGCTATTCAACAACTAAGCGTTGGCAATGTCGCGCTACTGAAAGGCGAACGCTGGGAAGGCAATGAAAATGCCGGACTGGTTCACCGCTCACCTGCGCTAAACGAAGGTGAGCGACGATTGCTGTTAACTCTGGATTTCATCAACTAATGTATATTTCTATTCTGGGTAGTCAATTTCAGGTTTCAGACGATATCGCTGATTCAGCATTAACCGTGCTGTTGCCGATCGCGGCAGGCGGTTTTATTTATATCGCGGCTTCTGACTTGATACCGATTTTGCACCAACGCTCCAGCTTTCGTTATCTGCTGGCTCAGACGGCGGCATTTGCTATTGGTATTGCGTGTATGCAAAGTATTGTCCTCTTTGAACGGGCATTATTGAATGTATAACCCTGATTGATAAAAACAAAACTATGCTGATCAAACTTGAAAAGGGTTCCATATACGATCCAGAACAGAATTATCATGGCGACGTAGGTAATTTATTTATTCAGGACGGTATCATCATCAAGGATCCCGGCCCTGATGCGCGTTATGATGCCGTTTATGACCTAAGCGGTAAAGTAGTCATGGCGGGCGCCATCGATATTCATACCCATATCGCCGGCGGCAATGTCAATACCGCACGTTTGCTGTTGCCCGAACAACACCGCAACCACATGGCTAGGCGTTTACATCACCCGTTCAGCAACGCCAAGTGGTCAAGCACCGATACCGGTTATCGATATGCACGCATGGGCTATACCACAGCAGTTGAACCGGCCATGCTGCCGGTTAATGCCATGGATGTACATTTGCAAATGGCGGATATTCCAATCCTGGATACCGCTGCGCTCACCATTCTGGGTAATGATGATTTATTGCTCAGATTAATGCGCGAAGGTGCTAGTCAAAACCAGATTAACGACTATGTGGCCTGGACATTAAACGCCACGTGTGGTTTAGGGTTGAAAGTCATCAATGCGGGCGGCGCTAACGCCTTTAAATCAAACGCGCGACAGTTTGCGCTGGACGATATAGTGCCGGATTACGGAGTCAGTTCACGGCAAATATTACAGGCCTTACAAACCGCCACCTGCCAGCTGGGTGTGCCGCACCCTGTGCATGTGCACTGCAACAATTTGGGGATTCCCGGCAATGTCGATACCATAGTAGACACCATGGAAGCCGCGCAAGGCTTGCCGATGCATCTGGCACATGTGCAATTTTATGCCTACGGAAAAGAAGGGGCAAAAGGGTTTTCCTCGGCTGCGGCACAACTGTTGGAAGCGTTTCATCGTCACCCTAATATCACCATGGATGTCGGTCAGGTTATGTTTGGGCAGACCGTAACCATTTCGGCTGATGTGATTGCTCAATACAGCCGACGCGATGATGCCAGCCCAAGCAAATATGTGATGTGGGATGCAGAAACCGAAGGCTCAGGCGGCGTAGTGCCTTATCGCTACCGTGAGGCCAGTTTTGTCAATACCTTGCAATGGGCGATCGGTCTGGAGTTATTTTTACTGAATGAAGCACCCGAACGCCTGTTTTTCACCACAGATCACCCTAACGGCGCGCCATTTACATCTTATCCGGAATTATTGCGGCTGTTAATGGATGCTGATTATCGCCAATACTGCATGTCGCTGGTTAATCAGGAAGCTTTATCGCTGACTCTGTTGCCGGAACTGAAGCGTGAATTTTCCTTATCGGAAGTGGCCGTGATGACCCGTAGTGCAGCCGCGAAACTATTGGGATTGAATGACCGAGGCCATCTTGCACCCGGCGCCATTGCTGATATTGCAGTGTATGGTCCCGATAAATTCAGTCATGCCATAACGGGTGAGCAGACTAAAACAGATTATCAGGCAATGTTCGCCAATGCAGCGTTATTATTCAAAAATGGCCAGCGGGTTGTACAGGATGGTGTCATTATTAATAAACTGACTGGACTGGCCCAAACGATTGCGCCCCATTACGACCAGCAAATTATCCGCACCGTGCAAAATCATTTTGATCGCTTTTATAGTTTGAAACTGAGTAACTTTGGTGTTGGTGAGGCTGATTTTGACTATCTCAGGCAGGCACGTTTTCGTGAAATTTCTTAGGAACCTGAATGCCAAGTATTTAAGGATTTTGCCCCTATACAATTTTACCGCAAAAGGAGGCTCTATATGCTGGTATCAGCTCCGATAAAATTCATCGCGATAATTTTCTTTTTTACTAGTCCGCTTATCTATGCTGAAAAGCCTCAGGAACAGCATGTTAGCCATGTTGCTCATGTGCATGGCTTATCTGAACTGACCTTGGAGATGGAAGGAGAAAAGCTTGAAATTCAACTGCAATCGCCGGCAATGAATCTGCTCGGCTTTGAACATAAAGCCAGAACAAAAAATGATATTGCTGCGGTTGAACATGCACAATCACAGCTGAGTAATCCAGATTCGCTGTTTTTGTTTTCCGAGGGGCATTGTTCTGTTACCGATACAGCAATTGATGTATCGGCTGTTTTAGACAGTGAGCATGATCGCCATAAAGATGATGAGGATAAAATCGAAACAGATGATCATGAACACGAAGATCGTCACAGTGAAATTATCGCCAGCTATCACTATCGCTGTGAAAGTACGGCAACTTTGTCTGCAATTACCGTTAATCTGTTTGAGATATTTTCAGGTATTCAACAAGTTAAAACCCTATGGATTACTGAAAAACAGCAAGGTGGACTAACACTGAACGCTGAAAACAGAATAATAAATTTAAAAAGATAAGAGGAAATAAAGGTGAGAACAGTTCAACAAATAACGGATAAATTATCCATCAGTTTATCATTGCTGTGTGCGATTCATTGTCTGGCTGTACCCGTTATGTTGGCATTACTGCCTGGTTTCGCTGCCCTGCAACTTGATAACGAAGCTTTCCATTCCTGGATGCTATGGGCAGTTATACCTGCCAGCATTTATGCATTAACCATGGGGTGCAAGCAGCACAAACGTTTGCGTTTACTGGTTGTAGGCGGTGCAGGTCTCATATTGATGATTCTGGCAGTCATTCTAGCTGAAGAAATCATCGGGGAATCTGGAGAAAAAATCTTAACCCTATTAGGCGCAAGTCTTGTTGCAGCAGGGCATTATTGGAACTTTCGCCTCTGCCGACACCAGGATTGTGCTTGTCCAGAGCCTAACTAACTAAATAAATGTTTAGTGATTATTTTAAAAACGCGGATTGTTTTTATCTTAAGGTCGATGTCGAAAAAAATCAGGTTTCCATTCATAATCCGACTAAAAAACTGCCTTGAGCGACTAAAAAAACATCCAGTAAAAAATTAAAAATCAACAATGAATTCAGAATCAAACAAACTCTATGCAATTCCCACCAATATTATCACCGGTTTTTTAGGCGTGGGAAAAACGTCGGCCATTTTACATTTGCTTAACAACAAACCAGCTGACCAGCGCTGGGCTGTACTGGTTAATGAATTTGGCGAAATTGGTGTGGATGGCAGTTTTTTTGAAGGACAGCATTCGAATGAGGAAGGCGTCTATATCCGCGAAGTACCAGGCGGCTGTATGTGTTGTGCAGCCGGCTTACCGATGCAAGTTGCCTTAAACGAATTGCTGACTCGGGCAAAACCGGATCGCCTACTGATTGAACCGACGGGGCTGGGTCATCCTGAAGAAGTTTTTCAGGTTCTGTCTGCCGAACCTTATCAAGAGGTCTTGCCCTTAGAAAAAATTCTGACTCTGGTGGATGCACGAAAACTGTCTGACTCTCGATATACAGAACACAAAACATTCCAGCAGCAGATTGCTATTGCGGATGTAGTTGTCGGTAATAAAACGGACTTGTATCAGGATATAGACAAGCCTATGCTTGAAGAATATTTTGCCCAATATGCATCAGCTAATAGCCGGGTGGTTTTTACCCGGAACGGGCAATTATCGCCTGCAGAATTGGAAGGTGCCACTGCAGCTGTTGAGACGATTGCTCATGCTCATGCTCATGCTCATCACCATCATCATTCTCAGCAACAAAAGCCCTTGCTATCGGAACAGCCTTTACCAGACACCGGTTATATTAAAGCGCACAACGAAGGCGAAGGCTTTCAAAGCGTCGGCTGGCGATTTTCCCCCAGCCATGTGTTTGAACATAAAAAACTGTTCGATTTGTTAAACGGAATACAGGCTGAAAGAATGAAAGCCGTGTTTATTACCAGCAAAGGAATATTTGCATATAACCTGACCGCTGATGCTTTAACGGAATTCGCTCTAGATGAATGTATGGAAAGTCGGATTGAAATCATAACTGAACTTCTGGATGAGACATTGGAAGCACAATTAATGGACTGTATCGCTAACTGATAGTTACCCTGCTTACTAATAGAGACTAATAGAAAATTATGAAAGATATAAAAAAAGTGTTTCGTAGCCTTGAGCAAAATTTAAGGCAGTCAAATTGGTTTGACGATGGCTGGGATATCTTTAACCGTGGTGCTTATCTCCACCTATATAAGGACAGCTGGTATAACCAGAACCAAGGCGGAGTTCATTTTGAAACTTATA
>SPJL01014031.1_pt1 | contig 10947 bp, 7 predicted proteins | sample 3741751 | NCBI WGS metagenome assembly SPJL01 (sample SAMN10925998, study PRJNA522277) | cold seep metagenome | isolation source: Elba SIP-enriched marine methane seep metagenome, extraction at timepoint T3 | place: Italy: coast of Elba, Mediterranean Sea
AAGATGACAAACTTCCGGAGGGTTGCCTATTGCATTGAGAGCCCGCCAGCCGCCGATACCCAACAGGATTTCCTGTTGCAAACGTTGCTCCGAGCCGCCGCCATAGAGCTCTGTGGTAATACAACGGTCCACCGGTAAATTTGCCGGATCATTGGTATCCAGCAGGTACAAGGTAATCAGACCAATACGCGCCTGCCACAATCGTACATGCAAACTATGCCCGGGAAGATTTAGTTGCAACCGCACCCGGCTGCCGTTTGAGTCTCTCACCGGCGTCACAGGAAGTTCGCTGATATTGTTGGAGGGATAAAGCGCAATCTGACTGCCTTCGCCATTCAAGGATTGGCGAAAATAGCCATTCTGGTAAAGGATGCCAACGCCAATCAAAGGAACGCCCAGGTCATGAGCAGCTTTTAAGTGGTCTCCGGCCAACAGACCCAACCCGCCCGAATAAATAGGCAATGATTCACTGAGACCAAACTCCATGCTAAAGTAGGCAATTTTTTTGAGGGATGATTTGGCAATGTTTTGCTGGAACCAGCGGGCTTGTACCATTGCTTTTTTTTCTCGCTGCAACAGGTCATCAATAGTTTTGCAAAAGGATTTATCCGCAGCAATCTCATCAAGTTTATGTTGGGATACCGACTGTAGCACCAGCCATGGATTATGGGTAAGCTGCCAGAGTGGCTCATCCAGACGTCGCCAAAGATTATCCGCGCTGTGACTCCAGCTAAAGCGAAGGTCCAGTGCCAGATCAATCAGCCCTTCCAAAGGTTGAGGTAAATCCGGCAAAATGTTATGAATAACGGGTTCCATAATAAACCTCCTTTATTGGGGTATAGAAATTTAATAGGGCCATTGCCAGTCGCGAACTTCCGGCATGTCTTCACCATATTGCTGTATATATTGGCGGTGATCGATCAGTTTATCGCGCACATACTGCTTCACATATGCGGCGCGCTGGCGCAACCGGGGAACCCGTTCAACAACGTCCGCGGCCAGGTGAAATCGGTCCAGGTCGTTCATGACCACCATATCAAAAGGTGTTGTAGTGGTTCCCTCCTCCTTGTAGCCGCGCACATGCAGGTTATTGTGATTGGTACGCCGGTAGCATAACCGATGAATCAGCCAGGGATAGCCGTGGTAGGCGAATATAACGGGTCTGTCGGTGGTGAAAATGTCGTCGAAGTGACGGTCGCTCAGACCGTGGGGATGTTCTTCAGCCGGTTGCAAAGTCATCAGATCGACAATATTCACCACCCGGATTTTAAGATCGGGGATTTTCTGACGCAGGATGTCCACAGCGGCCAGGGTTTCCAAAGTGGGTACATCACCCGCGCAAGCCATCACCACATCAGGGTCGCCGCTATCATCATTGCTGGCCCATTCCCAAATACCCAGGCCACCGGTGCAGTGTTTGATGGCGTCATCCATATTCAGCCATTGATGTTGTGGCTGTTTGCCGGCGACAATCACGTTGATGTAATTGCGGCTCTTAAGCACATGATCAGTGACCGACAACAAGGTATTGGCATCAGGGGGGAGATAAACCCGAATTACTTCAGCTTTCTTGTTAACAACATGGTCAATGAAACCTGGATCCTGGTGTGAGAATCCGTTATGATCCTGTCGCCAGACATGGGAGGTGAGAAGGTAGTTCAAGGAAGCGATGGGGCGGCGCCAGGGAATTTCGTCACGGGTGGTTTTAAGCCACTTGGCGTGTTGGTTAAACATAGAGTCAACCAGGTGGATAAAGGCTTCGTAGCAGGAGAAAAAACCATGACGGCCGGTTAGAAGATAGCCTTCCAACCAGCCCTGGCAGGTGTGTTCCGAGAGAATTTCCAGCACTCGCCCATCCCGCGATAGATCCGTGTCTTCCGGAAGAATTTCGGCTATCCAGGCCCGGGATGTGGCTTCAAAAACGCTGCTCCAGCGGTTGGAAGCCGTTTCATCTGGACCCACAATGCGGAAATTTCTGGTCTTTTGATTTTCCTTCATCACATCACGCAAGAATGTTCCCATGACTCGGGTTGCTTCAGCGTTCACGGCTCCGGGTTTTGGCACGTTGACCGCATATTCCCTGAAATTCGGCATGCGAAGCTCTTTCAGTAAAATTCCGCCATTGGCATGCGGGTTGTCGCCCATCCGATGCTTGCCTTCCGGAGCCAGAACTTTTAGTTCCGGGATAAGATCGCCTTCCGAAGTAAACAACTGCTCTGGTCGATAACTTTTCATCCAGTTTTCCAGCAGAGACAAGTGATCTGGGTTTTCCCCCAATTGCGCGAAAGGCACCTAGTGGGAACGCCAGAAAGCTTCGGCTTTTTTGCCATCAACTTGTTTGGGACCGGTCCAGCCTTTTGGCGAGCGAAGCACGATCATTGGCCATCGAGGGCGACCAACAGCCACCGTTGTTCGCGCCTTTTGCCAGTAGTCTTGGATTTCGGCAATACACTGATCAAGTACTGCAGCCATTTTCTGATGCATGGTTTCGGGTTCATCGCCTTCGACAAAGTAGGGTTTATAGCCGTAACCGACGAATAGCGCTTCCAGTTCCTCATGCGGAATGCGTGAAAGCACTGTGGGGTTGGCGATTTTGTAACCGTTCAAGTGCAGGATGGGCAATACCGCGCCGTCATGCTTGGGATTAAGAAATTTATTGGAGTGCCATGCCGTGGCCAGAGGCCCGGTTTCCGCCTCGCCATCGCCAATTACGCAAGCAACGATAAGATCGGGATTGTCAAAAGCGGCGCCGTAGGCATGGGAAAGCGCATAGCCGAGTTCTCCACCTTCATGGATGGACCCCGGCGTTTCCGGCGCGACATGGCTGGGTATGCCGCCCGGGAAGGAAAACTGCTTGAACAGGCGCCGCATGCCCTCTTCATCCTGGGAGATATTCGGATAGTATTCGCTGTAAGTGCCTTCCAGCCAGGTATTGGCCACCAGGCCTGGACCTCCGTGGCCTGGACCTGCAATGTAGATCATATTGAGATCGTGCTGCCGGATCAGCCGATTCAGGTGCACATAAATGAAATTAAGTCCGGGCGTGGTTCCCCAGTGCCCTAGCAGTCTGGGTTTCACGTGCTCCAGGGTAAGAGGTTCCTTGAGGAGGGGGTTGTCCAACAAATAAATTTGGCCAACGGAAAGATAATTCGTGGCGCGCCAGTAGGCGTCCATTTTTTGTAGATCTTCGTGGTTAAGTACTGTTTCCACGCTACTTGCAGATATTTGGGCTTCGTTCATGGCATCCTCCGTATTGCGATTAAGTAAAATGTGACACCGAGCTAAAAGCTCATATTCTTTTAAAGTAACCCTCTCCAGAGGGAGAGGGTTGGGTGAGGGGGAAATAAAATAACTTAAACATTGGTTTTTGCATAATGAGTTAGCTCCGTGTCGTATTAGAGGTTAAGTGGAGTTGATGCAGGCGAGTGTCTGCCGGGCAATCTCTGTTTCTTCATCGGTAGGGATGACCAGGATCTTGACGGGACTAGTGCCGCGTTGTATTTCCGTAGCGGAATCGATCGGCACCTTGTTTTTTTCAGGATCAATTAAAATCCCTAGATGATCCATTCCCTGGCACACTTCAAGGCGTACTTCGGCGCAGTTTTCCCCGATTCCAGCGGTGAAAATCAGCGCGTCAATTTGCCCCAGAATGGCGATATAGGCCCCGATATATTTTTTGATCCGGTAGCAAAACATCTCTATCGCCAGTTTGGCCCGGAAATCACCTTCCAAGGCACGTTGTTGAATTTGCCGCATATCATTGCTGCCGCACACGCCAAATAATCCCGATTGCTTGTTGAGCAGGTTGTCAATCGTGTCTGTATCGAGACCGGCCGTACGGGCAAGATAGACAACGATTGCTGGGTCAATGTCGCCGCTTCTTGTGCCCATCATCAACCCTTCCAGTGGCGTCATGCCCATTGATGTGTCAATGCAGCGTCCTTTCTGAATAGCGGCTACGCTGGCCCCATTGCCCAAGTGTAAAGTTATGATATTAAGCGAGGCAAGCGGTCTTCCGAATACTTCGGCCGCCCGGTCGGAGACAAAGTCATGGGACGTGCCATGAAAACCGTAACGACGAATTTTATGCTCCGCGTATAGGAATTCGGGCAAGGGATAACGATAGGCTTTTGGAGGTAGCGATTGATGGAATGCGGTATCGAAAACCGCGACTTGCGGTATACCGGGAAATATTTCACGGCATAGTTCAATACCCTGAAGATTGGCCGGATTATGCGCCGGAGCCAGCGGTATGTTTTCCCGGATAGCGTCGAGCACGGAGTCGGTAACCAAAATGGGTTCCCTAAACCGCTCTGCACCATGAACCACGCGATGTCCAATTGCGGCAAGTGTAGCGGGCTCATTCGCAAGGCCCTTGGAACGCAGCAATTCCAGGATAAGCTCGAATCCTTCCCGGTAAGAGTTTAATCGGTGAATATTTTCCTTTTGTCCCAGAACATCCTGGGCATTAAGTAAATCGTAACGGAACCAGCAAGAGTTTGTTCCTATACCTTCAAGGATTCCGTCAACAATAGGGGATAGATCATGGCTTCGCGCAACAAGAAATTTTATTGAAGAACTTCCCGAATTAACGACGAGGACATTCATAGGGTCTCTGAATCGAATAACGATAAAGAAAGTATGGATGCTAGCAATAATTCATGACATTAACATGACATTGTTCAAGGCAATATTACTGACAGATTTGTTGACTGGGCTGATATGTTTTTCTGCACCTATGCAAGATCTTGATTAGGTAAAAATTGGGCTTTTGGCAGATTTATCAGAAAGCAATAAGTTGAGAGCCTTTATCAGGATTATCGCCTCGGTGAATAACATGTTGTGGTTGCCCAAGTGTGACATAACCCGACAGCCTCCTGGAATTAGTCAAGGTAATACTTCTCATGGATTCTGAATAATTTTTCACCATCCGAACAGAGTTCGGATCCGTATTCCTAATACAGAGCTAGCGTTTAGCTCTGCCTAGCCTGCAAAGATAGAAACAGGCGATAAATGAAATTAATTTATTAGGAGTACTTAAAATGAATAACCTCAAACTAAAAACCAATACCTTAGCCAATCTCCGAACACAACAGCTAAGAATCAGATCGATGCATTGCCTTTTGGGTAGTTTACTGCTGATTCATAGCAACGCTTCCAATGCGACGGGATTGATTAAGGAAATACCAAACAAATTTAACCAAGCACCTGTTGTTCTTGAAAACACGGATTTGTCGTCAGATGACATTGTATTTGAAAACGATGTAATAAACGACCTGACGGCTAAGTTAATAATTAAGCCTGATACCGCTCCCCCAACTGCAACATTGAGCCTTCGAAAAAATTCGCAGACAGCACTTTGGGAATTACCCTGGTATGTGAATGTCTATGTGTTTATAAATAAACAACCCATCGATCTGGAGGAACCGGAACTTTCGCTCCCCACGCCTGTAATCCGTGATTTCTCAACCCAATTCGGGACAACGGAAATCGATCAGGAAATCCGCCTCCCAGTTTTCTTTTTCGACCCGGTCAATCAACCGGTCGAAACGGCTCAACTGGTAATTACGCTTACTCCTGAACCTCTTATTGATGAATCATCGCCGCTTTTGGTCGCGCAAACGGATGGCATGGTAATAAAGCACAGCGTCGACAGTACCAATGAAAACAACTTTCCGTTTCCATTGGTCTCGGCAGAATGCCCGGATTTCGTTAATTTTGCTGGATCCAGCCGCGTTACATTTGAATGTGAACTTGCCAATTTCAGCAACCATCCGGTGACAGTTGATTACACCTTGCAACAACTTTCTCCTGGTGTCTTCATCAATGGCGACAGCATAGCTGAAGGTACCTTAGTATGGCCGCTCTCAGAGGCGCAACCCGCCCCTCAATCGCTCCGCCTCGAAGCCGATAAAGTCGATAATCTACCTGCTGTTTGGCGTTATCATTTTGCCCCGACTCTGCCACGCTACACTGTTTCCAGCACCGGTCTGATCATCGGCGTTGGTGATAGTTTTGGCGGTATACATTTTCTGGATTCGGAACAGCCTACTTTCAAGCTCCTTGATCCGGCTGTTAAATTACCGCCAGCCCCGTCCGTTATCGATAATCCTTTACAATCACCCGGTAATCTCGCGTTGAATCAACGGCCTCTATATCAAATCAATGGCGGGACTGCGCCGAGAACTCAATTGGCGGGAGTTTCGAACAAGACAATAAATGAAGTAACAGTATTCAATCTGCTGAGCGAAGAGGAGATGGGACGTCTATTTTTTGAAGCTCATAGTTTGAAATTATTAATTGAAAGTGCATTGAAACGATGTGATTCGGTAGAGGCTACACGGTTGAAGAATCAACTCGTCAAAAGTCAGAAATATTCATTGCAAAAAATGAAAGAACACGTGGATTTGATAGCCAGGCTATCAAACAAACTCAATGACAAAGGTAAGGAATTATTAAAATTCATCCCCAATGATTCCATTCAGGATAAAGCTGCTAACAGTGTTCTGGACAAAGTCAAAAGCACCTTGACCGAAGGCGCGGATAAGGCATTAAAAGGAGCCTCCGGAGTTCCAGTCGTAGGACAAGCAATTATGGCCACCAAATTCATTGACGATTTGGCCAAAGACTACGAAAAAAATCAACAAATCCAAGCAATATTAAAGGAAATGAAAAATATACTGAAACAAATTGATGACGTGGCAAAAAACTATGGTAAATGGCACGAAGTGCAACTTGCGCAAGTGGATGCCCTGGACTATGTGGCTGATGTGGCAATAAAGCAAGCCTGTCAACCGCATTGAGGTTAATTCTTAAGCATACTTTTTTACTACCAAAATCTAAAGCCGCTTATTTGTTCTCTCCAGTTAAACTGCCGGTTTTTCCGGCAGTTTTTTCATCCGCTTTTGCGGGCAAATCGCTACGGTTGTCAACTGTAGCGATACAAGTGGTCTAATAAACCTGTAGTGTCAGTTAGCCTGCTTGAATTGACTTTATTGCGCCTACATTTCTCAGACAAATTGCCCGGCACACCAGCCTGATGACCAGGCCCACTGGAAATTATAGCCGCCCAGCCAGCCGGTAACATCGACGACTTCGCCAATAAAATAGAGCGCTTTTACCTGTTTGCTTTCCATGGTTTTAGATGACAATGCATTGCAATCGACACCGCCGACGGTGACTTCAGCTGTACGGTAACCTTCAGTGCCGTTGGGTTTGATTTGCCAGTTGTTTAGCTGCAAGGCGACCTGCTTGATCAATGTGTCTGAGCAATTCTTGAGCGTGTGGTTCAGTTGCTTTTCTGTAAGCAGGGCAGAAAGCAGGCGTTTGGGTAAGTGATCTGCAAGCAGGTTTTTCAATTTGCTGTCTGGGCCATGTTCACGCAGATGGCGTAGCCATTCATAGACATCGACATCAGGCAATAGATTGATCTCAAGCGGGTTGCCGGGCGTCCAGTAGGAAGAAATCTGCAGGATGGCAGGACCGCTTAATCCGCGGTGGGTGAATAACACGTTTTCACGAAACTGATGCCCTCCAAAGGTGATCATAGCAAGCACCGCAATACCGGATAAGTCTGCAAAGTGAGGCTTATCAGTGTCTTGCCAGGTGACGGGCACCAGTCCCGCGCGGGTTTCAATAATATGCAGGCCAAATTGTTCGGCCACCTGATAGCCAAAAGGAGATGCGCTCATTTTGGGTATAGACAAGCCACCCGTCGCCACCACCAAGGCGTTTCCCTGAAACTCACCCTTGTTGGTCTGCAAAACAAAGGCGTCATCCAGTTTTTTTATGTGTCCGGTTTTGCAGTCCAGAATGATGTGCACTTGGTATTTGTGACATTCGGCCAGCAGCATGTTGAGAATATCTTTGGCGCTGTCATTGCAAAATAACTGGCCATGATCGCGCTCATGAAAAGGGATGGCGTAGTCATTTACCAGCGCCAGAAAATCCCATTGCGTATAGCGGCTAAGTGCAGATTTACAAAAATGCGGATTTTGCGAGAGGTAGTTTTCTGCTTCAATTGTGTAATTGGTAAAGTTACAACGCCCACCGCCCGACATCAAAATCTTCTTGCCGGGTTTATTGGCATGATCCAGCACGACCACCTTGCGTCCGCGTTTACCGGCTTCAATCGCACACATCAGCCCGGAAGCACCGGCGCCGAGGATGATGACGTCTGTATAAGAGTTTGGTTCAGGTGAGTTCAAGGGGAATGCTTGCTGATTGGGTGTGTCGATGAATTTTTCAAATGAATTACAATCATATCCGAATTACCGGCCAAGTTCTGATGAATGTGATCAAAAAAATTGTCTATGCCATTGCGTGTTGTTTGTCTTTAGTTCTGATCAGCAATTGTGGTGGGATTAAAAAGACGGATCTTATTAATGCGATGCTGTCTGATGAAAGTTATCAGTTAACAGAAATGAATTACGGCATGCATGCGCGTAAGCAAATGAGTATTTATCTTCCCAAACATCCATCGGGCAAACCACCGGTGTTTTTTATCTATGGGGGGACATGGCGAAACGGAGAGCGGCATGATTATCAATTTGTTGCACATGCCCTGATAGAACTGGGTTTTCCAGTAATCATTCCTGATTATCGGTTGTTTCCTGAAGTGCGCTTCCCTGCATTTATAGATGATATTGCTGATGCGATTGCCTATACCGAGCAACATTCAGCAGACGTCTTGGGCGTCCCCTTAACAGGCTATATCTTGTTGGGGCACTCTGCAGGGGCTTATAACGCGGCATTGCTGGCTGCTGACAACAGTTATCTGCAATCGCGCGGCGTGATGGCAAAGCCTTTGGCATTGATAGGGCTTGCCGGGCCTTATGATTTACCGCTGGATGACCCGGACGTATCGCCCGTTTTCCGGTCAGTGACGGATGCCCAGACCAATCCATTGGGATTTGCACATGGCGATATGCCTGCAACCCTCCTGCTGCACGGTCTGAAAGATCAAACCGTGGGGCGTTATCATGTAACCCGATTTAAGGAGGTGCTGAATCAGCTTGGCGTTCGTGTAGAAACCCGACTGTATGAAGATGTTGATCACATTGAGATTATTGGCAGTCTGGCAGCGCCCTTACGATTTCTAAACAACAGTTACCAGGATATTGCCGGATTTCTGGATCGCTTAACCACAAAACCTTTGCCACAAACAGGCCGCATCGTTACCCGGCAGATACAGACTGATTAATATGATTCAACCCCTAGAATTTTATCGGCGAGTAGATGACGTGCTAATTGAATTCTCAATGCTGAGTCAGCTTGTTCAAATACCCCATGAAAAATGCAGACAACACCAAGGTCATGTGCAATACCACATACCACAGAAGTTTGTCGTTAGGTGTTTGCTCTACATTCATGAAGATTTTCAGCAGGTGGATAGAGGAAATCGCGACGATGGACGAGGCCACTTTCATTTTTAGCGAGCTGTAGTCGTGCGTACCCAGCCAGTCCAGCTTTTCCGCGTTATCACCGATATCCAGTTGGGAAACAAAATTTTCATAACCACTGAACATCACGACTACAATCAGACTGCCAACCAGAGTGAGGTCAATCAGGGTGAGGATTTTAAGGATAAGTTGAGATTCATCCATCTCCATCAGATACGGGATGACATAAAACATTTCCTGAAAGAACTTGAAGGCCAGTGCCAATAAAACCAGGCTGAGTCCGATATAAATTGGCGCTAATATCCAGCGACTGCTGTACATAATGCGTTCAATGCTGAGTTCGATCAGTCTGATGAATTTCATTTTGAGAGCTTAGTTGTATGTTTGAGTTATTTTCTATGACTGCTAACAATTTGTCGATGTTCAATGTGGCAGAAAAGAACGATGTAATGACGAAAGCCACATGCATTGTTGCTTTCTCTTATAACCCTTAATGAGGTCAATCATTAGGGGTTTCAACGGGAGAGCAGATTTGAGTTGTATACTTATCGTTGCGCACCATATTGTTATTGAAAAAATGGGTTGGGCCGACCGTTTTTTATGTTTATGCTCAATAGTTGAAAAAGTGAACCATAATTAAGCATGTTGCACATTTAAGGCGCATGTTCTTGGTTTCAATATAGGAGTCAATTATTATGAAACAAAATAAATACATATATAAAATAATGCTTTATAAAAATCCGGGGGACTGCTATTTCCCCGAAAGCTTGTTTTGGGCATCCCAGCCCAAACACACGGCAACAACTTAACGCGACTGCTTATGCCTCTGGCGGCCACGATTCGTCCTGCGTCCGCACCTCACGCTACAAGCTCATAAACGCATGCAGCTAAGCGCTGCTCCCTATCGCGGGTTAAAAATTTACACTTTGCTGATGCCTTGTTTCCAATATTTTCAGCAAAGGCGGTTTTTTGTATAAAGAAATGTTGATAAATTAAAACCTGGATAGGTTTTTGCATGTCATTCGTTAGATAATGACATTTAAGGAGCGCACATGAGTGGTAATGAACCTCGTTTTCAAGCTGTACATCAAATTTCCAATCGCACCGTAGCCCCCATGGAAACACCGGAGCCATTAAATAAAATATGGGGGTGCGACGTATTTAATCTGGCGACAATGGAAGAAGCGCTGTCTAAAAATGCCTTTAAAGCGATCAAGAAAACGGTCCAAACTGGTGCGCCCTTGGATCCGGCGACAGCCGATGTCGTTGCAGCCGCCATGAAAGACTGGGCTATCGCAAAAGGGGTGAAGTTTTTTTCGCATATTTTTTATCCGATGACCAATGTTACCGCGGAAAAACACGATGGTTTTATTATTACCAATTCCGATGGCAATGCGATCACTGAGTTTACCGGTAGCCTGTTGATCAAAGGGGAGCCGGATGGTTCGTCATTTCCTAATGGCAGTATCCGTAATACCAATGCTGCCCGTGGCTACACGGCATGGGATCCAACCAGTCCTGCCTATGTGATGCAAACAGATAATGG
>SPJL01027736.1_pt1 | contig 10947 bp, 9 predicted proteins | sample 3741751 | NCBI WGS metagenome assembly SPJL01 (sample SAMN10925998, study PRJNA522277) | cold seep metagenome | isolation source: Elba SIP-enriched marine methane seep metagenome, extraction at timepoint T3 | place: Italy: coast of Elba, Mediterranean Sea
AGAAGCTCAAAATCAATTGAAGTACATTGAGTCGCGTCAAAAAACCTATTACCAGCGTTATTTTAAATATTCTGACGATACCGGTGAGATTGGTTTTACCGCTCCCAAAACGCTCCACCAAGAAGGCGATGCCCGTTATACTTACGAAATTGTCTCTGCTTCGCAAACGGCTTTTATCGCCCGAGCTACGGCTATTGCCGACTTTAATAACGACGGCAATATCAATATTTGGGAAATAGATCAGGACGGTAGGCTGCGGGAGGTCGTCTCCGATTGATCGCCCCATTAGCCCTGCTCTTGCCCCTCGGTTTTATTATCTATGAAGACTTTCGGGCCCGAGCCATCCACTGGTACTGGATCGCGCTTATGCTCCTCATCAGCCTGGTGGGCTTTCCCTGGCAAGCAAAATGGATTGGTGTTAACTTATTATTGGTCGGCTTTCAAATGAGTGCCCTGACCGTTTATTTTTCGCTCAAAGAGGGAAAATTGGTCAACATCATCGATCGCTATCTGGGCCTGGGTGACCTGCTCTTTTTTCTGCCGCTCTGCGTGCTATTTGCTCCGGCCAATTTTATTTTCTTTTTTATATTTAGCTTCGTGCTAAGCTTAAGCAGTCACCTGTTTTTGCAATACCTTTTACCCCAAAGGACGCAAACTATCCCGCTGGCCGCCTATATGGCCATCGCCTTAATCGGCGTTTTAGCAGGAACGTATTTTTTCGACTTCGATCCACAAAACGATTATTGGATCAAGTACTACTTAGCCCAAATTGCGCGCAATCAGGGGTAAATGAGGCGGGTTTCAGCCCACCATAAAGTTTAGTATACATGACCATGGTACCCATTTCTACCGAAATCCTTCAATGTCTGACTACTCAGCAGGCTTGGCATTATTTGATTTTGCCATACAAAAAGGAAAATGGCTGCCTCTCCCTATACATCGCTGCTGACCAACATCCTCCGGGCTTGGAGGAAGAATTGGAGGTTTTGCTGGGCCAAGCAATCGAACTTACGCCCTATGATCCTGATGAGCTTCGCAAGGCCATTGCGCAGCACTATCGGAAAAATGCAGGCCAAGCGCCCAAGGCTAAGGGCCTCAACCTCGATGCCAATCAGTCGAAAGACCTACTGCTCAAACTCGTCCAAGAAGCCCAACAACTGGGGAGTAGTGATATTCATATGGAACCCTATGAAAATAACGCTCGCATTCGGATGCGCGTGGATGGGGTGCTACTCGAACGTTACCTGCTCAATAAGGACGAATATCCCAGTTTGGTCAACAAAATTAAGATTCAGGCCAATCTAGATATTGCCGAAAAACGCTTACCTCAGGATGGTCGGATACTTTTTAAGCTCAATAATAAGGATCGTTTCGATATTCGGGTTTCCATGCTCCCTACCCTTCACGGCGAAAAGGTTGTACTTCGTTTGCTGAGCAACAGCAATAGCTATATCGAGCTCAGTCAACTGGGTTTTGGCGAAAGGGACCTTGAGAACTATCTCGAAGGTATCAAAAAGCCCAATGGGATGGTGCTTATCAGTGGGCCAACAGGCTCGGGAAAAACCACCACCTTGTACGCTACCTTACAATTGTTGAATAAAACTACCCGCAATGTGGTGACCATTGAAGATCCCATCGAATATACATTAGAGGGAATCAATCAGGTACAGTTGCGGGAAAATATCGGCTTTGATTTTCCCAGTGCCCTACGGACTTTTCTCCGACAGGACCCCGACATTATCATGGTGGGAGAGATTCGGGATCGTCCTACGGCTTCGATGGCCATCCGGGCTTCGCTGACGGGGCACTTAGTGATGTCGACCATCCACACCAACTCTGCCTGGGGGATTATTCCTCGTTTGGCGGATATGGAAATTCCGACCTTTTTGCTGGCCGACACCCTCAATACGGCGGTGGCCCAGCGTTTGGTCCGCTTGTTATGCCCACATTGCAGTGAGACGGCCACCCTCGACCCTAAGGTATTCCCACGGCGGTATCGGGTACCCCGGCCACTACAGCAGCACCAGCGTCCGGTGGGTTGTGAGCAATGCTATTTTACGGGCTATCGAGGACGAAAAGCCGTTTACGAAGTAATTACCATTGACGCAGAATTGGCCGCAGAAATAAAATCTGGTAATTTTGCCGTCAGTCAACTCTTAAAAGAGAGAGGAATAAAAAGCCTTGCCGACAATGCCTTTGAGTTATTGGAAGCAGGTCGTACCAGCATCGAAGAAGTATACCCCATTCTAGCTACCAGCAGTAGTTAGGGGAGAAATTGAAAACTAGCACTACAACGCAAACAAACTATTGTGAAACCATACTACAGCCTATTGATCATTGTTTTGCTCTGGAGCATCGGGGTCCGGGGGGCCAAGGCCCAACCCAATAATCCCCGCTTCGAAATCCTAGAGCAAGATTTAGCTACCTACGCTGCCGATTACCCCCGTATCGATAAAACCATCGATATTTCCGTAACGGGCTCGCTCCAAGAATTTGCCATCGCCTTTTCGAAGGAGACCAAACTCAACCTAACCATTGCCCCCAGTATCCAACAGCAAATCGTTACCAATTTTGCGGATACTCGGCCACGCGATATTTTATTACACCTCTGCAAATTCTACGAATTAGACCTGACTTTTTCGGGGTCTATTATTTCGCTCATCCCCTATCGCATTCCCAATAAACCCTACGAAGAGAAAGACATCAATGCGACCTACAATGCTTTTAACGACAAACTCGAATTAAATCTCAAAAAAGATACCCTCGATCAAGTCGTCAAAAAAATTAGTCAGGTATCCAAGAAAAACGTGATTACCTCCCGCGATGCGAGTATGACCATGGTAAGTGGGTTTATCGGTAAAACGGATTTTGAAGATGCGCTCGAACAACTCGCTACTCGTAATAACCTCTCTTTGAGCAAAAACGATAAAGGCTATTATGTTTATAGCCTCGGTGGTGCGGGCAATCAAGCAAACAACAATTCCGGCGGTAACCTCAATTCCAATAATGGCAACAACCGACCGGGCCGTGGGAATAGTCGCAATACCCCCGGCGGAACCCCCGGCGGAGGTAGTGGCCTTACCAATGTTCAGATTGGGGTGGATAGCGTGGGTCGTCCTCGTATCGATGTCGATGCCTTGGATACGCCTATTGCTCAATTGGTCAAGGACGTTTCGGAGCGGACGGGAAATAATTATTTCCTCTTTTCCGAGCCTACCGGAAATATAAGTTTAAGAATGCAAGGCGTGAGCTATGATGAATTTCTAGATCGCGTATTACAAGGATCGGAATTTGGGTATAAGATTGAAAATCAAGTTTACCTCATCGGTAGTCGCAAACTAGAAGGCCTCCGGGAGACAACGGTTTATCAATTGCAATATCGAACGGTAAAAGAATTGCAAAGCTTTATCCCCGCCGATTTAGGACAAAATGTAGAAATCAAGGAATTTATCGATTTAAATGCACTCATTCTAAGTGGGTCGGCAGCTAATATTGCCGAGGTCTCGGCCTTTATTGATGACCTAGACCGCCCTACTCCAGTGGTGATGATCGAGCTATTGATCTTGGATGTACAGTTTAATCGGGAGACCCGCGCCGGGTTTGAGGCAGGGCTAGCCACGGAGCCGCCACCAGCAGGAGGAAGTATTCTTCCCGGCATTGATTTTACCTTTAGCTCCGAGGCCATCAACCGCTTGCTGGGAACCCTGGCAGGCAATGGCATTGTAAATCTGGGCCAAGTACGCTCCAATTTCTATGCAACCCTCCAAGCCGTAGAAGACGATGGCTATGTCATCACTCGTTCCAAACCCCGGCTTTCTACACTCAACGGGCAAGAAGCTAATCTTACCATCGGGGAAACCCGCTATTACCTCGATCAGCGGACGACTCTACAGGGAAATCAAAATCCAGTAACAGTTCAAGATCGTCGTTTTACCGCCGTCAATGCCGATTTTACGGTTCGTATTCTACCCGTTGTATCAGGAGACGAACATGTTACTCTTGAGATTGATGTCAGCCAATCGGACTTCCTCGGGCAATTGCAAACGGATGCTCCTCCCGCACAGGTGAGCCGTTCTTTTACCTCCAACATTCGTATGTTAAATGGCGAAATGATTGTACTAGGCGGCCTAGAAACCAAGACAGTTGAAAATACGGGCACGGGAGTTCCCCTCCTCAGTCGTATCCCAGTCATCAAATGGTTGTTCGGAAATCGTCGGCGTGCTAAAAACAAAAGCCGCTTACTCATCTTTGTGAAACCTACGGTGATTTATTAATTTGGATCATTGGTATCCGGTTACCGAAAACCTTTTAACATCCATCCATGACCTTACTCGACAACATCAAAAAACGACTTCGGCCTACGCAGTATGCGGGGGTGGAAATGGGGCAGGGAGCTTCGGGCTACTACTTCCATCTGGTCGTATTGGAGGAGGAAAAAGGGGAGATCAAAACGCTTAGCACTCATCGCAACTTGAGTAGTGTTGAGGCTTTGGCGGGAGCTTTGGAGAATAAAAAATTGCCCATCTTTCTAAGTCTAAATGTTCGAGGTATTTTGCACAAATTGGTGCCGGGTACGGAGCATAGCGAGGATGAATTATTGGAAGCGGTATTACCCAATGCCGAAGAGAGCGAGTTTTGGTTACAACAGCAAAGCGGTGCGGAAGGCACTTGGGCCAGCTTAGTCCGACGCGATGCCGTCCAACAGGTGCTCGATGAATTTGCCAACCAATCGCTTTGGGTCACTCAGTTGATGCTCGGCCCATTTACCGTAAGCCCACTCTGGTCCTTTCTCGACAGCAAAGAAGATATTGCCACCAGCGCCTACCACATCGACTTCGATCTACACGGCCAAATTCAGGCCTTGCGCCGCGCTCCAGCCGATGCGGAATGGACCAGCATTCGGGTAGAAGAAGAAGTAATTCCTTCGGACTTGTTGCCAGCTTTTGGCGGTGCTTTTATGGGCTTGATCGATGCGCCTAATACCTTGGCGGTACCTCGGGTGGCAGAAAGTAAGGAAGAGTTTTTCCAATGGCGCATCTTCCAGGCGGGCGGCTGGGCGCTCTTGCTCGGTTTACTTGGAATTTTGGTAATCAATACCTTTTTCTACTATCAGTATAAAGACAGTAATCAAGAATTGAGCGGTCAGGTTCTCTATGCTGGCAATCAGCTTCAACGTCTGGATTCGCTCCGAGCACAGGTGGGTAGGCAGGAGGATTTTATGAAACAAACTAGCCTTAATCAAAATTCAAAAACCTCTTTTTATGCCGACCGAATTGCGGCGACCTTGCCCAAAGGCTTGCAACTAAGTGAACTAGAAATTTTCCCACTGCTGGGTCGTCTCCGCGATTATCGAGAAGATCAAATGGTGCGTTATCAGAAGGATCGCATCCGGATTAGAGGCTTGTGCAAAAGTAGTCTGACTTATAACGAATGGTTGGCTTCCTTAGAAAAACTCGACTGGGTAGATCGGGCCGAGCATTTGGAATATCAAGATTTGAGTAGTACGCTGAGTAGCTTTGAATTGCAGCTTTTTATAGTCCCTTCAAAATAGTTTTTTCCGCTTCCTGAAATCTTATTCGAATGGAATCTTCGTAAATGGCGAGCAAAGTCATTTCCGCAAATTTTTCGTCCGTCTCCCAATTAAACGTTTTCCCTTTTGCCGTAGTCAAGGCCACTTTACGACCATCTTTGAGATCGATCAGGCCTTTGTAAATCACCTGTGGAAAAGGACGGTTTTGTTGTGGGTTAACGGGCCGAGGAATTTTCGTGGCCACTTGCGTATTGGTCGGTGCCGCAGCAACGGGAGCGGTTTCCGGCGCACGTAATTTGCTAGCGAGGAAGGGGTCCCGGTAATTGACCAGCAAGGTAAAGCTATCCTTTTGGCCTTCAGCGATAAAAGCTGTAGGAGGTGGAGGGAGAAAAAAATCGTTTTTGGGTTTGAATTTTTGGTAAACGCGATAACCCAGCAAGCCCCAAATGGCGCAAACGGCAAAGGCCAGCAGATATTTCACATTTTTATTGTCCATGCTTGCTCTGCAATTTATTGGGCCAAAAAACTGCGCAAACTACTAAAAGCGCTGACGTTCCCGGCCGGGTCGACCGAACGAACGTGCCAATAATAGGTGCTAAAAGAAGAGTCATTAAAAGAAATATTGGTCTCCGTCGTCTCCGTTTGGAAGACGATATTATTTTGGGTAGAATCGCTGTAAACAAATACCTCATCTTTAGAACTACTATTATCGGGAGTCCACGAAAGATTGCTTGGTAAAATTACGGTGGCCCCATCCCCTGGGCTGATCAAAACCGGAGCGCTTGGCGCCGTTTGATCGATGCTTAGGCCGCGTTCGGCAAAGGGCGTCACGCTAGTAGAATTTTCCGCTCGTACTCGCCAGCGATAGCTTCCTTCGGAAAGGGTGGCCGTGAGCGAATTATTTTCGATCAATTCATTGAGTTGGATATTGTTGAGGTCGGAAAAATTGGGGCTGGCGATTTGGAGGGTATAGGAATCGGCATTGTCGACCTCATCCCAGCGGAAGGTAATTTGGCTATCGCGGGTAGCCGCATCAGCGGCGGGGCTGGTGAGGAATACGATTTTATTGGCCAAGTTGCTGGTAGAGTCGTTGCTGATGAAGAGGGTGTAAATATCATTTTTACTTTCGTAACCTTCATTGACGCCCTGGATGGCCCATTGGTAGGCTCCGCTGGTGAGCGTGGTATCGTAGCTGGTAGTTCCGGTAATCGAGGCCTCGATCACTCGGCGCTGAATATCATCAAAGGAAGGGCTCACTACCGTCAACAAATAGGAATCGGCGCCATCCAATTCTTCCCACCAAAAATTTTGTACCGCTTGGCTACTCTGTGCGCTATCCAAAGGAGTAATGACTACTACAGAGTCTTCGCTAATATCAACTACGAGCACATCGCTACAGCCCCAGCCATAAAAAAGGGCCAAAAGTAGGGCTAAACCTCCAAAGTATTTTTTCATAGTTATAGTTTTAATTATGCTCCCAGATTACGCAGAACGATACTCAATCGAAGGTACGTCTTTTTACTAATCCGGTCTTTTTGGGTGTAAAACTTTAACGAACTGACACTACCTAAACGCTCCTTTTGCTCCAACAAATGCACCAAACGCACCATATCTTTGTAGGCTCCTTGCACTTCCAAGGTATTGGTGATAATGGGATAACTATTTTCTACCACCCGATCCGAACTAGGAAAAGTAGTGATCAATAGATCGTGAGAGCGGCAAAAACGCGTTACCTCGACCAATAAATTTTCTTGGTCATAGACCTTAAGACCATTCTGTTGCAAAGCGCCCACCTGGGCCTCTAAACGCGCGATCTCGCCCGGCGCACTCGCCGCCCGCTCGATTGCCGCCTGATTGGCCCGATACGTTTGATACAGCCCTACCGTACGCCGAATACTCAGCAGATAGATCAGCAATAAGGAAAAAAGTCCCACTCCCAATAAAAAGAGATTACGCTGACGGTAGGTGGGTAAAAAAGAAAGGAATTGCAAGGCTCGATATTTTTTGGTCAGAAATTAAAGATAAGGAATTTTTATCTGCCTTGCGTTCTTATCTCCTCCGCAACGCCCTCGGCTTGTAAAATCAACGCCACCTCTAAGGGCCGGTCCGTAGCCAACACATCCGCGCCTTGTCGATAAAAATCAAGATAGAGCGCCTCTTTCCTACGAGCGGCGACCCGTTTATCCAGATTCCCTAAGGTTCCCAAGGTAGCGCGTATTCCCATCCGATGCAATTCTTGATACAGCCACGGTTCGCGTTCGGATACGCCCACAAAGGCCATAATATTCTCCATCGGAATCCCCGATTCTTTCATTCGTCGCAAATCTTCTTTATTTCCCCCCGAAACGGAAATCACCAGCTCCGGGTCCAGTTGGTAGACGGTTTTAGCATCTCTAATATTGTAGGTAATAATCATGGCATAGGCCTGAGCATCCAATTGCTGGATTTTTTCTACCACCATTGGCAAAGGCACTCCTTTTACGTCGAGGGTAAAGATCACCTTGCCTCTCCCCCACCGCAAAACTTCCGTAAGCGTGGGAATCAGATGAGGAGTCAATGCTCCCGTTTCGTCCACCAAGCGAAATTGATCTAAGTCGCGATGGAGATAATTGGACAATTTACCAGTACCGGTAGTCGTCCGATCCAACGTTTTATCGTGCAGCAATACCAGCACACTATCCTTGGTCATCGCCACATCGCATTCGATGATAAGCGGCCCGTGTTGAATGGCATTTTCAAAGGCGGGAATACTATTCTCGGGAAAGCCCGGATAAGGACCACCGCGATGCGCACTAATCAGAACCGGACCATCGGGCGACCATTGGAGAAATCGGCGCAACTCCTCCGGTGTGTTAAAGTTGAAGCTGTCCGCACTCGGCGCAACCAGCTTTGTCTTTACGGTATTCGAGGGCGAGCCAAGACGGCAAGCAAAACTTAGGAAAATAAGCAATAGGAAAGGGAAAAACTTCCCTAAAGCCTGATAGGATATTACATAGACTCTCATGGCCCGAAGATAGGGAAATTGGCGCGGGGCTACAAGATGGAGCGGTTGCTCATCTACCCGAAAGCATTTTTTGTAGAAAAAGCCAGGCCCTTCCCGCGTATTCTGATTTGTTTTACCCTATGCAGCCACTTCGTGTCCTTCATAGCAATAGTTTGCGCAGCAGTGCCCCAACGGATGAGCCCGATCGCAATTATCTGGTTTATTCCGAAGCGCGCAGCTTTGAAACCGAGCTGCATCCTTTTCTATACAGCATCAAATTGAGCTTGCGGGGTTGTGAAAAATATTGGCTCCCCGATCGGGATTATCAACTTGATCCTCAACATTTTCTGATTACCAATCCCGCGCCTCACACCTACGTCCGCATCGATTCGGAGCAGTCGGTACAAGGCTTATGTATTGGCTTTGCTCCTCGGTTTTTGCAAAAGCTCGCCGCTCAGATGAGTACTCCCCTCGATGCAATTTTAGAGGGTCGGGAAAATAGGCAGCAGGCGATTCGTTTTTTAGAACATCCTTATGCTTGGGAGCAGAACGAAGGCTTGAGTATTTTTTTGCAGGGCTTGATTCGGCATTGGCAGGCGGATAGTATTGAAACGACTTATAACGAAGATCAATTTTTCTGGGATTTGGGAGAATCTTTGCTTTTACAACAGCAAACGGTTTATCAATCCTTGGATCGTTTGGAGCAAAGAAAAAAGTCGACGCGGGAAGAACTCTATCGGCGAGTACAGCAAATGGAGCAGTTGATTCAGGCCAATTATTTAGAAGATTTAAAGATCGAAGACTTGGCTCGTACCGCCTGTTTGTCGAAGTACCATGCGATTCGTTCCTATCAAAAAATCAAGGGGCAATCGCCTTATCAACGCATTCTAGAGCTGCGCTTGGCCAAGGCTCGGGAATTGGTAGAAGCAGGGCTTCCATTGGCCGAAGTGGCTTGGCAAACGCGCTTCTCTGACCGTCGTGCTTTGTCGCGTAGCGTCAAAAAGCAATTTGGACACCTTCCTACCGCTTGGCGGCACTAAATCAAGCAATTTTTACCCCCTCCTCCCCTCTCTTCTCCGCTTAATTTTGAATCTCACCAAACCATCGACGGATCAATGAGATGCTTAATTTTACTTTGGATTGTTTTAACGAGTAGCGGTTTGTATGCCCAATCTTGGCCACAGATCAACATGGCTCCGGCCAGCGACCAGCTCACTACTATTGCTCTTCCCCAACCAACAAATCAATTTCGCAATGCGCAGGAATTAGAAGAAGTCCTGGCCAATACGCTCTTGCAATTACAAGAGGATTTGCAAGTCAAAGGCCTTTCTGCGGCTATCCATTTTGGCGATGGTAGTGAATGGGCCGATGCGGTTGGTTTCTCCTCCCTCAGCCCTAGCGAAGAACTTAGTTCTGATCATTATTTTTCAATGGGAAGTGTGGGAAAAACCATTGTCTCTGCCGCAATATTATTGCTCTACGAACGCGATTCGCTGGGCCTTGATGATAGCTTGGGGCTTTATGGCCTAGCTCAAAGCAATATTGCGCCCGAAATCACCATCCGCCAATTGCTTCGCCACGAGTCTGGAATTTTCAACTACACCAGCCACCCCAATTTCAATCCCACCATCCAGGCCAATTCTCAACAGCTCATCAGCTTACAAGACATCCTCGATAATTTTGTGGCCGAGCCGCTCTTTGCTCCCGGAAGTAATTTCGCCTATAGCAATACTAACTTTGTGCTGCTTGCTCAAATCATCGAAGCCATTACGGGCCAGGCCTTTAGCACCTTTATTCGCGATCAACTTCTCGACCCACTCGGGCTTGATGCCCTCTTTATGCCCATCACCGAATCTTGGCAAAATCCAGTAGCTCACCTCTGGATCGATACCAATGGAGATGGTATCGTCGAAGATTTTCACGACCAATTTATTACCTGGCCTGCCCTACTCACGAGTACAGCCGCCCCGGGAGGTTATTTTTCGACCGCAAGCGAACTGGCTCGTTGGATGTATGCTTATCAAAGTGGACAAATCCATGGTTCGGCTACCCTAGCGGAGGCGCGCGAATTTCGCAGCACTACCTTGCCCGCTGGCACACAGTATGGTTTGGGCCTTTCTCAACGTATCTTCTCGGGATACGAGGCCTGGGGTCATCAAGGCGATTTATCCTACTCCACCCAAGCCTGGTATTTCCCCGAACTCGACATCAGCGTTAGTATCCATTGCCACGATGGGTCGATCAATTCTTGGATGCTCAGCCCCGTCACCTTGGCTTTGTTGGATGCTTATTTGACTTTCCAAAACAGCACTTCAACCCAGAATACATCGTTAAGCGAGCGACCACGTATTTTCCCCAATCCCAACCATGGTTGGTTGACGATTCAGAGTCCAGGCAATAAAGTCTTGGCGGTAGAGGTAACAGATGTTCTTGG
>SPJL01030151.1_pt1 | contig 10938 bp, 8 predicted proteins | sample 3741751 | NCBI WGS metagenome assembly SPJL01 (sample SAMN10925998, study PRJNA522277) | cold seep metagenome | isolation source: Elba SIP-enriched marine methane seep metagenome, extraction at timepoint T3 | place: Italy: coast of Elba, Mediterranean Sea
AAAATCGGTTTTGGAGATTCCTTGGCTTTATTGAGTTTTTGGAGCAGGGCCAATAGAGCAGTTAGAGGCTCTTTGTCTTGTAAGGCGCGTAGGTTAGGGGTATTGGGCGAACTTACATTGACCACAAAATAATCGACGTATGGGAATAGTGCCTCAAAGCAAATGCGATAATCTTCGCTGGCTGTTTCGTTAGGGGTGACTTTATTCTTTCCAATATTTCCACCGATAATCAAATTACTCTGCCGCGCTTTCTTCAATCGCTCCACCAGAGCTTCTACTCCTTCGTTGTTGAATCCCATCCGGTTGATCAATCCTTGATCTGATGGCAATCGAAACAAGCGAGGCTGTGGATTTCCGGCCTGCCCTTTCGGAGTCACCGTCCCTACTTCGATAAAACCAAAACCAAGACTCGACATCGCTTCAAAGGACTTCCCGTCCTTATCAAACCCTGCGGCTAAACCCACTGGATTGGGAAAACGTAGGCCAAAGACCTCGCGTTCGAGTCGGGGATCTTCAACCCGGTGGTAGCGACGAAACAGCGTACCGACCACCGGGATAGCGAGCACCAATTTAAGTAGGCTAATGGTGAAATAGTGAGCTTTTTCGGCAGAGAGGCGAAAGAGGAGCGGTTTGAGTAAAAATTGATACACCGGTATTGTCGTTTGATCCGGCGCGAAATTACGGAGGCTCCCTCACTATCCAAAGGAAAACAGGCAGTGAATTCTAATTTCTATTCCTTAACTCACCTCAGCTCTTAGTTTTTCCACATCGCGAATCAATAAACGACGACGATTGAAGGTCAAGAGGTTACGGCTGCGCAATTCGTTGAGAATGGTGGTAACGGTTTGACGGGAAGTAGCGGTCATGTTAGCGATATCCTGATGTGTCAGAAAACCACGAACCAACATTTCATAACCTACGCGTTGTCCTCTTTTATCTACTAATTGGAGCAAGTACTCAATGATACGACTACGAGAACTGCGGAAAGTAAGAGACTCTAAACGTTTTTCCATTTCAACTACCCGAGACCCAATCATCTGCATAATAAACCATTGCAAACCAGGGATTTCTTTCATTTTTTGCTTCATCATTCCGATACTCGCCACTTGTAGGGTGGTATCATCCATGGCAATAGCGAAACCACGGTGATGCTCTACTCCTACCAAACCAAGCTCTCCAAAGCATTCCTCGGCATTGTAGATGGCACGGGTCAATTCTTTCCCTTGGTCAGAGTAGTTGATGATCTTAACCTGTCCTTTTTGGATATAGTAAAGGTAATCGAGGCTTTCGTTCAGTTGAAAAATATAATCGCCTTTGCGGTAGTGTTGCTGTGTTGAAAAAGTACCTTTCTCGAAAATCGAGAGGGGGTTGACGTTTGTGAAAAAAGCATTATTTGCGGTTCCCATGATATTGATTTAATTGTTTTGCAATTATTGGAGTTAATCCTTACAACAACAAAATTAGTAGTCTATCGAGGGAATTGTATCACGAAAAAATAACAATTGTATACAGAAGTATCGCAAAAAGATTATCAGGGCATATACGAAACAGGCTATCCCGGCGAGGCGAGATAGCGAGTAAATATTTCTATAATAGCTTGATTTATACCACCTTAACTTCGTTTTCTAATTGTTCCAAATCACGGACCAATAAGCGACGGCGGTTAAAAGTAAGGATGTTACGGCTCCGCAAATCGTTGAGGACGGTGGTAACGGTTTGCCGGGAAGTAGCCGTTAGATTAGCAATTTCTTGGTGGGTTAAAAAGCGGCGAACGAGCATTTCATACCCCACCCTTTGGCCTTTTTTATCCACTAGGTGAAGCAGGTATTCAATAATTCGAGTACGAGAATCTTTAAAGACCATTGACTCCAGGCGCTGCTCCATTTCCAGAACGCGCATGCCCATCATTTTCATAAAAAACAAACTCAAACCACTGTGCTGTTTCATCATCCCTTTCATCTCCTCAACCGTCATGACACAGAGATTTGTGTCTTCCATAGCAATGGCAAATTCTCGGTGCCGCTCCTCTCCTATCAAACCCAACTCACCAAAGATTTCCCCTTCACCTAAGATGATCTTGGTAATCTCTTTTCCCTGATCCGAAAAATTACCAATCTTCACTCTGCCTTTTTGAACAAAATAAACCTTGTCCGCAAAATCATCGGGCATATAGATACTTTCTCCCTTCTTAAACGGGCGGTGAGTAAGTTTATCTTGGGTCTCCATCATCTTTTGTGGACTCATCATCGTCCTCACGTCGAGGTTCTCCAAATACCAGAAGCAATGGTTGGCCATAATCTCGTTTTTGATTATGAAGCTGTTTAATCGTTCGAAGTTAAGTCGAAACGCTGAGATTTTTTCGTTTACCGAGCTCTACTTTGGTAAGCTCCAATAATTTATCGGAAACTTAGCTAGGGGGGTGCTAAAAGGCAAAAAAGGGGGAAAAAACCAAGTTGCAGATCATTTCGGAATTTTTAAACAACTTCTATAAATAATATGCGCTAAATGTATCGGAACAGTAGTAGTTACGACCCTAAGTTAACATTTTTCAACTTTTTTTTGTTGCTGGCCTAAAAAGTCAATTAGAGTCAACTGTCTTGGAATTAGCAAAGTTGGAGGGCGAAAGTTAGAAAGAGATAGATTTACGAACGCCATAGGAGATTAATCCTCGCTAATCGGTATCAGGCTTGAGTTCAAAGCGTTTTCTCATTTCGTCTACCAGTGGGTTTACTTTTCTCATATTCTCAAAAATCTCCGTGGTAGTTTGGACCTTCTTAGGAGCTTTTGTTTTTTCCTCCACCACGTGATTAGGGTCCACTTCAACTTGTAGAACTACCGCCGGGCGGCGCAATTTTTCTCGTAAAAAATCCTTGAGTTTAGATTCATTGAGGATAAGTTGTTTGCCCCAAGCAGACGTTACGAGGACCGAGATAGTTTCCTCCTCCACCTTGATCTTCGAACTGGTCATATTGGTTCGTAATGTGGGCGAAGTACTCGCTTCTGCATATTGTTTCCAAAGCCCTTCCACCTCAGCCTTACTAAGCGGAGGCAACTCGGCCCGGGCCTCATCCTCATCCTTGCTCACCTCATTTTCCACATTACTCATCGACAAACTTGGCGTGCTGTACTTATTGGTCAAGCTATTCGAAAGCCGCAGCTTGTTAGCTCCCGAGTTTTCCGCTGGTGTTGCTGGTGTCGAAACCTCCGTTTTTACTACCGGTGGACTAGTGGGCGTGGGTGTCGAGGGAGCAGCCGTTTTTTCCACACTTGGTGTTGGTGTATTGGGCACCGATGGAGTGCTGGGGCGACTTTCTGGGGGCTGGACAGGAGTAGCTTTTGCGGGAACGCTTAGGTCAGGCGTTTTTTTTTCCGGGCTAGCGGTGACGGGCAAGGCCTCTGCTCTTGGGGCTTGTTGGGCCAAGTTGACCGCGCGATTGATGTAGGTCATCTTAATCAAAGCCATCTCCACATGCAAGCGCTTGTTGCGCGCCATACGATAGTTAACATCACAGTCGTTGCAGATATTGAGGGCAGAAAGTAAGAAAGCGGCAGGAGCCATATTCGCCTGCTTTTGATAACGCAAGCGTAGGCTTTCGCTGACTTCCAACAATTGCAGACTGGCTTCATTTTTACACACCAACACATTACGCAGGTGCTCAGCCATCCCATTGATAAAAATATCAGCTTCAAAACCTTTGCGGAGAATCAGATCAAAAAGATTGAGCACCTTAGGCATATCTTCCACTAAAAGCGCGTCGACGACCTGAAAGAAATAATCGTAATCAAGAATATTGAGGTTCTCAATTACATCATCATAAGTGATCTTATCTCCTGAAAAACTCACCATCCGGTCAAAAATCGAGAGGGCATCCCGTAGGGCACCATCTGCCTTTTGACTAATGATATGTAGCGCATCGCGGTCGGCAGCAATAGATTCTTTACTACAAATGCCTTCTAAATGCGTCACAATATCGGGCACCTGTATCCGGCGAAAATCAAAGATTTGACAACGCGACAAAATCGTGGGAATGATTTTGTGTTTTTCGGTAGTGGCTAGGATAAAGATCGCGTAAGGAGGTGGTTCCTCTAGCGTTTTTAGAAAAGCATTGAAAGCGGAGGTAGACAACATGTGAACCTCATCGATGATGAACACTTTGTATTGTCCTTGCTGTGGTTGGAAACGCACTTGCTCCACCAAGGCGCGGATGTGTTCGACGCTATTGTTGGAAGCCGCATCAAGTTCGGTGATGTTAAAAGAGGCATTGCCATTAAAGGCCTCGCAGGAAGAACAGCTATTACAAGATTCGAAATCCGGGGTGCGATTTTCACAGTTGAGCACCTTAGCCAATATCCGGGCACAAGTCGTTTTTCCTACTCCTCGTGGCCCACAAAACAAAAAAGCATGCGCTAAATGATCGTTCTGTAAGGCATTTTTCAAGGTTTGAGAAACGTGCTTTTGTCCAACCACTTCATCAAAGCGATTGGGACGATACTTACGTGCGGATACAACAAATTTACTCATAGAAGAACACTATCAAATCTGATCTACCTCAAAGTTAAGAAAATTGTCCAGCATTTCGTTCTCCCTCCTTCTCGCATTTTTTCACCTTTTCCAAACGCCTAAAAATCAACCTTTTAGAAGGTTGGGGTAAAAAAACTTTTCGACTTAGTTTGACTTTAAAACTAAGATTACTTAGTTTTGTATCTAAACGAACTAAAAATTTAATTGCTTATGAATACCAATCCCGTCAAAGATGCCCTGCTAGGAGTCGCCGTCGCCGATGCGATTGGTGTTCCAGTTGAGTTCCAAAGTCGTCAGGAATTAGCCCAAAATCCGGTACTAGACATCCGAGGTTATGGTACTTACCAACAGCCTCCGGGGACTTGGTCGGACGATAGTTCCTTGACTTTTTGCCTTGCGGAAAGTCTGAGTCATACCTATGATTTGGCGGATATGGCCGAAAAATTTATCCAGTGGAAAAAGGGACAATTATGGACTCCCCACGGCAAAGTTTTTGACATCGGCCTTACCACCCGTACTTCGATTGACCAGCTAGAACTCATCCTCCGCAAGGGAAATCCAGCGGATTTGACCTATCTCCGCTACAGTAATGCAGATGAATATACCAATGGTAATGGCTCCCTGATGCGAATTATGCCCCTACTCTTCCACCTTGAAGGAAAAGGAATGGAGGAGCAATTCGAATGCATCTGGGAAGTCTCGGCACTCACTCACGGCCATATACGGGCGGCCTTGGCGAGTGCCATCTATCTGCGGCTAGCAGAATATCTTCGCCATGGCCATTCCCCTTTGGCGGCTTATCAAGCCATGCAAAAAGACATCAATCAATATTGGGATCGACGTGGGGTGATCGCAAAAGAGCGACAACTTTTCCATCGCATCCTACAAGGAAATATTCAAGACGCCAATATCGATACCATCCAATCGGATGGTTATGTCCTCCACAGTTTGGAAGCCGCCTTGTGGTGTCTGCTGCGGGAAGAGACTTACGAAGCCACCATTTTGAGCGCGGTCAATTTGGGTAGTGATACGGATACCACGGCTGCCATTGTGGGCGGGCTGGCGGGACTGTATTATGGCGCTGACTCTATTCCCGGTCATTGGTTAAGGGCCTTGGCGCGACTAGAGGATATTGAAAATTTATGCAACCAACTTCAACGACAATATAAAGCCATGCCTCCCCCGATTATCAATTGATAATCGGGTCTTTTAATCCACACTTAAAAATCTGTAGCTATGTTTGGGATTAAACACATTCAATTCGACTCGATGACTTACGTCATCCATTATCAAAACGGATCCATCAGCAAAGAAGGCCGAGGGTTATCCTTCTTTTACTTCGCTCCTATTAGCTCTATCGCAGCTATTCCTATGGGAAGTAATGACCTGCCTTTTATCTACAATGAAACCACTAAAGATTATCAAACGGTCTCGATTCAGGGGCAGATTAGCTATCGTATCAGTCAACCCCAAGTGCTTGCTGACATCTTAGATTTTACCGTCAACGGTCAGGGTTTGTACAAAAAAAATGACCTAGAAAAACTACACCAACGGATCATCAATGAGGCGCAAACCGCTACCTCCACTTTTATTCATGGCATTCAACTCAAAGAAGCGATTCGGTCGGGGAAGGAATTGGAAGAACGCATTCTCATTGGCCTGCAAGGAGCGGAAGCCATTCAACTTTTGGGAATCGAGATCATTGGGGTCAATATCCTAGCCGTTTCAGCTAGTCCTGAAATGACCCGGGCCCTTGAAACAGAAACCCGAGAAAAACTTCAGCAAGAAGCAGATCAAGCCGTATACGAACGTCGCAACTTTGCGGTCGAACAAGAGCGGAAGATCAAAGAATCGGAATTGAACACCGAAATTGCAATCGAAGAAAAGCAAAAACAGATCACCGAGAAAAAGATGGAATCTGAAGTGCTACAAGCCGAGAACCAACGCCAATTGCGCGAGATGCGGCTAGCTGCGGATATTGCCGTAGAGCAGCAACGTACCGAATTGGTGGATCAAAAAACGGCCAATGATAAGAAAGAAGCGGAAACTCAGGGCTATGTTCTCGAAACGACCTTAAAACCTTACGAGAACATCGATTGGAAAATCCTAATGGCACTGAGTGATAATCCTGATCCTCGGCTCAATATTGCCTTGGCCTTTCGACAGCTCGCCGAGAATGCCGATAAAATCGGCAACCTCAATATCAGCCCCGACCTCTTGGATTCTATTATGAAACGTCCTTAGAACATCGGCCGATGAAAATTGATTATGCCATCATCGTCAAAAATCAGACGCGACTGGAAGCGCTTATCCAACGTTTTAATACGCAAGCTCAAGCCCGTTTCTATATCGAAAGTCACGGCGGACAGTTTGCAGATTACGAACGCGAACACGAGCGCTTTCAGTACTGTCTTCAAGAATTACAAGCAAGGCTCTCTCCACTCATCAAACACAAAATCGTGGAGCGCGCTTATTTGCCCAACTACATTTTTGCCCCCAACAACCTGATCATCGTAATCGGGCAAGACGGACTGGTTGCCAATACGGCTAAGTATTCGCGGGGCTGCCCCATCGTAGCCGTCAACCCTGATGAGGAACGCTACGACGGGCAATTGCTTCCTTTCAACACAGACAACTTTACCGAAGCAGTCCAGCAGGTGCTCACACAAAGCTATCAACATAAAATTGTTCGTTTTGCCGAAGCACGGCTTGAAGATGGCCAGCGAATCTTAGCCTTTAATGATCTATTTATTGGGGCCGCTACCCATGTATCGGCTCGTTATCGCATTCACTATAACCAACAGAGCGAGGACCATTCTTCCAGTGGCATCATTGTATCTACTAAGGCTGGTGCTACCGGCTGGTTGAGTTCGATCTACAATATGGCTCGGGGAATCTCGGGTGGCAAACGCATTCGCTCGCCTCGTTTGAATGAGGATCAATTACAATTTATCGTACGCGAGCCTTTTGCCAGCATTCGCACTCAGACCGGGATTTGTATGGGTCAGATCAATCCCCAAAGGAAATTGCGGATCGAGTCTTTTATGCCGAGCAATGGTGTTATCTTTAGCGATGGAATTGAACGCGATTTTTTAAATTTTAACAGTGGTGCCAGTGCCACGATTGGCCTGGCTCCGGAAACCGCTCAACTAGTCGTACATGCATGATCATCACGCTCCGCTCGTCGACCGCGAAGCTCAGCTAGAAAGATTTCCAGGGCAGGGGGGCTGGACCTATGTCCCTACCCCCGAGATTCGTCAAAACCCCAAGGCTCCCTTTGGCTGGGTAGTGGTTAAGGGCTGGATTGACAATTATGAATTGAAGCAATTCAAGCTTATGCCGATGGGCGAAGGCCGTTTGTTTCTCCCCGTTCGCGCCATCATTCGAAAAAAGATTCGCAAGGAAGCAGGCGACTGGGTCAAGATAGTGCTTTACCACGACCAATCGAGCATTGAACTACCAGAGGAAATTGTGGAATGTTTTCAAAACGAACCCAAGAAAGCTTATCAGACTTTTTGCAGTTTTAGTCAGAGTCAACAAAAAGCTTATATCGACTGGATCTATAGCGCCCGTAAGGTGGATACTCAAGTAGAACGTATCACCACCATGATGGAACGATTGCTAAGCGGTTTGAAGTTGTACGACCGCGATCCAAATGCTACAACATCTTAAATCAAGGTTGTGATTTTTTACATTACAACTGGTGTTTACTAAACTGATAAAAATATTACCATGCGCATTGCCATTGCACAACTGAATTTTCACATTGGTAATTTTGAGGGCAACGTCCGAAAAATGCTAGAAGCGGTAGCTCAAGCGAAAACTGCTGGAGCTGACCTCGTTTGTTTTAGCGAACTAGCGACCTGTGGTTATCCGCCTCGTGATTTTTTAGAGTTTGATGACTTTATCATTCAAGCCGAGCAGGCCATTGAGCAATTGGCTGCAGCCGCTCAGGACATCGCCATTGTGGTAGGTTCTCCCAGTCGCAATCCGGTGATTGAAGGTAAGGACCTTTACAACTCTGCTTATTTTTTGGCGGATGGCAAGGTCCAGCAAATTCAACATAAAGCGCTTTTGCCGACCTATGATATTTTTGATGAATACCGTTACTTCGAACCTGCTGCTGAATTTAAGGTAGTAGAGTATCGGGGTAAAAAAATTGCCTTGACCGTTTGTGAGGACATCTGGAATATTGGCAATGAAAATCCGCTCTACACCATCTGTCCGATGGATGAGTTGATGCCGCAAGGCCCCGATTTTATCCTCAACCTTTCGGCCTCTCCTTTTTCCTACACCCAAGCCGAACAGCGTATCCATGTGGTTCGCGCCAATGTAGAACGCTATGGTATTCCGATGTTTTACGTCAACCATGCGGGGGCACAAACCGAGTTGATTTTTGACGGGGGGTCGATTGTCATGTCGCCTGATGGAAAATTATTTGATGAGTTGCCTTACTTCGAAGAAGCCATTCGCTCTTATGAATTAGCCGAGGTCATGGAAGGTAATCGGGACAATGAGCAAGCTAAGGATAAGATGAGTTTGATTCACGATGCTATTGTATTGGGGGTAAAAGATTACTTTGGCAAATTGGGTTTTTCCAAGGCCATTATCGGCCTATCCGGGGGAATCGATTCTGCGGTAACCGCCGTATTGGCGGCAAGGGCCTTGGGGCCAGAGAATGTACGGGTAGTACTCATGCCTTCTCAATTTAGCTCCGACCACTCCGTCAATGATGCCCGCGACCTCGCCGAGAATCTCGGTATGCCTTACGATATCATTCCGATCAAAGATATTTACGATGTCTTTATGGATAAATTAAATCCAGCTTTCCAAGATCTCCCATTCAATGTAACGGAAGAAAATATTCAGGCGCGTAGTCGAGGCGTGTTGCTCATGGCCATGTCCAATAAGTTTGGCAACATCTTGCTCAACACTTCCAACAAAAGTGAAATGGCGGTCGGCTACGGCACCCTTTATGGTGATATGTGTGGTGGCCTCTCCGTCATTGGCGATGTTTACAAAACTGAAGTTTTTGAATTGGCTCGTTTTATCAACAAAGATGGAGAAGTCATTCCCGAAAACACCATCGTCAAACCTCCTTCCGCTGAGCTTCGCACCGATCAAAAAGATTCCGATAGTTTACCCGATTATGACGTACTCGATGAGGTTCTTTTTCAGTATATCGAAAAACGTCAGGGGCCAAAAGAATTGATTGAAATGGGTTTTGACGAAGCCTTGGTTCGCCGGATACTTCGCTTGGTCAATATCAATGAATTTAAACGGCATCAAACTGCTCCGGTGATTCGGGTATCGCCCAAAGCTTTTGGGATGGGCCGACGAATGCCGATTGTGGGTAAATATCTCTCGTAGAGAAACTTATCAAGGTAGCTTGCGAATTTATTTCACCTAAATAACTAGATTGGCAATTCAACTGTTAAGGTCGAATTGCCAATCTTCTCAAGCCATTAGTTTACTTCTTCGAGGATGTTAGTTTCCAGCTCTTTTCCATTTTCATCAATAGCAACCTGCCAAACCTTGGTATTGATGGTATGTTTTTGAATAGTGCCCCTAACTAAAAAGCCTTGATCCGTTTTTTCAGCGGTATAACCATACTCGTTGCCAAACGTACCATAGGTACTTTCCCAAACCTTCTTACCTTTTTTATCGGTTTTAATAACATACATATCATAATTCCCATTGCCAAAAGAAGAAGTAGAGCCAACGATCAAATACCCATCTTCCGTGGCCATAATTGAGCTAGCCGTATCATAGCTACTACCACCAAACTGTTGGGACCATAGCTCATCACCATTAGGAAGATTCTTAGTAAGCAAGATTTGAGAAGATTTACCATCTTTTGCATTTATGGTAGACACCTCTATTGATCCATTGTCCGTTTTGATCTTAGGTTGAAATTTCAAATTAGTTCTTTTGATGAAGTTATTATTGAGCACCCGATTGGTCGATAGTAAAATACCAGTCACTCTATCAAATTGGTCGCGTTGCACCTTTAGCAGGTAATTAAAAATCAGCAATTCATTTCGATTTAACACTTCTACTTTCTGCTTCTCCTCCCAACGCTCCCGCTCAATCATCAATTGATCGTTTTGTAGGGATAATACAAATTCAACATCCAATTCTTCGCTGTAATATTGCCCTTCATAGCTTTCTAAAACGGAATGGCTCACTTCTTCACTGGGGGTTTTATCATATACCCTTGCCTTGCCATTAGGATAAAATAGGATCATGCTATTTTCAAAAAAGCTTACTTTAAGCGTGGGGTCGTAGAAAAGGTTATAGGTGCTTTGCGTTTCCTTATTGAGCTTTAGTGGATTGTTATTGCCCCTACGCCACGTAATATTTCCATCATTTGCTTCAATGCGAACTAGCTTATGGTCAGGTGAAAGGTATAGCCC
>SPJL01023079.1_pt1 | contig 10928 bp, 14 predicted proteins | sample 3741751 | NCBI WGS metagenome assembly SPJL01 (sample SAMN10925998, study PRJNA522277) | cold seep metagenome | isolation source: Elba SIP-enriched marine methane seep metagenome, extraction at timepoint T3 | place: Italy: coast of Elba, Mediterranean Sea
CGGGTGCTGAACCGGAAGGGGTCTTACTGTAAGGCATGAGCCCATCTCTCAAAAAATAATTGTATTTTTTTGGAAAGGCTTGAGCAGTATAAGATACTCCTTGAAGGTTAACCTCTACAAATGGTATCCTTGTGCTCTAGTAATAGTAGATTCATTGGAGTAAACCCATGCAAAAAGAAAAACACCCAGAGTACCAAGAGATTCTCTTTGTTGATACCTCAACTGGCTCGAAGTTTGTTTGTGGCTCTACGCTACAAACAGAAGAGCGTGAAGAGTTCAACGGTAAAGAGTACCCAGTACTACGCGTTGCAACCTCATCATCTTCTCACCCTTTCTTTACAGGTAAGGGCGGCCTTGTTGACTCAGAAGGTCGCGTAAGCCGCTTCGAGAAACGTTACGGTAAAAAGTAACCCATGGAAGCTAAGGTTCAGGAGCTGCTCGAAAGGCTGCCTGGTGTCGAAGAGGCATTAGGGCAGCCTGATGTGTTTGACGACCAAAAGCGCTACAAGGCGCTCTCTCAAGAACATTCCTATTTGACTTCGGTTAAGGAAATCTGGGGAGAGCTCCAAGTTGCACGCAAGGAGCTTGTCGAAAACAAGGAGCTTTTGAAAACAGAGCGAGATGAGGAGTTTCGAGAGGTTCTTGAAGAGGAAATTGCTTCCTTAGAGGCTAGGCTTCCTCAGCTTGAAGAGAATTTGCAGACGCTGCTTGTTCCACCAGATCCCAATGATAACCGCAACACAATTGTGGAAGTTCGTGCGGGAACAGGTGGTGATGAGGCGGCGCTTTTTGTTGGCGACTGCGTTCGTATGTATAAGCTTTTCGCAGATAAGTTGGGCTGGAGCTATGAAGAAATGGCATGCAGTACTTCTGAGGCTGGCGGATTCAAAGAATATGTAATGGCTCTTTCGGGGGCGGGCGTTTACCGTTTCATGCAGTATGAAGGGGGAACGCATCGTGTCCAGCGGGTTCCAGAAACAGAGACGCAAGGTCGAGTGCATACTTCCGCTGTAACGGTGGCTGTGTTGATGGAACCAGATGAGGAAGAGGAGATCCAGCTAGAAGAGAAGGATCTCCGCGTGGATACTTATCGCGCCTCTGGTGCTGGTGGCCAGCACGTAAACACAACAGATTCTGCTGTTCGAGTAACTCATATTCCAACAGGGATGGTTGCTTATTCTAGCGAAGAGAAAAGTCAGCATAAAAATAAAGCGAAAGCAATGCGTCTTTTGCAGGCGAAAATTGTTGACGTGGAGCGCCAAAAAAAGGCGGCAGAGCTCGCTTCTAACCGTGCAGCTCAAGTGGGTAGCGGTGACCGTTCAGAGCGTATTCGCACTTATAACTTTCCACAGAACCGCCTAACGGATCACCGAATCAATTTGACCAAGTATAACCTCGATCAAGTGATGGACGGCGAACTCTCAGAAGTGGTGGGGGCTCTTGTTGCTCATTATCATCAGAAAAAGCTGGAAGAGGCGTAATGCATACTGTCCAGGATATTCTTAAACTTTCCACAGATTTCCTTGAAGAAAAAGGGATAGCCAATGCGCGGCGTCAATCTGAGGATCTTTTGGCGGATGTTCTGCAAACAGAAAGATTGCAGCTTTATATGGAGTTTGAAAGGCCTCTTGCAGAAGAGGAGTTGAAGCTTTGTCGAGAGCGCTTGCGCCGTAGATCGGAAGGAGAACCTCTTGCCTATATTGCAGGTGAGGTAGAGTTCCTCGATTGTCAAATTGCCTTGAGTCGTAATGTATTGATTCCTCGCCAGGAAACTGAAATTCTAGTAGACCGCATTGCAAAGCAGCTCGAAAAAGAGGGGCTTGAAGAGAAGGTACTTTGGGACCTTTGCACGGGCTCAGGTTGTGTGGCAATTGCGCTTAAGAAGCGCTTTCCAAGCCTTCGTGTGATTGCCTCCGATCTTTCGGAAGAGGCTCTTTTGGTGGCAAAAGAGAACGCGAAGAAAAATAAGGTAGAAGTGGAGTTTTTCCATGGAGATCTTTTTGCTGCGGCTCCAGAAGAGAAGATAGATTATTTGGTTTGCAATCCGCCTTACGTAACTATGGAAGAGTATGAGAAGCTCGACCCTCAAGTGCGCGACTGGGAACCTAAAATGGCGCTTGTTGGTGGGTCGACGGGGCTTGAATTTTATGACAGGCTATCGAAAGAGTTGCCAGGAGTACTAAAAAGTAAGGGCTTGGCTTGGTTTGAGATGGGAACTGGTCAAGGTGATAAAATTAAAAATATGTTTAACGGTTCTCCTTGGGGAAAAGGGGAAGTTGAACAGGATTGGGCAGGGCATGACCGATTCTTTTTCCTTGCGAGAGAATGATTTTTTGAGTATGCTATTTGTTCAGTTTGAGAAAGATAAGGGTTAGTGTAGATGTTTGGTGCCTTATCAGAATCGTTTGAGGGAATTTTCTCTCGTTTGCGTGGGACGCGAAAGCTTTCGGAAGATAATGTTTCTGAGGCGGTTCGCGAGGTGCGTATGGCGCTTTTGGAGGCGGATGTCCACTATAGCGTAGCTAAGGGCTTTGTTAAGCGCGTAAAAGAGAAAGCTCTTGGCGATGAGGTACTAAAATCAGTGAAACCAGGTGAGCAGTTTGTGAAACTTGTTCACGACGAGCTGGTATCATTGATGGGAGGGGGCGAGTCGGACCTTCAGCTTAGCGGAAAACCTGCTGTGATCATGATGTGTGGTTTACAGGGGTCTGGAAAAACAACACATAGCGCGAAGCTTGCTCGTTACCTGAAAAAAGAAGGCAAAGCACAAAACCCGCTTTTGGCTGCATGCGACCTGCAAAGGCCAGCGGCAATAGAGCAACTGAAGACGCTTGGTGGCCAAATTGAGGTCCCAGTATTTACGCTCCCTGGGGAGCAAGATCCCGTTAAGGTGACCCGAGAGGCTCTTGCGGAAGCAAAAAGAAATGGAAATGATCTCCTTATTCTCGATACGGCTGGCCGTCTAGCGATTGATGAGGAGCTCATGCAGCAGCTGGAGAAGATTCAGCAGATTGCACAGCCGAGTGAGATTCTTTTTGTGGCCAATGCCACAACGGGTCAGGATGCGGTAAACAGTGCAAAAGCGTTTGATGAGCGAGTGTCAATTACTGGGTCGATTTTGACGATGCTCGATGGCAACACGCGCGGTGGAGCGGCGATCTCGATTCGGGAAGTGACTGGCAAGCCGTTAAAGTTTGAAGGGGTTGGAGAGAAGGTAGAAGACCTTCAGCTGTTTAACCCGAGTTCGATGGCAGATCGCATTCTTGGAATGGGAGACACCATCAACTTAGTTAAAAAAGCTCAGGAGCACTTCAAAGAGGAAGATGCGAAAAAGCTTGAGGAGAAGTTGAGAAAAGCATCATTTACTTATGATGATTATCTCACACAGATGCAGACCATGAAGAAGATGGGCCCTCTTAAGGGATTACTGCAGATGATTCCCGGCATGAATAAGCTTCCAGACATGGAAGCTCCTGAGAAAGAGATGAAAAAAGTAGAGGCGATCATCTTGTCGATGACGCCACTAGAAAGGAAAGAAGAAGTGGACCTCGTACCAAGTAGACGTCGAAGAATCGCAGGAGGATCGGGCACCGACCTGCAAGATGTTAATAAGTTGGTGAAGTCTTTTAAACAAATGAAGCAATTCATGAAAAAAATGCCCAATATGAAGCAAATGGAAAAAATGATGGGAGGTGCCCAATGGCGCTAACAATTCGCTTACGGAAACAGGGACGATCAAAGCGTCCTTTTTACCGTCTAGTAGTAACAGAAGCACAAGTAAAGCGTGACGGACGTTATGTTGAATCTATCGGGTGGTACAACCCAATGGAAAAAGGTGAAGAGAAGGTTTGCAAGATTGATGCAGAACGTGCAGAGCATTGGCTCAACAACGGTGCTGTAATCTCTGAAAGTGCAGAGAGTTTGTTTAACCGTATCATTCCTGAGGTAATGAAGCGTCGCGCAGAGCGCCTTCAGGCTCGCCAAAATAAGCTACGTCTTGCTCGCAGAGCTCGTAAAGCAAAAGCTGCTGCTTAAGGAGCAGCTATGCTGGAAATTGCGATCCTCTCCCTTTTTCCTGAATATTTTCGGGGACCACTCGAGACGAGTATCCTGAAAAGAGCGCAGGAAAAAGGGGCGGTCGCAATCCAGCAAGTAGACATCCGTGATTTCACGGATGATAAGCATCGCCGAGTCGATGACCGTCCTTATGGAGGCGGGCCGGGTATGGTCATGATGCCAGAGCCGGTAACAAAAGCGGTGCAAAGTGCGCGACGGGTTAGATCTAAAGTGATCTACATGAGTCCTCAGGGGCGCCCGTTGACAGCAGAGAAGGCTCGCTCTCTTGCCCAAGAAGAACACTTAGTGCTTCTTTCTGGACATTATGAGGGGATTGATCAAAGAGTGATTGATCGCGAGGTGGATGAGGAAATCAGCATAGGCGACTACGTTCTCACAAACGGATGTCTCCCAGCTTTGGTGCTTATCGACGCGGTAGCGCGCTTTCTACCAGGTGTCCTTGGCCATGAGGCGGCGGCAGAAGAAGATTCCTTCGAAAGTGGAATCCTTGACTGTCCTCACTATACACGGCCGGTCTCTTTTATGGGGCAAGAGGTGCCAAAGGTTCTTCAAGAGGGGAACCATCAGAAGATTGCTCAGTGGCGCTATGCTGCGGCACTGGCGAAAACGGAGCAGACGCGACCCGATCTTTATCGCCGCCATCTTCTCTCAGGGGAAAGGTGTAGCGGGCAGCAGAAAGAAAGCGCGCTGAGTCGTTGCGGATTGGCCACCATTCGGCTTACGGTGGCCTCTCTTAAAGAGAGTCTCTCTTTTTACAAGAGAGTTCTTGGGTTACGGGTAGGTCGAAAAGAGGAGCGCTATGCGCTTTTGAGCCTCGGTAGTATCAACCTGGTGTTGATGGAGGGAAAGTTAAGAAGGTCCGACGGACCGCATCCTGTGCTTGAGGTGGAAGTAGAAAATTCCACTGAATTTGACCGGATTGCGCATCGGGCTACACGAGCGGAAGTGATCCATTATGGATTGCGCGAGGAGCAGTTGCAGCTTCTGGATACGTTGACGATAGAATTGCGCGATCCAGATGGCTATCACTGGTGCCTCAAGTGCAGACAAAGTTAGAAAAATAAGTAAGGAGTAGATCCTATGAACAAGAATACAGTAGTCAAGATGATTGACGAGAGCTTCCTAAAAAGCGAGCTACCAGAGTTTCACGTTGGCGATACGATTTCCGTCCACACACGGATTGTTGAAGGAAACAAAGAGCGTATCCAGGTTTTCACAGGAACTGTGATTGGTCGTTCGGGCTCAGGTCTTTCAGAAACCTTTACGATGCATCGCGTCGCCTACGGCGAAGGAATGGAGCGTGTTTTCGTTTTACATTCCCCACGTATTGCGAAGATCGAAGTGCTTCAAGAGGGTGATGTTCGCCGTGCGAAGCTAAACTACATTCGTGGCATGACAGGTAAGAAAGCGAAAGTGAAGCGTAGAGTTGTTTCTCGCGCAGCGACCCTCAAAAGAAAAGAGGCAGCTAGAGAACTTAACGCTACAGAAGAAGCTCCAGCTCCAGCACCAGAGGCCGTGGAAGTTGCAGTGGAAGCACCTGAGGCAACTAGCAAAGAAGAGAGCAAAGAGTAAGAGCTTCTCTCTTGCTTTGTAAAAGACTTTTAAAAAGAGATGCAGTAGAATCTGCATCTCTTTTTTTTTGTGATAGAATGGAGAGTTAGAAAATGGCAGATTGGGAGTTTGAGAAGCAAAAATGGAGAGAGGGATACACCCGTGTTGTTGGCATCGACGAGGCGGGCCGAGGTCCTCTTGCAGGGCCTGTTGTTACCGGAGCCTGCTTGCTTCCAAAAGATTTTGATGTTCCAGGAGTAAACGATAGTAAGAAGTTAACTGAAAAACAGCGAGAGCGAATTTATTCACTACTGACGACTCACTCGGAGGTGGAGTGGGCAATAGGAATAGCGGATGCACGCTTAATTGATGAGATCAATATCCTTCAAGCCACAATATATGCTATGCGAGAAGCTGCAGAGAAGCTTTCTCCAGATTTCTTACTTGTAGATGGCCTCTCTCTTGGAGATCGCTCGGAGAAAATCATTAAAGGGGATCAGCGTTCTCTTTCAATCGCAGCAGCATCCATTATCGCAAAAGTAACACGTGATGAGATGATGCGAAAAGCGCATCTTCGTTGGCCAGAGTATGGTTTTGCAAAGCATAAAGGGTATGGCACAAAGTTACACCTAGAGGCTCTGCGAGAGCATGGGCCTTGTGAGATCCATCGAATGACTTTTGCTCCTGTAGCTTTAGCAAAAAAAATTAAAGTTGGAGAAAATTAATAATGGCATTGCCAGTGTTGCGCGGTATGGTAGCTACTTTACCAGAGATGGTAGGAGTGCGAACGATATTTAGAGGCATGGAAGGGCATTCTGCTCGGGACCTTAAAAAAATTGAGGCGTTTACAGAGAAGCTTTTTTCAGAAATGGACCGGAAAAAATTAACTCCTGTTTCCTTAGGAGGCCTCGCTTGTGGATGTGAAAGCTCAGATTCAAGCGGAAATTGTCCTGTTGTTGTAGGAGTCGATGTGAATCATGTACGCAAACGGCGCGAAGAGATAATGGAAGTTTATGGTTATGAGAGGCGCGCTCCTTTTGGAGAGCGCACTTCGCTTGAGCAAATAACAGAAGAGCTTGGAAGCAATCCTTCTTTGGCTGCGCAGGTAACAGCGGCAGTTCATACTGCCGGACTTGTAGACCTAGTTGTTCCTCCGTTTAGCGGTGAGGTTCAGAGAAGACCGTGGCTGATTTTTATTCCTCGTCGCGAGTTTAGGAGCTAGGCTGTAGGGCGTTTGTTTTGCGGACAAGGCGCAAAACAGACTCTTCTTGGGTAAATTGGCAAACTTTATCGAGAGGAATCCAACGCAGCTCTTTGCTTTCGTGATTTTGAACGATTTTTTCGTTTCGATCAGCTTCAAAAAGAAAACGAACATCGTAATGATAATGCTCTGGAATTCCTTTGTATTCTGGGATTTTATGGATATCGATGTCAAAGATTTCTGGGGAAATAAGTTGAATATTACTTAAACCAGATTCTTCTTCCGCTTCTTTTGAGGCGACATGAAGAATATCTGGGTCACCATCAGCATGTCCTCCAAATTGCACCCAGATATCGAGTTTTGCGTGATGCATCATCAATGCTTCTTTACGCTCTTGATCGATAACCCAAGCAGAGCCTGTTAGGTGCCCAGCAAGGTTAGAGCGTTCAAAGCAGCTGCTATTTTCCTTAATAAATGAAATGAGCTCTTTAGAAACTTCGAGCTGCTCGGGTTCTCTCTTTAGGTAATTCTCGATTGATTTGAGAAGAGGTTGGCGATGCATAAGAGGTCTCCATGATTTGAGATAAAGGAATCGTTTTTGGCTTTCCTGCTAATAGTTCGTGCCCAATAAGGCGCTCATTCATTGCGATACACCTTACATTACCACTTGCCTCTGTTGCTTCAATGAGTAGCCCATCTCCGGCGTAGAGCATGACATGGTCAATACGTTCTGGATTTTTTTTACTGCGAAAAAAGAGAAGGTCGCCGGATTCTAGGTGATCGACAGGGTCACTTGCAAGGAATTGGTCATGAGCATTTCTTGGAACCACCATACCGCAGGCGCGATAGACGAAGCTTACAAGTCCAGAGCAATCAACGCTTGTATGGCGGCCTGGGCAATAGGAGGTTCTGCCACCCCAAAGATAAGGCGTTCCAAGAAATTGCTTGGCTGTTTCGATAAGTGTTTTTTTGCTTTTTGAGCAGGGCGTCTCTCTCTTATTTTTTCTCGGTTTCACGGCATCAGCTCTAACCCACCCAGGGTAGCCTTGCCACCTCTCACCTGAAAAGTAGGGCTGCTCTGGACACTCAACTCGTATCCAACTTCCTTTTTGTTCAATAAACAAGAGCTGTTCTCCTAAAAGAACTTGGCTCTCTTGCAGGCGATCTTTGCTTCCAACTGAGCTTGGAAGAGATGGTTCGCTGCGTAAATCCGCAAATGGAATGGTAACTTCAAGAAGAGATAACATAGCAGTGATTCTATTGGATTTCGACTAAATGGGCTACAGTGTACTTAATTTTTTAGGTTTGACTTTTGTCTTTTTCGCTGCTAAACTTATGCCGCTGGAAATTAACCCTAGTGATGCGTCCATGTTGAAAAGTATGACGGCCTACGGGAGGAAGCAGGTGACTTCTTCTGTGGGACGGGTTGTTGTTGAAATTCAGTCGGTTAATCGAAAGTTCCTCGACCTCTCCGTCAATCTTCCACGCGAGCTCTCCTGCTTTGATCCAGAAGTTCGAAAGTGGACAGGGCAGCAAATCCAACGCGGTAAAGTTACAGTTTCTCTTAAGTTTTTTCCTCTAGATGATGGGCCGGTACGTATTGAGGCAAACCTTCCTCTTGCCCGTAGCATTGCTGCTGCTTGGGAGACTCTTTGTGGCTCAGGTATAGCAAGTGGTCCGCTTACCTCAGAAGCTCTTCTTCGTCAAGATGGAGTGTTGACAACGACAGTAGAAATAGAAGACGCTTCTGCCTATCGAGAGCTTCTGCGAGAAGCATTTGATGGAGCAATGGCTGATTATCAAGAGATGCAAAAGAATGAAGGCCGTGAGCTTGAGGCGGATATTTTAGCTCGTGGCAAGCTCATTGGTGAGATGATTGAGAAAATAGCTCCTTACACAGCAGGAGCATGTGATCGTTTTCGAGATAAACTCTTAGAGCGTATTGGCGACTTGGTAGAGGGGGCCGACGCTGACGATCGCATTCTTCGTGAGGTAGCTCTTTATGCGGAGAAGCTCGATATAGAAGAAGAGTTAACACGCGCTCGAAGCCATCTACAGCAATTAGAAAAACTTCTTAAGAAAGAGAAACCAGTGGGAAAGACCCTTGACTTTCTTCTTCAAGAGCTGTTTCGAGAGACCAATACGATCGCTTCAAAGTCATCACATGTCGAAATTTCTGAACTTGTTGTGACAATGAAAGCGGAGCTCGAGCGAATTCGGGAGCAGGTGCAGAATGTCGAATAAGATGGCAGATCGGCTTCTGGGAGGAAAAGAGCGCGGAACAGCCCTTGTTGTGAGTGGGCCCGCTGGAACAGGAAAGACAACTCTTGTTTCTAAGCTTGTAGAAGAGTTTCCCAACGTAGTAGAGAGCATTTCTTGGACCACTCGGAAAGCTCGTCCAGGCGAAAAAGATGGAGAGCATTACCACTTTGTGACACAAGAGGAGTTCGATGCACAGGTTGCAAAAGAGGACTTTCTAGAACACGTTCAGCTTTTCGACTGCGCCTACGGCACCAGTAAAAGCCATATTGAAGAGGAGCTCGATAAAGGAAACCATGTTGTCATGGTAATCGATGTGCAAGGAGCTTTGCAGGTGCGAGAGCGTTTTCCTGCAAAACTTATTTTTATCAAGCCTCCATCTCCAGAAGCGTTGAAAAAGCGTCTTCAGCTGCGTCGCACAGAGAGTCCAGAAGCTCTTGAAAAGCGTCTCAATCGAGCAATTGAGGAGCTAAAGTGGTCTGATGAATATGACTACCAGATCGTAAATGATGATTTGGAAAAAGCATACGAGGTGTTTCGCAGTATCATTATTGCTGAGGTACACCATACAGAAGAATTAGAAGAATAATCCCAAGTAGGAAGAGAAGATCAATGGAAAACAAAGAGACTCTAACAAACGAGAAACTTAAAACTCGTTTTACCAGTATGTTTGATCTCGTGAATTACGCGATTGACGTTGCTGAAAACATGATTTTAACAGGGCGTGAGCCAAATACTTTCACAGGCGTACAAAATCGAGCAGTGCAGGTTTTGGACGAGATCGAGAAGCATAAAGAAAGCTTTGAAGAAGTGAAGCAAGAAGTTCCTATGGAGCCAGAGCTTCGTGAACCTCGCAGGGAGCCAACACGTGAGTCTATCGTAGAGAAAGCTCAAGGAGTTCTTGGAGAAGAAGCAGCTTCATCTAAATCGGCTGCCGAGTAATTTTAAGCAGGAGGAATTCCGGTGGAACAATCCTTCTGGAGCGACCTTGAACAGTTTGGAAACGCCTATGGCGTTTTATTTATTATCCTGATGCTTCTTTTTTCTGGGGGCATCGGGTTTTTCTTTTGGGCTGGGTGGTGGAAGACCAACAGAGAAGGTGGGGTGAGCCCCATTACAGGAGGTGAGCTTGCCACAGGAGACCTTCTTACTTTTGACTCAGTGCAAAAAGTACGCCGTTTTCTTCTTGATCAGCCGCAACCAGAAAATGCGCCTTTTGAGACAACACAAGCTGTTGTTTGCCGCGATAGTGGCTGCCTTTTTCCACGTGGGCGTGATGCGTTTGGTGTGATCCGTGTTAGAGCAAGCTATCTGAGCAAATATCACCCAGGGAACTGGGTGCCATGGGATGAGCTGACCTCTACAGAGAAAGAGCGTCTTCTTCGCTACCATCCCTCACTCCATGGCTACGATAAAAAAATGCTTTGGGCGGACCCTTTTAAGGCGGCTCTTATTGGCTGGCAGTCTGTCCCTGGAACAGAGCTTCGAGTGCTTATTGTTCGCATTGGTTTAAAATCCTAAGGCTCGTATACTAGTTGCATGGAACAAAAAATCTTAATTACTTCGGCTCTTCTTTATGCAAATGGGCCTCTTCATTTTGGACACGTAGCAGGTGCTTACTTGCCAGCTGATGTCTATGCACGCTTTGAGCGACTTCGTGGCAATGATGTACTTTATCTTAGTGGCTCTGATGAGTATGGGGTTGCAATCACACTAAGTGCAGAAGTTGCAGGCAGAACGCCTCAAGAACATGTAGATCTTTTTCATGGAGTCAACAAAGAGCTCTTTGAAAAGCTAGACTTCGCTTTTGATCACTACTCACGAACTACTTGCTCACAGC
>SPJL01033105.1_pt1 | contig 10916 bp, 11 predicted proteins | sample 3741751 | NCBI WGS metagenome assembly SPJL01 (sample SAMN10925998, study PRJNA522277) | cold seep metagenome | isolation source: Elba SIP-enriched marine methane seep metagenome, extraction at timepoint T3 | place: Italy: coast of Elba, Mediterranean Sea
CTGCCGCCTTTGCCTTAGTCCTACTCCTGCTCTTTTCCCACTTCAAAGACCGGATTGTCTGGATTTGTCTCATCATTTTTGCCCTGATGTCTCCACTAGGAGCAGCAACCATCCATTTGCTTGCTGCCGGTGACCAATTGTCGCCACAAGTCATGCGAATCTTACTCGCCATTGTGGTGGGTTCCTTCCTCCATATTGCTACTACCATCCTTTTTGAGGTCGATAGTTCCAACCATCATCGCATCCCATGGAAACGCATGGTGGCTATTATCGTGGGGATTGGTGGGGCGCTGCTCACTATATTGTGATTTTTTTCTCCTCCGTACAACCACTTGACACTTTGCCCTACTCTTTAAGGCGAACTTTGGTAAAAACTCCCGGATGTCTTACATTGTAGGCCAAATGATGGAATCAGAACTCATCGACTCCTGTATCGCCAATGATCGCTTGGCACAGAAAGAATTGTACGATCGCTACAAGAAAGCGATGTACACCGTTGCTTATCGTATCACCGGCGATTATGACCTGGCCAATGATGTACTCCAGGATGCCTTTATCAATATTTTTCGCGCACTGCCTAAGTTTCGCAGGGAATCTACCCTAGGAGCTTGGATTAAGACGATTGTCGTCCGCGCCGCCTTGAAAAAAATCAAAAAACAACCCAAAGAGGAACGTTTGGAGGATTATCACACCGGTCATCTTATCGACTGGGGGGATCACCTACAAGCAGAATACCTCGAAAAAGCTATCCTTTCCTTGCCGGAGGGATATCGGGCCGTTTTTGTTTTGATAGAGGTGGAGGGATATTCCCACAAAGAAGTAGCTGATATGCTCGGTATTTCCACGGGAACTTCCAAATCGCAGTTGTTTTATGCCAAACGGCGTCTGCGCGAAATGTTGACGCGCCATTAATCCTTTAGATTATTAGACCATTTTAAAATTGCGTTGTGCAGGAAAAAAATAGAAATACCTTATTGCGTGCGCTGCGAGAGTTGCCCGATCATGAACCTCCCGACCAGTTGTGGTCTGAGATGAGTGATCGCTTGGATCGCGAGCAAGCAGAGGCGCCCCTGCGTAAGGCGATCAGTGAGTTGCCCGATCATTATCCTCCAGCAGAATTGTGGGAAAACTTAAGTGATCACCTCGAACAGAGTCAAGCGGAATCGGCCTTACATCAGGCTATTGCGGAATTGCCGACTTATGAGCCTCCAAGCTTAGTTTGGGAGGGCATTGAAGCGGAATTGACTCCAACCGAGGAAAAGGTTGTTCCCCAGCGGAAAATTATTCCGATGTGGCGCCGCCCAGCGATTGCAGCTGGTTTTACGGCTTTGGTATGCGCGATGGCTTGGTGGTTACTTTCTGCTCCTGGTGGAGAAACGGTAAATATTAGCTACGCCACCATGGAGGTCATGAATACCGATACAGATGAAGAACAACGTCGCGATGAAGAGGCTTTTCAGATAGTTTTGGGGGAAAGAGCGGTCCAAGTCGCTTTGCAAATGGACCCGGAGATGCAAATCCTTAAAGAGGAACTGGTGGAGCTTGATGCGGCACGCGAACAATTGTTGGTTGCAATGTCTTATTATGGTAGAGATGCCGAGATGGAGCAGCAGATGACTAAGATCGAACACGAACGAAGCAATGTACTTAAAGAGATAATTACGAAGATTTAATATCATTTCATCGACTGATATCAACTACAAAATCAAAATCGAATGCATGGTAGTGAACTATCAATCAATTTTTCAGCAATACGCAATCGCCTTTTTCCTCTGCTGTGGGGTGGGCCTATCTGCCCAAGAAACCTTACAGGTGGTCACCAAGAGTATTGAGAAAAGCATGCCCTTTGGTTTAGGGACGGAAGTCTCGATCGAAGGAGAGAAGGCGGACGTATACCTCTCTAGCTGGGATCGCAATCAGATTGCGGTCTATCTAGACCTATCAGCTGCCCACCAAGACCGCAAGGTCGCGGAGAAGGATTTGCGGCGGATAGATTATACAATGGAACAGGAAGGGACTAAAATCGTGGTCAAAAATTTTATTGCCAAAAACGAAGGCGAAAATCGGCCAGAGTCAGTGCTAAAAGCAAAATATACCATCATCCTGCCCGCCAATTGCCCCGTCAACCTTTCCAATTTCTTTGGCTCGGCTGATGTGCGGGACCTGAAAAACGCTGTTGTGATCAATAGCGAGTTTTGTAAACTGGATTTACTTAACCTCCACGGTCAAATCTCAATCTCCACTCGCTTTGGCGATATTAGCGGTCGACAGATTTCGGGGAATGTGCAGATTTTTTCCAATCGCTCCAATATTAGCCTCAGTGAGGTACAGGGAGTGTTTAAAATTAAGTCGCGCTACGGAAAGATTGAGGTAGATGCCCAGCCCGAATTACTCGACCTCGAAATCGATGCGGTCAAAACCGACATCGTTTTTGAAAATGCTCCGGTGGGCTATTACAGCTTTTTGCTGACCACCCAAAACGGAGAAATTATTACCCCTAAAGAAATGAATTTTTTGGTCAAACAATTGAACTCTGATAGCCAACAGGCCCTACATAACCCTGGTACCCAGCAGTCGAATGTAAAAATCCAGACGACCTTTGGTAATATCGTGATCGGGCCCCCACAAACAAACTAAGTTTCATACACCCAACGAGTATAGTTTTTTCATTTTCATCCGATCCGGAGCTGTCTGAACCTCAGCTCCGGATTTTTTATTGGTTAGATTCAGCTAGGAGGACGAACTTGACTCAAAGGGGAACAATGGCTTAGGAATGAATGGCCAAGGTACGCTATACAAAAAAAGGCGACACCTTCTGGTGCCGCCCCGTTCGAATGGGATTAAGTATGTTTGTTGTGTTGTAAATAGTGTGTATGAGGGGTGTTCTCATTTTGTGACTCCCATTTCAAGTACTTTTCCCGACACCACTAAAGGGCGTAGGCCATTGATCAATGGATATTCTTTACCTTGGTCGTCGACATAGAAAACCTGAATTTCGTAGTTCTTTCCTTTCTTCTGTAAATTGTTGAAGTGAGCGATTTCTACCAAATTGCCGTCAAAGCGGAAGGGAACGCCTTTGCTATCGATGGTGGAATTGGGGAAATTGGGATTACTTTCGATATAAGAAAGGATTTCGTGGGTATCGCTATTAATGATCTTCACCAAGAAGCGCTCATCCAATAAGGCTTGTTTGTCTGCATTATTAAGGTGGAAGTTGACAATGGTGTATTTCCAACCTTTGCCATTGCGAATCCGATTGACGGGTTTGCTGTAGCGTTTCTTACGAGTAATGACATTCACAAATTCTACCGCCGTTTCATTGACGATATTATTGATCCGACGCATCCGCGCCTCACTCACTTGGCGATCCAGCAATTCTGCCTCGGTAATCTGCTGCTGCTTTACCATCTGATCCTTTTGGACATTGAGTGATTCCACTTGCTGACGAATTTGAGCTTTTTCCAATTCTAACTGGTCAATTTTAACCTTGTCTAAGGCCCCAGCTTTGTGGATTTCTGCAATTTCGTCCCGCAACTGATTATACTGCTGCTCCATTTTCTTCAACTTCTTATCAAAGCTTCGCAATTGTCGTTTCTGACGGCTGACCTTGCCCTGCAAGCTCTTAACCTGACTTTTCAATTCGGCAACCTGATTGCGCAACTGCGCGACCTGGTTTTCTAGTTCGTGGTTTTCTTCCAGAAGGACCTTGTTTTCAGCGACCGTAGCTTCAAGACTTTCTTCCAGAAAATCAATTTCTTCGCCCTGGGTTACGATCGTTTTACTCTGCCCTTCAATCTTTTGCTGTTGTTTAAAACCAACTGCGGTAAAACCAACCAGTAGAGCAGTTCCTAAGATTCCTACGATTAACTTGGTCATGTTTGAAATTTTAGTGTTAAAAAATTAGTGTTCTCATTAAGGTTGAGCCATAAACTCGATGCTATAATTCAAGCCCTGATGGTTGCGACCAACGGAGATGGTAAAGCGTTCGGGCATGGCCTGGCCATCAATACTCTGGGGAAATTGAGGGATGGCGGCAAATGAATAGGTCGTCTGACCTTTATATTTTGCAATTTCGTCTAATTCGATATCGGCAAACTGGTCGGTCAACTCTTCGTCGCTAAAGAGGGCGTTGAGCGCATCACGCATCGGATTACCCGTCGATTGGTGGATGGGTACGGCGCGAAACTTGGCATTATAGTAGTCGATCGACCGAAAGGTGAGTTTCGGCTGTAGTGCTTCCAAGGCCATTTGTGCCAATGGCGCTGGATTGGATGGTAAATTATACTGGCATCCCGATAGCATTAAAAAAAAGCCTACCAGGAGCATATTCGTTAGTCGAAGTGCTCTCATAAGTAATGAGTTGTAGTGTGTTCTTATATATGACTTATTCAAATATTATTCCGAAAACTAATATGAATACGTATTAGTTAAATTTTTAACATTTAAGTTTAAAGAGCAAAGAAGGAGTGGGAGAGTTAACGGTTTGTTTCTGGCTGGCAAACGGTACTAAAAAAGCAGAAAGAGGTCGTTAGATATATTTTGGGGTTTTGGGGAAAAACTTATCTTTGGCCTAATAAATTTCCTAGCCATTGAAACAGAATACTCGGCATATCATGATGGTTCGCCCTGCCAACTTCGGTTATAACGAAGAGACGGCGAAAAACAACGCATTTCAGCAGCAAGACAACTCACAAAGTCCCGCAGAAATCCAAAAACAAGCCCTTAAAGAGTTTGATGGATTGGTCAATAAACTGACCGACCATGGTGTAATCGTTACGGTTTTAGAGGATAATGAAGACCCGGTCAAGCCCGATGCCATTTTCCCAAACAACTGGATTACTACGCATTCCAACGGAATTGTGATTACATATCCGATGTATGCTCCTAATCGCCGCTTAGAACGTCGCCCCCAATTGGTCGATCAGTTGCTAGAGCGCTTTGAAGCACAGGCAACCTTCGATTTTTCTCATTATGAAGATGAAGAACGCTTTTTGGAAGGTACGGGATCTATGATCTTTGACCGAACCAACCAAGTCGTGTACGCCTGCTATAGCCCACGTACAGATAGCGGTATCCTCGATCAATTTTGTAAACTAACCAAGGCCCGCAAATTCTTGTTCCATGCGGTGGATGATCGGGGGCAGGACATCTATCATACCAATGTGATGATGGCGATGGGAGAAACCTATGTCGTCATTTGTCTAGAGAGCATTCAAGATTCTCGGGAACGAGCCTTATTGCTACACCAATTTGAGCGCAATCAAAAAGAGGTGATTGATATTAGTTTTGAACAAGTACAAGCTTTTGCGGGGAATATGCTGGAAGTGGCTAGTACCTCGGGAGAAACCTATTTGGTGATGTCAGAGTCGGCCTATCGTTCGCTCGAACCTCGACAAGTACGTCAAATTGAGAACCATACTCATATCTTATATAGTCCAATTCCTACGATAGAGAAATACGGAGGAGGGAGCGTTCGCTGTATGATGGCTGAAATTTTTCTGGAGCCGAGAAGGTAGTTTGGATTCTGATTGCTATTGTTTAGCCTTGCGATAAGGACAATGCCGGCAACCACTGCCGCAGCAATAGCCGCGTTTGAGGTGATGCTCGGCGGTAAAAACCATATAAGGTCCTTCCCAATAATAATCACGCCCTTCCACCATGGATGGTTCTTCTTCTTCCTCCCGCGATTTTTTCATGGATTGGTTTAACTAGCTAAAGGCCAAACGAGGAAAGCGATATTGCAGAAGTGCAAAACTGCCAAATAATACTCCGGTAAAGAGTAAATCACCCGCGAGCGTATTCCAAAAGATAGGGATTCCAGCAGCGTAGCAGGCCATTAATCCAGAGAAGGTCATGGGATAGCCAACCATTCCTCCCATCCAGGTACCGAAATTGGTGATGAGGAAGAAAAGACTAGAAGCCAAAAGACTAGCAACGACTACTCGGCCTGCACTTACTTTTTGTAAGATTCCCATGCCTAGCAGCACAATAGCTCCAAAACCTAGATAAACCCAAGGATTACTCAACCACTGGAAACTATCGTAATATTGAGCATAAACGATATTGTCGAGCAAAACATTCGTTAGCCACAAAGCAGCAAAAGGAATGATAAAGGCCCAGTATTTTTTCGTAAAATAAGCCGCACCAAATAAACCCATCGCCCCAATTGGCGATACATTGGGAATGCCTAGCATTAAAAAACGACTTGCCGCAGCTAGAATTACTATGCCAGCTATTATTCCAAAACGAAGGTTGATATTATTTTTCTCGGTCATTGCTATTTTTGGTTTGTCTTTGTACACAAAACTAAAGCAAATAATGGAAAAAACCCAGAGAATGTTAATGGATAATTATTCCCTGAGCAAATGAAGAATAGCTACACGATCCAACAAGCGCGTTCAGAGGATTTGATCAAAGTGGCCCAGCTACTGCAAGCCTGTAACCTGGCCATGCGGTCAGCGGGAGTGGAACAGTGGGATGCAGACTACCCCAATTTGGAGCAAGTGGAAAAGGATTGGCAGGCGCAAAGCCTTTGGGTACTTAGGGATCAGGGGCAATTGCTAGCTACCATTACTGTGGATGACAAACAGGCGGATCAATACCAAGATATTGATTGGCAGTGGAATTACGAACGCGTATTGGTCATTCACCGACTGGCGGTACATCCTAGTGCTCAAGGCCGCGGAATTGGCCGTATCCTGGCAGAATGGGCCGAAGGATATGGTCGACAAGAGGGTTATCAGGTCATTCGGCTGGATGCCTACAGCGGCAATCCCCACTCTTATCGACTCTACGAAAGATTGGCCTACCACCGCGCGATCGGTGAATGTTGGTTTAATAATAAAAAGCTTCCTTTTTGGTGTTGGGAAAAGCTTATTGTTTGATCCAAGAGAGGCTTTGTGTCTCCTGATCACTGGTGATTTTCACCCAATAACTTCCACTTGGCAAATGACGATAATCGAAAACTTTGCCTTTAAGTGCACTAATATCTGGAAACTCTAGGCGATCCAGGAGGCGTCCATCAGCAGCTTGAACTTCTACGCGGATACTTTCTCCAAATTCACCTCCTTTAATCTGCCAACTGCCATTGGAAGGGTTGGGGAAAAGCTCAAAAGTAGCAGCTTCTGCCACCGATGTGGTCGAAGTGGCTAGGGAAGTATTGCTATAAGTAATCACATGACCCCGGATTTGGTAGGCGGGATTGAACCCATCATTGCAATTATCACAGGTTACGCCAGATACGCAATCGGGGTTGTTTCGATGGCAAAGATCCATGTAATTATCCTGGAAAATATAGGCCAGCTCAATCGATTCTTGATCGAGATAGGGATCGAGTTCGTATTCATAATCGGGAGCGATGATCCCAGGGCACCATCCAGCACGATTGCTTTCCCAGTTTCCTAATTGGCCATTACAAGCATCGGGATTGGGGGTACAATCGACCCATAAATCTTGGGAAAAGGTCTGGACGCCATCTACATGAATATGGTGCATTGCCCGAAAGAACTCTGCTGAATTAAGCGAATTATTAGCACCCCAGCCGTGGCCCGTAGTGGTCAAGAGCAATTTAGCTTTTTCTGCCTCTTCAGGAATTTCATAGCTAAGGGTATCGAGTGGCTGAGGGAAAAAAGGATCGCCAAAGGGAAAATAGCCCTGCCAAAGTGGCTCTACCTTGGAATAAAGGTATTGTGGAATACCTCTTTCGTAAGTCAGCTCTAGGTTGACATCCCAACCACCAGTACCCCAAGTACCAATAAAAACTCTGAGTTCTACCTCTCCCTGTAAAAGAGACGCATAATCGGTGAGGTCGAGATTGTGAAAACAACTGATACCATAAGGCGTGATATAACGCAAAATTTCGACCCATTCTCCATTGGGAGCCTTTACCTGAACATAAGCAAGTCGATCCCAATCATCACAACCGCCCGTTACATCGGGGCATTCTACCCAAAAACTAGCCGAAAGAATATCGTAGCTCCCTACGAATTGAGGCAATTCTACCTTAACGACCTTACTTTGCACATTGATGGCCCAATCAATCAGTACATCATCGAGTACATGAAAACTTTGGTTGTCATCGGCTTTGGTAACGGAAATGGTCTTCATGGTTTGAACCTCTTTGCCATTAGAAGCCTTGGCAATGATTCGAATATCGTGATCGCCATAATATTGAGGCAGCCACCAGTAAACATAAGCACCGTTCTCCAAGGCACCGGGAAAACGCTGGCCATTGATCTCAAAGTCGACACTTTCGATCTGGAGTGCATCGAGGTGCTCCAAATCAATATCGGCATAAAGAGGATAGCCCGTGAGGTCTTCCATTTCGAGCGGATGGGCATCGGTAAGACGAGTCGTTAGAGTTGGTTCGTAGGCCGCAGGATCAATCACCTGAAAGACTTGAAAGCTTTCGACGGGGTAGTAGTTGTCATCTCCATCTTGGTAAGCCCGGACCATAACGGTAGTTTCGGAACCTCCGAGTTTGATTTGGCCATTATCGATATTCGCATCACCGGCAAATACTTCGTAGTTTATGGGAAGGCCTGCGCTACTGGTAGCACCAGGGTCGAAGGCATCCTTAGTCGTTAATTGCTTTCCGATAGTGGGGAAATCGATGAATTGATTTTCTTTATTTTCTGCGCCACAAGGATTGTAGGCTACTTGCAATTCGCTGATAATTAAGCGATAGTTGACATTGTCGGTAGGAGCAGAAGAGAGCACCCGCAAGCGGAAATATTGGGCATCGACGGCACCGAAGTTAATATCTTTGGTGGTATAATCATCTTGGTTAAAATAGGCGATGCTACCATTGGCCTGGAGGGTCCAATCGGTTCCGTTGGCACTGAGGTAGAGTTCAAAGTCGAATGGGCGACCGATCGCTTGGTCGGGATGTGGACTTACTTTTATTTGGCTCACGGCATAGGATTGGCCGAGGTCAATTTCTATTTGGTGGGGAAAAGGGGCGGGGCCTCTGGTTCTCCACTGAGAGGACAGGTCACCATCGATGAGGTTGGTGGCGGGGAAGTGAAAATCTTCGCTATCTGTTTTTACTACACTAAGCTGACCCGGTGCCAGCGTTACCAGATCGCATTGGGCAAAACTAGCTGTACTAAAGCAGAAACATAAAAGGAGACAGCAGAGGAGCGTATAATTTCTTATCATGGTTCAAGTTTTGTCGTTGTCTTTTTTAAAAGGTGGCATAAGTTAAGACAAAAATTCCCCTAGCACTGACCAAACGGCTAATTTTTTGCATCTTCTAGCTGTAATTTTACCTGAAAGCCCTTTAAAAACCCGTTCTTATGATGCTTCGTATTTTGCTTTTTAGCCTAGTAATAGGCCTTTTGTCCTGCCAACAAAGTGAGAAAAGCGCTGCTGGCTATAGTCCTGATATGCCCGAAATGATGATGGCGGATGAGGCGGAACCCGAAGCCTCGACCACCCAGCCCTATGCCCAAAAAGCCTCTTCTAAAGAACGCAAGGTTATCCATACTGCCGACCTCAGTGGCGAAGTTGATGACTTAGAGAAAGGGACGATAGCCGCCAAAAAGTTGATCGAACAATACGGGGCCTATATCACCCAACAAAACTTTTCTAGCAACAGCTATCAAATCCAACAAAATCTAAGTATTCGGGTACCTCAAGAAAATTTTCAAACCCTGCTCGATGCCCTTTCTGCGCAAGCTCGCTACGTAGATTATCAGAATATCCGGGCGCAGGATGTGACGGAGGAATATTTTGACCTGCAAACCCGGCTTAAGACTAAAAAGACTGTACGGGATCGCTATATCGAAATCTTGCGAGACCAAGCCAAGACGGTGGAAGAAATCCTCTTGGCGGAGGAGCAAATTCGTGTGGTGCAGGAAGAAATCGAATCCAGAGAGGGACGCTTGCGGTTTTTACAAGATCAGGTATCGATGAGTACCATCAATTTTAACCTTTACGAGACAGTCTCTACCAAGGGCATTCAACAAGCCCATTTTGGCCGTCGTTTGCTCGATTCCTTGGATACTGGCTGGTCTACTTTCCTAGAGTTTTTATTAGCGATTGTTGGGATATGGCCTATTCTGCTGCTGCTCATTGGTGGAGTTTGGGGTTGGCGTCGGTATAGGGCCTAGAGAAATAGCATTTTTTCGGTGAATCAGTAGTATTTATTGGAATATTGATAGAAAGGGGACGAAATCTGACTTTTTTCCCTTTTGCACACGGAATATTCATATTTTTAGAGGTCTTATAATTGTCTTGTTGTAAATTTTTATGTTCCATTTCAATCGAATCACCGAAACATGAATAAAAACATCTACCAACTTTTTTTCTCTCTTTTCCTATTTTCTACTTTGAGTGGCAGCCTGTCTGCTCAAGTTACTTTTCGAAACGCTAATGAGGATTTACTCAATCCCGGTAATTACCGCAGCGGTATTGCTATTGGGGTAGCAGATATGAATGGGGATAGCTATGACGATTTCATTCACTTGAATAATGGCTCCGACCTCACGATTGAATTTCAGCAATCGGATGGAGGTACTTTTACGACTAAAAACATCGGTACGATTTCTAATCAGAACCAATGGACGATGTGTATTGGTGATATCGATAATAATGGATATAATGACATCCTCACTGGTGGAAGTTATGATGGATTAAGAGTCTCTATGGCTGAAAACCAAGGAGCTAGCTATAATACTTTCAATCTCCCCGGGCCTACACTCTTTGCCCAAGGTTCTAACCTAGCCGATATCAACAATGACGGTTGGCTAGATGCCTTTGTTTGTCACGATGATGCCGAAAGCAGAATCTGGGGAAATGACGGAGCTGGTAATCTGTTAGAAGCAGATGAATGGATCGATATGCGAACCACCCCCGCCTCTGATAACTCGGGAAACTACGGTAGCATCTGGACCGATTTTGATAACGATGGAGAC
>SPJL01020766.1_pt1 | contig 10915 bp, 8 predicted proteins | sample 3741751 | NCBI WGS metagenome assembly SPJL01 (sample SAMN10925998, study PRJNA522277) | cold seep metagenome | isolation source: Elba SIP-enriched marine methane seep metagenome, extraction at timepoint T3 | place: Italy: coast of Elba, Mediterranean Sea
CTCCTCAGCTCTTCTTACATGGACAACGACCGAACCTTCTTCAGTAAACTTTACAGCGTTACCAATCAAGTTAAACAGTACTTGTCGGAGCCTTAATGAATCGGTACTTATCGTTTGCGGGCAATCTTTATCAGCCTCGTAATGTAGATCAATGTTTTTCTTCGAAGCTTTATCACTCAATAGCGAGATTGTCTGTTTTACAGGACTTAACGAATGGCAGCATTCGTAGGTAAGTGTTAAACCATCAGCTTCAATTTTTGAAAGATCGAGAATGTCGTTTACGAGCTCAGTAAGGTGTCTACCATTTCGAACAATGGTGTGAGCAGCATCCTTTAATTCTTCGTCTTCGAGGCGGTCTTCTAAGATTTCGGCAAAACCCTTGATTGCCGTGATCGGTGTGCGAATTTCATGACTCATGCATGCGAGAAATTCACTCTTAGCTTTATTTGCTTTAACGGCTTTCTGTTGAGCTTCGATAATCACTTGGTTCTTATTAACCAAACGTTTACGTTCAATTTTCAGTGATGTCTCAGAATCCCGAAGGCGTTTACGTTCCGTTCGAAGTTTGTTCAACTGACGGAAACTGGTGGTGACATCTTCGACAACAAGTTGGGTGCTATTGCTTCCTTCTGAACAAGGCAAGAAAGTTGCTTTGTGAATTAATGGTTCTCCCGAACTTGTTTTCAAAGGGAGAATTGCTCGATTCAAAGATGGCGAAAAAACAATTGATTGGCCAAAACTGTTTACTGAATCGAGTCTTTTCTTTATTTGACTAACACGTGCTTCAGGTAGCAGCTCACCGAGATATTTGCCGATTGCCTCATCAGTACTAACGCTTGACCAGCGACTGAGAGTCGTGTTCCATACCTTGACGCAAAGATTGTCATCAAGGATTGCAATCCCCAGTGGAAGATTATCGTAGGCCGTTAAAGAGCTTTTGCGACGCACGATCTATCCCCCGACATCTTGGTATAATTTATCTAAGAGTGACGAGAACTCACCGGTGTTGAATACCAAGAGCAATGACCCACTAATCTCACTATCAGCCACATCAAATCGTGCATCGGCAACTAAATAGAAACATTCATCATCGGTCGCGGCATCAGTGAGTACAACTTCTACGGGCACTCCGTCGTGTACTTCAGGAACCGTATAGAGGAAGTCATCTTCAAAGAGGTTTGCGATGGATCCAAGCACTCCATTGAGAAAGATGTTTCCTACTTCTTCAAGGATACCTGCTAAATCACTTTCAAGTTCATCTTCTTCGATATCTGGATCGCTGAGGATTTTTGCAAGTTTCGTGCCGCTACTTTCAGGAAATGCGAGCATCGCCGTACCTGAGATGGCACCTTCGAAAGCCTGTGCCACGGAAGTGTCGAGTGCTTCTTCAGCACCCGAGATGTTTTCACTTAATTTTAATTCATCGCAGATGATGATTTTTGGTACGCGTAGCTCGATATGTTGCTCAATCATGTCATAAAGCGTTGAGGCAGCACGCCCAACGCCAATATTGATGACTTCTTCAAGCGCGTCAATTTGATCTTGATTCAGTTGCATTCGTCTTATCCTCCAACTTTAGAAGTGGAGAGTAGATCGTCTACGGCTGAAGTAATTGAATCCGCTTTTGCAGGTTTGTGTAATATCTTGTTTACACCGATATCACGACAGCGTTCTTGTGAGCTTTCTTGGATATCTGCGGTGGAGATGATAATAGGTAAGGTTGGGCTCTCCGCACGAAGTGCTTCGGCGAATTGAAAGCCATCCATCACCGGCATTAATAGATCTGAAATGACAAGATCGAACTTACCTTGTCGATATGCTTCAAGCCCTTCTTGTCCATTGATGGCCTGTACGACTTCGTGACTAGCATCAGTTAGTGCTTTACAAATGATTCGGCGTGTTAATCGGGAGTCATCGACAACAAGGATGTTAGGCATGATGTTCAGGCTTTTCTGTGAAGGGCTCGAGTGTTTGGGGAGTTCTAAGCTCATAAACCCTACGCCATCAATGGACTAGGGTGAGTACTTTGAGTTCCAGACTCGGCAATCCGAGAGTGCAATATCGGTACAATCGATATTGCCTGACTATGCCTTCGAGCAGGCATTTGAATTTAGAATTCTGGAAATGAACAGCAAGACGCGCTGTATTCTCAAGCCGAAGCTTGCTCTTCTAATTGGGGAGCGATTGGCTCGGGCTGAACTTCTTCATCTTTTTCACGATTGGCAAAGAGAGCAAAGAAGCAAGGAACAACCACAGTACGGACAAAGAAAGTATCGAGAAGTACGCCGAACGCGAGTGCAAACCCGAGCTCAATCATACTGCGTAGTGTTCCGGTCGCCATCGAGATGAACGTGCCCGCCATGATGATGCCACAGCTGGTGATGATGCCACCTGTCTGAACAATAGCTCGACGCAAACCGGCACGTAGTCCTAGTTGCCTTTGCTCTTCGAAGACTCGAGTCGCAAGATAGATGTTATAGTCTTGTCCAACCGCAATAAGAATTACGAAGAGGAAGATTGGTACCTTCCAGTCGAGGCCGTGGAAAGTATCTCCATAACACCACGCGAAGAACATATAGGTGCCACCAAGCGTTGCCCAGTAACTCAGAAGAACGGTGATGATCAAGTAGCTACTTGCTATGGGCCGACGTAGAATAAATATCAGTACCAGATAGACGGCACTGACGGTGAGGATCTGGATGCGTGTACGGTCACTGTTGGTAACCACTTCAAGATCGCGCATGCCGGGCGTAACACCAACAAGTTCAAACTGCGCTTCGTGCCAAGGATTCGCATCCCCATCCGGCTTGCCATCAAGGGTCTCTTGTTCAGCGTATTCGCGTAGGGCATTTAAAATGCCGGGCATTTCGTCACGTGCTTCGAGCGAGAATGGATCTTTATTTAAAATCAAACTGAGCTGTGTGACTTGGCCTTTATATTCGTCCGTCTGAGAGATGAACGTCTCAAGCGAAATTGGACTATGGGCTGCGGTGGTTGCTTCGAGTCCACCCAAGAATCGACGATTGGCTGGATCGCCACCCGTGGGCAAATAGGCGCTACGGACGTCGGCAACGGTTTCCATGTCATAGAGGAACTTGTGGAGATAGGCGATAAAGTATCGGCCAGCTCCTTCCGAAGCTCCCAGATCGATCGGGTTTCCTTCCTCATCGACGGTGTCTTTAGCAAGTCTTGCCACAACTTTCATCGGGGCGATGGTACCTTGCTCGTAGTAACGACGGACCGTGTCGGCGCCTTCGACAGAGACGCTGGTCGGATCGAGGTCGGCGACGAAGTCATGCGTCACTTTGACGAAGTTTGAAGCAATTAGAAACGGAGCAGCCAGCCAAGCAGAGATAAATAGAATGGTGACGGGTCGCTTCATCACCAGGTCACTGACCCAGCCCCAAAGTCCACCGTCTTTTTGTCTAGCTTCTTCTTGGGCCACTTCTTGCTCAAGCAACCGCTTGCCAAACGGCCAGAAGACAGCAGGCCCCAAGGCACGCAAGAGTGCAGGCGCAAACGTAACGCAAGCAATCAGTGCTATAAACAGGCAGACGGCGATGATAGGTCCGCTATTCTGAAATTTACCGTATTGAGAAAAGGCCATCGTCGAAAGGCCTAGAATCGTTGTGAAAGCACTACCAGCGAGAGCATCACCAACGTTGGAAAGAGCCTGACCGGGGGCAATTTTTTGGTCAACGCCCGCGGCGAGTTCTTCTTTGTATCTGGCGATGAGGAACAGACAGTAGTCCGTCCCGGCACCAAACAGAATCACTACCACAAAGATCTTCGTGGTGGTAAATATCTTAAAATCAGACCATTCAAAATCATCCGGCCCAAAGTTATCTGCCAAAAGTGCAACCGTGTTGTAGGACACGGACATCGACACGGCGATAGTTGCCAGCGGTATAAAAACTAGCAACGGCGCTCGGTAGATCAATAGCAGACATAGAAGCACGAGCACAACTGTCGTGATCTCCGTGTTGCTGAGGCTCTCTTCGATCGCAGCGCGAAGATTTCCTCCGATCATCGCAGAACCGGTAATAGAGATATCACACCCCTCGGGAACTTCCTTCCGGAGCTCCGCTACCATCTCTTCGACCATGCGAAGAACACGGGCGTTATCAACATCCATCAAACCATTCGTGAGTCGGGCGATCACCATGACCGCCTTCTCTTCTTTGGCAAGAAGCATGCTTCCGACGACTTGGGTGTTTTCGTCCCAAATATCAACGAGTGGCAAATCTTCCAGCTCGTTGAGTCGGTCGGCAATGACCTTGCTGAAGCGTCGGTCTTCAGGAGTTAGAGGTTCTCCATCCCGAGAAAGGGTAACAACAATCTGGCTATGGGCCCGTTCGTTGGGGAAAGCGTCTTCGAGCAGCGCTTTTCCTTGCAAGCTGGTTACATGCTTCGGCAGATAATCGAGGTCTCCATCCTGGGCAATATCTTTCCAGGAGGGAGCGATCATTTTCAGAGCAACCGTGAGAACAATCCAGCCGAGGATGATCCAGGGCCAGTGACGATTAACAAGGTTGGAAAGCCGCTCAGCGAGCATAGCGCGTTGGCAAAATGCCAGATCGTTGGTGGGATGCGGAGTCCGGTCCTGTTGGAGCAGACAGTTAGCTTCGTCCTGGCCAGTCGCATCACGACCGAGCACAAAACTAGCTCGTAAGCTGTTGAGACTACCCGGATTAACCTCCTTTGCCAAGGAGATAAGTAGCACCAATGAGAGGTTGTGGACGAATCGCCCATCAAATTGATAACAAAGCGCCTAGAGTCGCTATATTGCCGATTTATTTGGATTGGTTTCAGGCGAAACGCGAAGAGTCGTTTCGATTTCGGGAGTTGTCTCAGCATCCTCGCCAGAGACGTTGGTGCGGAGCCCCAGTTGTTGGCGTATGTCGTGCTGAATGGCACCAATCGCTTGGCAGCCATCAATGCCCACGACCAGCTCCTTGCTTTCAAAAATTTCAACAACTGGAGAAGTATGCTCGTGATACTCCGACAAGCGGTGTCGTATTGTTTCTTCGACGTCATCAGGACGCGAAGTTAGCTTGCCACCGCAAACATCGCAGACGTCATCAACCTCAGGACGGTGGTAAATGAGATTGTAGTCCAGCCCACAGTTGCGGCAGAGACGGCGAGCTAGAACGCGTTCAATGACCACTTCGTCGGGTACCAGCAGATGAATGACGGCATCAATGTCGTAGTTCTCAAGGAAAAACTCCGCCTGGGTTTTGTTCCGAGGGAAGCCATCCAGAACAAAGCCGTAGTTCCAGTCGTGTTCTTCCAACCGACGTCGGACGACGTCGCCAACAATCTGGTCAGGCACAAGACGGCCCGCTTCCATGATTCGCTTGATACGAGCTGCTAGCTTCGTATGGCTCTGGATGTTCCAACGAAAGATATCGCCCACGCAGATGTGGACAAAGTCGTAGGCTTCGCAAAGGAGCTTTGCCTGCGTTCCTTTACCACAGCCCTGGACGCCCATGATGATGTACTTGTTCATTGGAAGGCCTATTCCGCCGGTGCTTCTCAACCGCCTAATTTAGTTGGGGGCAGACGCCCAAGACCTATCTTCGGTCGATTGGGTAGCACGCCCAGAACAAAGCTTGCCATATTCGTGGACACAATGGGAAGCGGATCAGGAGGCAGATGCGCGAAATCGTTAGAATTTTACCGATTAAGCGGCATCTAACAGTAAGAAAGGCTCCCTAGAACGAAGTCAGGTAGCACCTATTGGATAATTGGTAGGACGAATTACTTCTTGTTTTCGTCTTCACCGGTCTCAAGGACGGCCAAGAATGCCTTCTGAGGGATATCGACCTGACCGATCGATTTCATCCGCTTTTTGCCCTCTTTTTGCTTTTCCCAGAGCTTTCGCTTCCGGCTGATGTCACCGCCGTAGCACTTCGCGGTCACATTCTTACGCATCGCCTTGATCGTTTCACGAGCGACCACTCGGGTGCCAATTGCCGCCTGTAGCGGAACTTCGAACATGTGGCGGGGGATCTCTTCCTTCAGCTTCTTGATAACCGCCCGGCCACGCGTCTCGGCATCTCGCTTGTCACAGACAATCGACAAGGCATCCACACGGTCACCCTTCACCAGAATATCAAGCCGAACCAGTTCACCCGCTTCGTAATCGCGTAGCTCGTAGTCCATCGTGCCGTAACCGCGCGTGATGCTCTTTAGCTTGTCGTGCATATCGTAAACAACTTCGGCCAGGGCCAAGTCGTAAACCAACATCGAACGGGTCGGCGACAAATACTCTTGCTTGAGGAAGACCCCACGACGATCCGAGCAAAGCTTCATAATCCCGCCGATGTACTCGGTTGGCAAAACGAAGCTGACCCGCACGATCGGTTGCAGGAACGTTTCAATATCACCATTGTCGGGCACGCGCTGTGGGGTATGCACCTCAAGCTCTTCGCCCGACTTCGTTGTGATGCGATACGTCACGTTCGGAGCGGTTTGAACGAGGTCCATGTCGGACTCTTGCTCAAGCCGTTGCTGTACGATTTCCATGTGCAACAGACCGAGGAAGCCGCAGCGGAAACCGAAGCCAAGCGCGTCGGACGTTTCTGGTTCGAACTCAAAGCTTGGGTCGTTCACTTGCAACTTACCAAGCGCCTCACGCAGCGCTTCAAAGTCTTGGCCATCCGAAGGATAAAGCCCGCAGAAGACCATCCGCTTTGGTTCTTGGTAACCAGGCAACGCTTCGGCTTGTTCCCCGGTCGCCATCGTCAGGGTGTCACCAATGTGAACGTTGCCGAGCGACTTGATATTACAAATCAGGTAGCCAACTTGCCCGGCAGCAAGTGAATCCTTCGCCTCGCGTTGCGGGGTAAGCTGACCCACTTCGACCGTTTCGTGCGTCGTGTTCGCTTGGATGAATTTGATCTTGTCACCCTTACGGACCGTCCCATTCATGATGCGGACATAGGTGATCGCGCCGCGGAATTCATCGTAGACGCTGTCGAAGACCATCGCTTGCAGTGGTCCGTCGGGATCGCCGCACGGTGGTGGCACGCGGTCGATGATTGCCGACAAGACTTCGTCGCAATGCAGCCCGGTCTTCGCCGAGCAACCGACTGCCTCGGAAGGATCGATGCCAAGCGTATGCTCGATCTCGTCCTTGACTTCGTCGGGCCGCGCGTGAACCAAGTCGATCTTGTTCAGCACGGGAACAATTTCCAAGTCGTGTTCAATGGCGTTGTACGCATTGGCGACCGTCTGGGCTTCTACCCCTTGGAACGCATCGACCAAAAGCACCGCCCCTTCGCAGCAGGCAAGCGATCGGGAGACTTCATACTGAAAGTCAACGTGGCCCGGCGTGTCGATCAGGTTTAGCTCGTAAATCTCACCGTTATGCTCGGCCCGCATGCTGACGGCCCGTGCCTTGATCGTAATGCCGCGCTGCCGTTCGAGATCCATGTCGTCGAGCAACTGTTGCTTCATCTCGCGCTGTTCGACCGTGCCGGTCACTTCGAGCAGTCGGTCTGCCAAGGTACTCTTGCCATGGTCGATGTGCGCAACGATGGAGAAGTTGCGAATCAGCGAGGGATCGTGCTTCCCCTTCTTCTTGCGAGCAGTAGGCTTCGAGGCGGGCGATGGAGCGGAGTCAGTCGACATCAGCGGCAGTTCTTGGAGGAATCAAACGGCAGGGTGGGACAACCAGCCAAGGCAGCATCCGCCACCGGCAGGCAAGCCCACCATTGTCCCACGCCAGCCCAAGAAACAAAAGGGCGTTTTTTGAAGGGTTTTTGGGGGAAGGGGAACCGCCAAGACGCCAAGATCGCCAAGGAATTTCATTCGTAGGGTAGGTGCTAGTCACCTACCTTTTCGTTTTCATTAAGGTTGGCATGCCAATTCGTTTGGTAGACCGTTATCAAAGATCTCTTGTGATGCGGTATGAATCAGCGATCACGTTTTGGAATTCGGGCGTTAAAGGTAGGTGCGAGCACCTAATTCGGAGTACTACGCTTCTGCGTTTAACCCCCATGTTTCGTTGATGAAACTCAAAAGTAGATAGTCTTGAGGGTCACAAGTTTCTTGGAATGGTTCCCGGTACCCAATATCTGCTTCGATAATATCTTTTTTGGCGTATTCGATAATTATTTCGCACGGATATGAGAGCATGTGAAATCGGTCATCTTTGAGAGAGCTACCATTAGAATGAAATTTTGAAATCAGATAATCTGTCTCTTCAACTAGAGCTAGTTTTGTTTCAAATTGGGATTCAAGCATGGCAATAGCATCAGAGTATTCATCATGTTTTTTTGTGCCGAATAGCTTTGCATATAAAGATTCACCGTTGTAGTATTCCAAGTTGCGACGAAGTAGATATTCAGAATCTTCAACCGAACCTGCTTCAAACAAAAGTCTACAAAGATCGAGGAACTCTTCTTTGCTTTCTTTACCTTGATTCATAAGCTCATCAATTCTTGCTATCTCTTTGGCCATATCAAGATTTGATTTTGCGATGGCATCTAAATCGATATCACCAATACTAGCCGCTGGAATTTTATATTCTTCTTCATGTTCCATATTTTGCACTTTATCCTGCTATCCTTCTAAACTAGTCAGTAGGGTGTGCCGAGAGGCACACCAATCTAATTTCTCGTGCCAAACTCGAATGCCATGTTTAGCGGCCGAATTGTTCGATGGGTAAAGTCGCAAAGAACATTGCATTTCGGCGTGCCTTTTGGCACACCCTACTATCCTACGGGACGGTATATCTCTTTGAAAGTAATATCGACCCCATGGGAACGATTTGCTACCCTTCTCGCCCATCACATTCCATTTGGCAATATCTATGAAAATAGCACTGTTAGCGGTCTTAGCTTTAAGCTTCATCGCCTGTGGATGCATTGCACCGCACAGCGGTCACATAGTGCTGCCAGAAGATTTGTTGGTGTATCAACCTGCCGGTCCGCATCCAGATGATTGGCAACCTCCCGGATTGACGTATGAAGACGTCAGCTTCATGACCCCTGACGGAGTATCTCTTCATGGTTGGTATTGCCCGGCAGAAAAACCGAAAGCTTATGTGTTGTTCTGCCATGGCAACGCAGCGAACATTACTTATCGCTATCCGGACTTCGTTCGATTGACGCAGCGACACAAGGTGTCAGTCTTTGCGTTTGACTACCGAGGGTACGGCCGTAGTGAGGGGAAGCCATCTGAAAAAGGATTGATGATTGACGCCCGAGCAGCACGTGATTGGTTTGCGGCAAAAGAAGGAATCGAGCCGGAACAAATTGTGCTTTATGGCCGTTCACTCGGCGGTGGAGTAGCGGTCGACCTTGCCTCAAAGGATGGTGCGAAAGGATTGATCCTCGAAAGCACTTTCACATCACTACCAGCCGTAGCGAATGACCTCTTGCCGCTCTGGCCAGGCATGTTGATGCTAAACCGATACAATTCACTCAAGAAGATCAGCGATTTCCAAGGGCCCTTGCTAATTGCACACGGTAAGCAGGATGAACTTATCCCTTACGAACATGGCCAAAAGCTCTTCGCAGCATCTAACGAACCTAAGCGTTTCATCCCAATCGACGGCGCTGGTCACGACTGGTTGCCGCCAGAGGGATATCAAACGACGCTTGATGAATTCTTTGATGAATTGTAGCTCTTTTTACAGTCCAGGGGCTTACGCCCCTGGCTACTTGCTGTCGGCCCTACGGGCCTAACATCCTGTGAATCTTGTTCATCCTGTCAAAAATTTCTTTGCGTCTCCGCGGCTTGGCGGTGATTATCTTCTTCAAACCAACGCCGCCCGTTTCTCCGCAATCGTTGCCAACAAACTCTTCTGTGGATCAGCAAACTTTTTGAGGCCCTCTTCCATCAGGGTCTTTTCAAGATGCGCGAAGTCGACTTTGCTGTCGATGTCGGCGAGGACTTCGTCGGAGGGGAATTGATCAACTTGACGGTCGAACGTTTTGCCACTTTCGGCGACCGCGTCGTTCGTGCCCGGTGGGTTTGTTTGGATGTCGCTGCCGGCCAGAGCGGCGACGTATTTCCAGGCGGGGTCTTCTGGCTTCTTCGTGCCGGTGCTGGCGAAGATGATCTCTTGGTCGTGCGGTGTTCCCTTGTCGGCCCAAAAAGCTTGGTTCGCTTGCCAGATGCGCTTGGCGTTGACGATGCCAACTTCCCCTTGGGCGGCAGGCGACAAGTCGGCGGCGTGCTTTTCGGTGTAAACATCGATCCGCGAAACGAAGATGCTGTAAACACTTTTGAAAGCGTCGAGCGAATCGCGACGCTGGGCTCCTCGCCAGACGGCGTCGCGGGCTTGTTCGTATTGCTCCATCGAGAAGATGAGCGTCACGTTGAGCGTTACACCTGCGGCAGTGAGTTCTTCGACCGCTCCAAGTCCAGCAGGCGTCGCGGGGATTTTGATCATACGGTTGTCATGATCAGAGCTCCACGATTTGCCGAGCTCGATGTACTTGGCGATTCGTTCTTCTTTTGAAAGGGGGCAGTCGGTCGCTTCGAGAAGTGGGTCGAGTTCGAAGCTAACCCAGCCGTCGTTCCCATTGGTCGATTGCCAAACGTTGTGGAATTGCTTTTGGGCGGCAGTGACGACTTCGTCCGTGACGGCCCAGGCGACTGCCGAGTCATCATTGCCGGCGTCGACTTGCTCGGCCATCTTACTGTCGTAGCGGCCTGACTCGAGCAGGCCGGAGATGATGATCGGGTTCGACGTAGCGCCGGTGGCACCGAAGCCTTTGTTGATGGTAACCAGATCAGGGTCGACCGAGTCGAGCCAAAGTTTCGTGCCGGATTGGATGAGCGATTCAAGCGGAGTGGTCATAACAGCCATGCTATAGGGTTAAAGATTAGGTCGTGTTGACATTCCATTAGCTGAAATTCCCCTTCCACCACTTGCGGGGGAGGGGTTAGGGGAGGGGGC